>Ga0310124_10001191_pt1 | contig 18207 bp, 14 predicted proteins | sample CB11b_AW_Bot5_MG_FD_203507 | JGI IMG/M metagenome (GOLD analysis project Ga0310124, IMG submission 203507) | Marine microbial communities from Western Arctic Ocean, Canada - CB11b_AW_Bot5 | ecosystem: Environmental > Aquatic > Marine > Oceanic | place: Canada: Western Arctic Ocean | collected... | reverse complement strand
GTGTGTGGGCCTACCTGAAGAGTCACTACCTGAGTAACCGCGTCTATGAAGATTATGACGATCTATTTAACACGAGCACTCACGCATGGAACCAACTCGACGAGGATCGATTCCGATCTCTATGCAAGACCAATTGGATTATGCATGAGAACTAATCGAGATGCGTATAAGTCGCCGCAACGATCGGTCCGGGGTATCAGGAGTTGCCGGCATTGCACGATACACGGGGGCGTGTAAGGGTCTGCATCATGGTCGATCTCTTTCGGGGGAGCTTCAGGCTTCCACTTCTTCTGGCTTTGATTCTCGCACCCTGCGCCACGGCTCTGGCCGGGCCGCTGGACGACTACGTGCTGTTCGGCGTCAACGGGAACACCGCCGACCTGGTTCGGTACGACTTTGCCCAGAACCAGTACACCACCGTGGGCACGATTCGCAGCAGCAGCGGCCAGGTGTTCACCGGCATTGAAGGCACCGCGTGTGTAGCGCAGAACCTTAACCTTTTCGGTTTCTGGACCGACCCCGCCGACAGCCTCACCAAGGTGGTGTACATCAATTGCATGGACGCCACCGCGGCGGTTGTGGGCCAGAACCTGGGTGCCGGCAACGTGATCGCGGCATCGGTCGTGTACTGGGACGAGGGCCAGGGCGGACCCTCGATCGCGACGTTCGGCTCCGCCGACCCGACGCCAGTCAGCGTCGTGCGGGAAAAACGTTTGTTCGCGGTCCAGTCCGTTGCGTCCGGTTCCACCGTTGCCGTAGGCGGCAGCATCAACATCAATCCGAGCAACAGCCCGAACAACGAGTTCGTTCTCACGAAGCCCGACGGTTCGACCATCACCCGCGACGATCTGCACCAGAACTCGCCCGTGGACGGCAATGGCGCATACTACACCGGCCCGGCGCTGGTCGGTGTTCGTGCGGCCCAAGGGCAACGGGAATCAGAACGGCATGACGGTCAACGGCCAGCCGTACGGCCTGTCCAACGGCGAGACCTACATGATCACCGCAACCCAGATGGATGTGGTTCTTTACAACGACCACATCCATCACAACAACGGCAAGGCGATGGGTAAATGGTGGATCACCATCAATGCGGCGGACGCCACGATCGTCGATGGCGACGAAGCCTCGAACGGGGGCTCGGGCTCCGCGCCGGCTGAGACCGCGCGCCTGGTCAAGGTCGATCCGAAGACCGGTGCGACCGAGCAGTTGATGACGTTGGGACGCGTGTACGATGGCCTTGCCGCCGACGGCAGCGGCCGTTTCCACGCCACCGCGGGCGACGAGTTGTGGCTGCTGGATCCGGGTGCCCAGTCCGAAACGCTGTTGGGATCGACGCAGTTCGACCAGGTCAAGGGTCTGGAATTCGCCGGGACGGCTCTTTACGGGTTCTCCGTGGTGAACGACCGCGTCGTGCCCTTCGATGCGACCAGTGGTGCGACGATCGGCAGCGTCCTGGACGTCCAGGACGCCGACTTGACCAGCATTGTCTTTACGCGTCTTGCCGACCTGCCCTCCTTGAAGATCATGGATTGAATCACAGGCGCAAATCGGCGTTCCATCGACTCACGGCGCTGCGGTCCCCTGCGGGCTCGCATCGCCTTTTCATTGGAGTACTGGAGGGCTGGAATATTGGAGTGATGGTTGCCTGAGAAATTATCAACTGGATCTTCGCCCCAACCAATACTTCACCACTCCACTACTCCAGCACTCCAATCCCCCCGGTTCCGTCTGTGACGATCAGTGAACCGTGCGTGACTTTGCTGGTTGTCTTCCCATTTCTCGGACCGGGTCCCGATGCCAACGCTCGCACCCTTGACAGGTGAATCGTAACGTTGTCCTGCGAGTTCGTTGCCACAACGATGGGTCCGGGGTGTAGTCAGTTGTTGGCATTGCACGAGTCTCGGGGGCGTGTAAGGGTCTGAATCATGACGTTCGATCGTTTCCGTGGGACCTTCCGGGTCGCGACCTTTCTCCTGGCGTTGATCGTGGCACCGATCGCCGCCGCCCAGGCAGATTCGCTGGACGAGTATTCCCTGTTCGGCGTCAAGGGCAATACGGCCGATCTGGTGCGATACGACTTCGCAGCCAGCCAGTACACCTCGGTGGGGTCCATCCGCAACAGCAGTGGTCAGTTGTTCACCGGCATCGAGGCCACGGCCCTTGTGCCGGGGAACCTCAACCTCTTTGGCTTCTGGGTCGACCCGGCCGACAACCTGTCCAAGCTGGTCTACGTCAGTTGCCTCGACGCCACCGCCGCGGTCGTGGGCCAGGACTTCGGCCTCGGCGAGGTGACCGGTGCCACCGTCGCCTTCTGGGACGAAGGACAGGGCGGGCCCAGCAACGAGCCATTCGGCCCGAACGACCCCACGCCCCTGAGCGTACTCCGCGAGCAGCGGCTGTTTGCCGTCCAGAACGTCGAGGCTGAAGAAGACGCCGACGTCGATTTCGAGATCGACGACGGCAAGGTCGTGCCGACCGAGCCGTTCGCTGCACGCGTCTCGGTGCTCGGCGCCGCGATCAGCTACAACAGCCAGTACGACATGCACGTGACGACAACTTGCACGGCCGCCAGCCAGACGTTCACACCGTTCGGCGACCCGGCCATGGCCGTCGCCGGCAACGTCAACGACAACAACAACCCGCGCCCCTTCGTGCTGCCCAACATCTACCCCGCGGGTACGCCGATCAGCGTGTACGGCAAGTCCTGGAAGAAGAAGAAGAGCTATTACAGCGGCACCCAGGAGTATCACTGGACCGGCTACATGTCCGCCGACTCGGTGACGGGCACGCCGCAGATCATCGTGTTGCGCAACGGCGACCCCGTGCCCGAGATCGATCCGTTCCTGAACCAGAGCAGCATCACCGAGTTCGTCATCGACTACATTGATCAGACGACGAACACGATGAAGCTCGACGAGAACCAGGCGATCTACCTGTTCGAGCTGGGCACGACCAACCTCACCAGCTCCGTCGCGGACTTCCAGGACCTGGTCGTCCTGGTCACGCTCGCGAAGAGTATCGAGGACCTTCCCGATCCGGACGACGACGACCCGGACGACGGTCCTTCGGCCCGCCTGGTCAAGGTCGACCCCACGACCGGCGGATACGTCCAGCTCATGACGCTGGACAATACCTACGACGGCCTGGCCTCCGACGGCAGCGGCCGCTTCCACGCGACCACCGGCCAGCAGCTCTGGCTGCTCGATCCCCAGAACCAGACCGAAACCCAGATCGGGTCGCTGCAGTACGACCAGGTAAAAGGTCTGGAGTTCGCCGGGTCCGCGCTGCACGGGTTCACCGTGGTCAACGATCGGCTCGTGCCGTTCGATGCGACCACCGGCTCCACGGTGGGCAGCGTCCTAGACATCCAGGCCGCCGACCTGACCAGCATTGTGTTCGCACGAACCGCCGACCTGCCTGTACTGAAATCAATGGATTGACCCGAGCAGGAATTCCATCTTGATTCGGCTCACGACGCCGCGAATCGAAAGATCTGCAGCGTTGTGTTTTGGGAAGAGCAGGAGAGCAAGAGAGCATGAAATCAGGAAAAAGGAGTGGGACCACTTTCCTGATCTTCCGCTTTCCCGCTCTCCTGCTCTTCCCCTCACCACAGCGTGAACAGCAGCACCTCCATCGCGAACGCCTGCGCCAGTCCGGCTGCGAGAAGCAGGCGAAGTGCCGTCGGCGACAGCGCCCCAGGCTCGAGCGCCGCGAACACCACCCAGGGGACGGCGTAGATCCAGATTCGTTCGGTCTCCATCTGGTGGATGTTGCCGAAGACCAGGACGGCCAGCACTGCCGCGAAGGCGAGGCTGAGGCGGCCACCGAATCGACATGGGCCGATCAACCGCAGCAGCAGGGCCCCGGTCACGGCGACGCCGGAACCGATGAGGAACGCGGCGGCGTTGCCGTAGCTGATCAGCAGGTAGAGTCCGCCGGGATGGCGGCCGATGACCGTGGTCATGAAATCCACGTTGTGGTCGAACGCGGCGATGAAATGTTCAGGAACACTGAAACCCGTGAGCAGGGCCACGCACAACGTCAGGGCCGCGAAGCACGCGCCCATGATCAAGATCGCACGCATCGGCTGCCATGCGCCGCGTCGACACTTGAGGGCGGCGAACAGCCCGATGGCCAGGCCCAGGGGCAGCGCCGAATAGCTCAGGAGGATCGCGACCAACAGGGACGATCCGGCAAGAATGGCGATCACCACGTTTTTCGGTCGTGCCAGGGCGGCGAACGCGAGCCAGAGCGATAGCGCCGCGGCAGCGAAGAACACGGCGTTCATCGAGGTGCACGCGAAATCCAGACAGGAAGGGCACGCCAGGCACAAGAGGGCCCCCTGGCGGGCCCGCCGTTCGTCGAGCTGGCAGGCCAGGGCGCGATAGACGCAGACCATGCCGGCGCAGAAACAGGTAATGACGAAGATCCCCGCGACCAGCGTTCCGGAACCGAACACCCTGGCGAGCAGATAGAGCAGTGTGGCGTGGCCGGGTGGGAAATGCCGGCCGTGGAGACTCAATTCGGGGATCCGTTTAACGTAATGGCGATAGAAGTCGGCAAGGTCCGTGATCTTCCGGGCGTCGTCGTAGACCTCTTCGTTTTCGTAGTAGGTGAGGTTGCCACCGAGGTTCGAGGGCAGCTCACGCACCAGGAAGAGCGACAACGGCAGGAGCAGCGACACGGCCAGCAGTTGCAGCGTGAACCACCAGCGAGAGGTCGTGTCCGGGCCGGTCAGTGCCGTGGTACGCCAGATCAGCAGACCCACGCACAGCGGGAACAGCAGGGTGGTCCATCGCAGCGCGGGCTGAACGAAGGCGTAAATCGGGCTCAGTGCAGGCTGCTCGAACGAGGGCGTATCCAGGGGCGTCAACACCGGAATGTTCAGGACGAACAGGTCGATGGACCACAGCACGATCAGGCCAAGCGCTGCAAGTGCGATGGCCGGCAGCGCCTTGCTTCGACTCTCGTCTGCGTTCATGGCCGGGTGCTTCCGGTGAGGTTGTCAATCGAACCACGAAACTTACTGAGTAGGAGCAGTACTAGGGCGCGCCCGTGTTGTTTTCCGTCGGTGACGGTGCGTCGATACGGAGGTGCTCGATCACCCGGGGCATCAAACTCTCCGCGATGATCTGGTGCCCCAGCCGGGTCGGGTGGACGTGATCGACGAAGAGCTTCTTCGCCGACGCGACACTCAGGTCGGGATGGAATCGAGAGCGCAGGTCGATCCACTTGCTGTTGGCCCGTTCCACGGTGGCGATCATGCTGGATTCAAGCTGCGACGTGATTCGATGCGTGCGGACGTCGAGATCGCACGCGGCGAGGAAATCGGATTCCGCTTCCGGTCGGCGTCCCAGGCGCAACAGCGCCGTACCGCGCAGGTACCGCGTCATGGCGTGATCCGGTGAGAGCTCGGTGGCCGCATTGAGCAGGTTCAGTCCGTCCTCGGCCCGGCCCCGGGTTAGCATCTGCTCGGCACGGCGGACGAGCGATGTGCGTTCGTTCACCCGCTGCGTGTCTTGGTCGTAGGCGGAGATCGAAGGCGGTTGCAGAAGGTTCCGTACCGGGAGCACGAAGATTGCCGGCACACCGGCCGACCGCGTGCGCTCGACCATCGCTTCGAGGTTCGCGGCGAACTGCGACGCCGCCGCGTCGAAGAACTGCTGTTCCGGTCGGCGCTGCTGCTCGGCGGGCAGACCCTCCGGATCGTAAGTCGGAATCCGGCCCGCTTCGAGCGCCGCGGCGTCCTCGCTGATCATCTCGTGCGACCGGTCGCGAAATCTGGCGCTGACCGCGTGATTCAGCCAGCCCGCGAGGGTAGAAGCGGAGATGACACTGGCCCGAGCCAGCCCTAGGAACCCGAGCTTCGGCCTCGAACCCAAGTGGCCCTCGAGCATTTCGTTGTGACCGCAATAGATGATCAGTAGGTCGGGTTCGAGTTGGAGCACGGTCTCGAGCAGGTTGTGGACGCGCCCGCTCGCCCAGCCCGGGCATCCCAGGTTGATCACCTCGACGCGCCGATTCGGCAACACCGGTCTCAATCGTTGTTCGATCAGAGCCGCGAACGCGCCGTCCTGGCCGACGTGAAGGCCGAAGGTGGTCGATCCACCCAGGGCGAAAATGCGTGTCGCGCCGACCTGTTTTTCCTTTTGGAACCGGCATGGCCGGAAACCCGGGTAAAGGAAGTAACGGCCGGCCCGCGTGCCGATGGTTTCGCGAAGGGCTTCACCGCGGCTGATCCAGTCGGGCCGGATCGAGACGAACCCGTCGTCGCTTTCCACGAAAGGCGAGAAGTTCAGGTCGTACGTTCTGACGTGAAAGAGCAGCGGATCCTCGGGCGTCACCACGCCGGCGGCGCGCAATCCCAGGTCAATGGCCGCCAGAAGTGTGAAAGGCAGACAAAGCGACAGAAGGTAAAGACGCCAACGTCGGCGCAATCGGTGGGTCACCGGTCATGGCGCCTTGGTGATAATCAGCGTGTCGTTCTGCCCGCCGAACCCGAAGCTGTTCGACATCGCCACGTCCACCTTCGCTTCGCGTGACCGATTGGGGATGTAGTCCAGGTCGCACGCCGGGTCCGGATTCTCGAGGTTGATAGTCGGTGGCACCTTCTGGTCGCGCAGAGCCAGGACGCAGACGATCGCTTCGACGGCCCCCGCGGCGGCAATGAGGTGGCCCATCATGCTCTTGATCGAGCTGATCGGGATCGTCGCGGCGTTTTCGCCGAAGACCTCCTTGATGGCCTTGGTCTCGATCGAGTCGTTTTCGTGAGTCCCGGTTCCGTGTGCGGAGATGTAGTCAATGACGCTCGGTTCGCAGGCCGCGTCGGTCAGGGCGCTGCGTATGGCATCGATCGGACCGCGACCGTTGGGGGCCATGTCGGTAATCCGGAAGGCGTCGGCCGAAGAGCCGTATCCCACGATCTCGCCCAGGACCGGCGCGCCGCGACGTTGCGCGTGGTCGAGCGTCTCGATGATCAGCATCCCGGCGCCTTCGCCCAGGACGAACCCGGCCCGGTCGGCACTGAAAGGTCTCGATGCGGCCTGCGGCTCGTCGTTGCGCGTCGAAAGGGCGGTCAGCCGATTGAATCCGGTGACGCCGAACGGGTGGATCATCGTGTGTGCGCCGCCCGTGATCATGACGTCGGCGTCGCCGCGGCGCAGTATCTCGGTCGCCTCGCCGATGGCCTGAGTCGAGGCCGCACAGGCGGTCAGGCAGTTGTACGCCGGGCCGCGGGCACCGAACTGCATGGCCAGATGAGTCAGCGGCATATTCGGCTCCTGCTCAACCTCGCGCGTGGCGTCCATCCGCTGCAGTGCCGCGGCCGCCCATCGGGCGCCGTCGACGACGTGGCGCTGTTCGTCCCAACCGTCGAGGTTCGACGCGACGTAGTTCTCGAAGTCGAGTGAACCCTCACCGGAACCGAGGTAGATCCCCAGGCGCTTGCGGTCGAGGTCATCGAAATCTTCGAGGCCGGCCGAACGCCAGGCCTGCGCGGCGGCGCCCAGTGCGAAGGCGGTGTTGGAGCCCACCTGGTCGTGCACGGGCGCCTCGCCCACGAACGCGCGAAAGTCGTAGTCCTCTTTGACCTGGGCCGAAAACGAGGTCGGATAGGTCGACGCGTCGAATCCGCGCGTCGGCCCGACGCCGGACTCGCCGGCAAGCAGGCCCTTCCAGACCGCTTCGATCTCGTGACCCAGCGGCGTGACCCAGCCGATGCCAGTGATGACCACCCGCCGCCGTGATGTTGGGGTGCCTCGGCTCATTGGGTTAGCTCGCTTCGTCTATGAATCGTTTCAAAACCAGGGCCGCGTTCTGGCCGCCCATGCCGGTGCCGACCAGGAGGGCATAATCGATTTTCGCGGGTCGGGCCGGGGCACTTGCGGCCATGACGCCTTCGATCGGATCATCGCAGTTGACGACCGCGGGCACGCACTGCTCTTTGAGTGCCGCGGCCGCAATGCACGCGTCCAGGGCGCCGGCGCCGGCACAGCAGTTGCCGGCGATGGATTTCACCGGCGCGAGCGGAACGTCACTCAAATGCGCTCCGAAAAGTGTGCGCAGCGCGTTGACTTCGGCCTGATCACACTGCGGCAGGGCCATTCCGAACGGGATAATCAAATCGACCTGTGCGGGCTCGATCCCCGCGTCACGCAATGCCGCCTCGATGGCCAGGGCGATCCCCTCTCCATCGGGGTCCGGCAGGAGATTGCGCGATTCGGGGTGCAGCGTCTGCGAGGCGCCGAACCCGATCAACTCGGCGTAGGGTTCGAGGCCGTCGCACTGCGCGGCGCGGTGTTGGAATGTCTCGAACGCTTCGAGGACCAGGATCCCGCCGCCCTCACCGAGGGCCGTACCGCTCGCCGTGCGGCTGAACGGGCGCACCGATGCGCCCGGAGCGTCGTTGCCTTGGCTCGTGAGTCGTTTGGCCAGCCACTGGCGCAGGAACGCCATCGGGTTGACCTTGCTGTCGACCCCGCCGCAGAAGCAGACGTCGGCGTCCCCGCGCTGGATGACGCGCAGCGATTCACCGATCGACAGCGTGGCCGACGTGTCGCCGCAGGTGATCGTGTTGCTCGGCCCCTGCGTGTCGTGAATGATCGTCACGTGACACGCGAGCATGTTGGGCAGGTACTTCAGCAGCCACAGGGGGTAGAGGTTCTTCATCCCCTCCCGGCCCCAATGTTGCATGTCGAAAGCGCCGCCGTCGCCGTTGCGCGAGGTGGCCAGGGCGCCGGTCAGCTCATCCAGATCCGCGGCGATCAGCCCGGCGCCGATATGACAGCCCATGCGGGGCCCGTCATACGAGCGAGGCTCGTCTTCGGTCGCCGTGCCTGACGTGGCCAGCTTCGCATCACGCACGGCCCGATCCGCGGCGGCCACGGCAAGAGCGATGTCGCGGGCCATGACCTTGGTGGCCTTGCGATACGACTTGGGTACGAACTGATTGACCTTGAAGTCGCCCACCTCCGCGGCGACGCGGCACGCGAACCCTGACGCGTCGAACGCGGAGATCACGTCCACGGCGCTGCGGCCCGCAATCGCGGCGTCCCACGTCTGCTCGATGCCAATGCCCAACCCGCTGATCGGGCCCAGGCCGCTGATGACCACGCGTCTCGACATAGAACAGTGATTTTACGCTAAATCGTCGTGAGTGATTGATACAATGCGGTGGTGCTGACTCATCGGATCATCCCGTGCCTGGACGTCAAGGACGGTCGCGTCGTCAAGGGCGTGAACTTCGTGAACCTGCGCGATGCGGGCGATCCGGTGCAGATCGCACATGGTTACGATGAGGCCGGCGCCGACGAACTGGTATTCCTGGACATCAGCGCCAGCCACGAGGGACGCGCGATCATGCTCGACGTCGTGCGACGCGTGGCCGAGGAGTGTTTCATGCCCTTTACCGTCGGCGGAGGGATTCGCACGATCGAAGACGTCACCGCACTGGTCCAGGCCGGGACCGAAAAGGTGAGCATCAACACCGCGGCGGTCGTCAACCCGGACATCGTGCGCCAGACCGCGCGGCGGTTCGGTCGCTGCGCCACCGTGGTGAATATCGACCCCAAGCGCGTGCGGCGCGGTGATCGAACGATATTCGAGGTGCACACGCACGGCGGCCGCAAACCCACCGGCCTGGAGGCCGTCGAATGGGCACAGACGGTCGTGCGGATGGGTGCCGGCGAGATCGTGCTCACCAGCATGGACGCCGACGGAACCCGGGACGGGTACGATCTGGAGATGACCGACGCTGTCGCCAGTAGCGTCGATGTGCCGGTGGTGGCGTCGGGCGGCTGCGGCAGCCCCGAACACATTTGCGAAGTGCTGACGAAAACCGGAGCCGATGCGGCACTGGTCGCGAGCATCTTTCATTATGGTGACTACAGCATTGGTGAAACGAAGCAGCACCTGCACGATCGGGGCGTGCCGGTGCGGCAGGCGGTGGCCGCAGAACCATGAGTGACAAGCCCCTACCTTCGGCGTCGGACGGCACGCTTGCGGCCACGCCCCTTCGCAAATACTTCGAAGCCGCGGTTCGATTCGGTGCTTCCGATCTGCTGCTGCGCGGCGGCCAGGTTCCCAAGCTGCGCGTGCGGGGCGAGTTGAAGTCGCTGGAGACCGAGCCGTTGGATTCCAAGCAGTTCGAACAGTGGGTCGAGTCTTCGATGAGCCCGGAGCACCGCAAAATGTTCGCGCAGGCCGGATCTCTGGACCTCGGCGTCGATTTCGACCTGAAGAAGGGCGTGCAGCGCTTTCGGATAAACATCTATCGCACGCGCAGCCGAACGGCCCTGGCCGCGCGACACGTCAGTGATGAGATCAACACACTCGCAGACCTGCACCTGCCCGCCGTGCTGCAGAGCATCACGGAACTGCGGCAGGGCCTGGTGCTTATTTGCGGCATCACCGGCAGCGGCAAGAGCACGACGATCGCGTCGCTGCTCCAGCACATCAACGAAACACGAAATTGCCACATGGTCACGCTCGAAGACCCGATCGAGTACCTCTTCCAGGACGCCAAGGCGGTCGTCAGCCAGCGCGAGCTGGGCATCGACGTGCCGGACTTCCCCACCGGCCTGCGGGCCCTGGTCCGCGAGGATCCCGACGTCGTGTACATCGGCGAATTGCGTGATCGCGAAACCTTCCTGGCTGCGCTTCAGGCGGCGGAAACGGGCCACCTCGTGTTCAGCACGATTCACGCCGCGAGTTCGGCGCAGGCGTTCGGCCGCATATACGACCTGTTTGTGCCGGACGAGCGCGAGGGGATCCGTAACATGCTGGCCTACCACATGCGGGCGATCGTCTACCAGAAGCTGCTGCCGACGATCCGGGACGATCCCCAGCGTGTCCCCGCCGTGGAAGTGTTGATGAACAATCCGACGGTCCGCAAGTTCATCCTCGAGAGTCGAGAGAGCGAACTGCTTGAGGTCATCAAGGGCGCCCGCGAGGACAACATGCAGGCGTTCGTCGACAGTCTTGTCGATCTGGTCGAGCAGGAAATGATCCACCCGCAAACCGCCCAGGCCGAAGCCCCAAGCGCTGAAGAGGTTAAGATGCGCTTGCGCGGCATACGGACGAGCCACAGCTAAGCGCCGTCGATCGGTGAGTAGTGATATTCCGATCGATCGGAAGCGCCCCCGCCTTGTGGTTGATCACTGAATGACCGGTCCCCACCCCACCCTGGCGTACTTTGTGCTGATGAGCTTTTACAAACCGATCCTTTTCATTCTGGTGGTGTCCGTCTGGGCCTGGGTCGCGGGCTGGCTGGACAAGGACCTGGATAAATATTCTCTCCCGCGTCGCAGTTGGAACGCCGTGCAGTTGGCCGTTGCCGTGGTGGCGTTCGGCCTGTGGCTGCTGATCGCCTATTTCTGGGTGGGGCTGATCCTGGCACTGATCCTGCTGATCTCCGGCTTCTTCGGATACGCGATTTACCGCAATGCCCACGTTCCAGCCAACGCGCAATGGGCGTTTTCGCTGGATTTTCTGCGGCAGCGTATCGAACAGGCCCAGGTCGCGCAGGCCAGCAAGCAAGCTACTGTCTCGCTGCTGACCACAGACGGCGCACCGATCGAGGTTCCGGGGCCGGCCGACCCCAGGTCCGCGGCCCACTTGGCGCTGCAGAACCTGATGGACTTCGCGCTGCCGCGCGGCGGCGACCGTATCGACGTGACCATTGACGCCGAGCAGTGCGCGATGGTGGTGCACATTGACGGCGTCAAGTTCCCTCAGAATGGTTCGGACGCCGCGCTGGGCGTGGCGCTGATCGAATATCTCAAGCTTCAAAGCGGGCTCGACATGGCCGACCGGCGGCGACGGCAGAGCGGTCACCTTCTGGTCGACGCCGAAGACTTTGGCCGGCACACGCTCGACCTGACATGTGCCGGATCGACGCGGGGGATGTCGATGGCCGTCCATATCGACCGTCAGGCGCGCACGCTGATCAACTTTGACCAGTTGGGTCTGCTCGAACCGCAGAGGCAGCATCTCGAGCCTGTGCTGGAAGGGGCGAACGGCACGGTGATCGTCGCGTGCCCGCCGCAAATGGGGTTGACCACGACGATTTACAGCCTCGTCAACGCGCATGACCCGTACACGCAGAGCATCGTCACCCTTGAGCAGAAGGTGGCGTTTGAATTGGAGGGAGTCAGTCACGAGGTGATTGAGCCTGGGGCCGACACCGAGGCGTTGAGCCGGCGACTGGCGGGTATCCTCCGCACGGATCCGCAGGTCGTCATGCTTTCGAAGCTTCCAGATGCGAAGATCGCGCGCCAGATCTGCGACGCCAGCGACGCCGTTCGCTTCTACATCGGATTGCGCCAGCCGGACACATTTTCGGCGTTTCGCAGCTGGGTGAAGGCCGTAGGCGATCGAAAGCGCGCCGGCCAGGCGCTCGCGGCGATCATTTCGCAACGGCTTGTCCGCAAGCTCTGCATGGTCTGCCGCGTCTCGTACCAGCCCGATAAGGACGCGCTTCGGAAACTCAATCTCCCTCCCGATCGTGTCAGCAAGCTCTACAAGCACACCGGCCAGGTGCTTGTCCGTGAGAAACCCCAGACCTGTTCAAACTGCCACGGCCTGGGCTACCGCGAACGTGTCGGTGTGTTCGAGGTGATGGTGCTGGATGATGATGCACGTGCCCTGATCGGCGCCGGAAACCTCGACAAGCTGCGCAATCATTTGCGCCGGCGCAAAATGCACTGGCTCCAGGAAGCCGCACTGTACAAGGCGTTGGAGGGCGTGACCAGCATCAGCGAGATCACGCGCGCCCTTGGCAAGGGAAGCAAGTAATGGCCAACGTTGTTGTGGTCGTGTTCCTGATCCTTTCGATTGCCGCCTGGTCGCACTACGGGCTGTTCAGCGCCTTTTTGCACCTGATGGTGACGATCACGTGCGCGGCTCTGGCACTGGCCCTCTGGGAGCCACTGGTTCTGGGCGTTCTGATTGATCGAATGCCCTACTACGCATGGTGTGTGGGATTGCTCGGACCGTTCGTGCTTCTCCTGGTCGTCGTACGGTCCATGCAGGACAAACTGGTCAGGTGGAACCTTCGTTTCGAGAACTTGTCCAACGTCATAGGCGGCGGGTTCTGCGGTTTGCTTTCCAGCATCCTGATCTCGGGGCTGGTGATCATCGCGGTCGGCCTGATGCCGATGGGCGAATCGATCATGGGATATCAGCCGGTCACCGTGAACCACGATGGCACGTTGGAAGGCCGGGCGGGCGACGGCTTGCTGTTTCCGGTGGACCGTTGGACGGCCGGCTTCTTCGACGCGCTTTCCCTGGGCGCCTTCTACCCGACCGGCGGCACCCCCCTGGCCCGGCACCAGCCGCGTCTGGCCGACCGGGCCGTGTTTAACCGGCTGCACCCTGTCGACCCGGGCTCGTCTCCGGCGGTTCACCCCGACAGCGTCAGAATCGATCACGTGGCCCAGTTCGGGTCGGCCGACCTCGGGCCGTTGATGGGTGACGCGGCCAGCGCCAACGAGTCGCTGCTTCTGGTCGGCACGGTCTGGAACGCGGACAAGTTCACTTACGACCGCGACGGTCGCCTACGCCTGCCACCGTCGCAGGTTCGTCTGGTCACATCGCCGCAGTTTGCGACCGATGAATCGGTCGCACTGCACCGCCCCGAAGGCGTGGTGATCGAGTCGGGCCAGTCTCTGCGGTTCAAGATCAGCGTGCATTTCGCCACAACTTTGGCTCGCGGCGAGATCACGGCCAGGTTGAAGGAGGTGTTTGCCACGTACGGCGCCTCGCTTTCCGACCAGGCCGTCGTCACGGTTGATGACGACGTGTGGCGCATCGCCGACCGCGGCGAGGCGTACGAGTTGAAGCACGAAGGGGACGGCGTCAACGTGTACGGCGCGGGCGCCAACGCCACCCGATTCGACACGGACGGTGCCCTGGCCTACACGCAGATAAAATCGAACGTAAAAATCGTCTGGGTGTTTCTCATGCCGGTAGACCAAGTCGCTCGCGGAATTCTGCTCAGGACATTGCGCGTTGAATTGCCCGAGCCGCTTGGCGACATGCCGCAACGGCACCGCTACGGCCGTTTCGCGCGCGCCCTTTATGCCAAGGACGAACCCGAATCCGCGCGGCAGCCGACCGCCGCGGCCGGCCCCGCCGGGCCCGCGATCGAGGGCCCGAACGTCGGCCCGACGCAGCACGGCGGCGGCTACGGCGACGACGTGCAGGCCACCAGCGCGCTGCCATATCCGTTGAGCGTGACCCAGGCCCGACATCAGCACCGGCTGCAGAACAACAAGATCTTCGAGGGCGACGCCGTGGCCGAGGCGTCCCGTCACCGAAGCCTCAGCCCGAATACCCGAGTAGACGAAATCTACACGGCGAGCGACGAGTACATGGTCCGCGTGCGCGTGGGCCGGGAGAACGCCTTATCGCTATTCGGGAAGGCCAAGCAGGCTGCGGCCCGCGTGGGGCCGTTCTTCATCGAGGACACGTCCGGTGCGAGCCATCACGCCGTGGGCTACGTGTGGGTGAAGACGGAGGACAACGTCCAGCACATCAAGGTTGACCGGATCGGCAGCCTCCAGCGGATCTCGCAACTGCCCTTGCGGGATATGCGGCGCGACGATGACCTTTTCCTTTACTTCGCAATCCCGCGGAACGTCGGCGTTCGCAGATTGGTCGTCGGCCAGGCCGACCAGAAGATCACCGGCGTCGGGCCGCCCCCCGTGACAAGTAGGTGATCGCTGACCTCATGGATCTTGCCGGCAAACGCGTCGTCGTCATGGGGCTTGGCCGGTTCGGTGGTGGCGTGGGCGCGGCCCGCTACGCGGTACGGCAGGGTGCCGACGTGCTGGTGACCGACACCGACGGCGCCGACCGCCTCGACGACAGCCTCCGGCAGCTCGAACCGCTCGACATTGAAACCCGACTGGGCGAACACCGCGAAGACGACTTTACGTCGGCCGATCTTGTGATCGTGAATCCCGCGGTGGACCGGCAGGACAATCGCTTCCTGCGCGCGGCCGAGGCGGCGGGTGTCGCCCTGGGCAGCGAGATACAACTGCTCACCGAACGCCTGCCCAATCGCCGGCGTACGATCGGCGTCACAGGTACATCGGGCAAGTCTACGGTGACCGCGATGATCGGCCATGTCCTGACCGCGGCCCTCGGGCCAGATCGCGTACACGTGGGCGGCAACATCGGCGGCTCACTTCTGGAACGGGTCGACCGGATCGGTCGCGACCACTGGGTCGTACTCGAGTTGTCCAGCTTCATGCTCGAAACACTCGACCGCGATGGGTGGTCGCCGGGCGTGGCCGTCGTGACGAACATCGCCCCGAACCACATCGACCGTCACGGCAGCATGGAGCATTACGTCTCGGCCAAACAGGCGATCCTCAGGCACCAGCAGGCGCAGGACACCGCGATCCTGGGCGGTTCGGTGGGGGACTGGCCGCTGGTCGCGGGCGTCAGGAGGCGCGTGATCGACGAAAGTGATTACGACATCGAACTGACATTGCCCGGCAGGCACAACCGGTTCAACGCCATGTGCGCCCTGGCCGCAGGTGAGGAGATTGCCGTGGGCGGCGGCAACCTGTCGAGCAGTCTCGCCGACTTCATCGGCCTGCCACACCGTTTGCAATTCGTCACTGAATTCTCGGGTGTGCGCTACTTCAACGACTCAAAATCGACCACGCCCCATTCAGCCGAGCTGGCGATCGGCAGTTTCCCCGGCGGTTCGGTCCACGCGATTCTCGGCGGCTACGACAAGGGCAGCGACCTGTCAGGCCTGGCCCGTCTGGCCGGCGCGCAGTGCCGTGCCGTGTACACGATCGGTGCCACCGGCGAGAAGATCGCTGCGTCGGCCCGCGACGGGGCAGCCCGAGTCGTGCAGTGCAACACGCTCGACCGGGCGGTCGCCGCCGCCGTTGCCGCGGCGCGGCAACGCGACGTCGTGCTCTTGAGTCCCGGATGCGCGTCGTGGGATCAGTTCGAGAACTACGAGAAGCGCGGTGACGCGTTCGTGGAAGCGGTGCTCAAGAATTCGTGAGAGGGGGGTGAATAGAGCGGGAGAGCGTAAGAGCAGGAAAGCATAAAATCAGGTTCGGCGAGACGATCGGTTTCCCTGCTCTTTCTTACGCCACCTCGCGCAACTTCGTAATGCGATCTTCCGTCGACGGATGCGTCGATCGAAGCCTTGACAGTCCCTTGCCGCTGAACGGCTGGACGATAAACATGTGATCGTGCGAGGTCTGGCGGCCATTGTGAAGCGGGACGCGCTGCGACACGGCCTCCAATTTCTGCAAAGCGCTGATCAGACCGAATGGTGTGCCGGCGATGGCCGCGCCGTCGGCGTCGGCGACGTACTCCCGGCTGCGGCTGACGGCCATCTGGATGAGCCCCGCTGCGATGGGAGCCAGGATGGCCATGGCCAGGCCTGCGAGCAGGTTGTCCCTGTCGCCGAACCAGAGCATCATCCAGCCCAGAGAACTGATGGCGCCCGCGATCGTCGCGGCCACACAGCTGATCAGCGTGTCCCTGTTCTTCACGTGGGCGAGCTCGTGGGCGACGACGCCCTCGAGTTCGTCGTAGTTGAGCAGCTTGAGCGCGCCTTGTGTCACCGCGACCGCGGCGTGGCGCGGGTTTCGCCCGGTCGCGAAAGCATTCGGCCCCTCGTGCGGGCAGACGTAGACGCGCGGCATCGGAAGATTGGCGTTGCGGGCAAGACGACTGACCATCGTGACCAGGTCTGGCGCCGACTTTTCGTCGACTTCCTTGGCCTGCATGGATTTCAATGCGATCTTGTCGCTGAAGAAGAAGGCGATGACGGTCATCGAGCCGCCGAAAATGAACGCCATGGTGAGGCCGAAAGGCCCGAAGCGTGATCCGATCAGCAGGATCAAACCGAACAGGGCGCCCAGGAAGACGGCCGTCTTGGTGTTGTTCACGAAACGGGTCACGGTTGGTTCCTTTCGAGCAGGTGCGGCAGGGGCAATCCCCGCGCCGCCGCTGCGGGTGTGTCGATGGTTCATGGTACGCAATCGGCGTGCCGAGGTTCAGGACTCCACGACGGGGCAAGGGTAGGCCCTGGACGCTTGCCCCGGACCTTTGTCGGCGGTCGGATGACTTGCCGAGCTGTCTTCCGATCCGTCATAGACAAGGCAGCCTACCCGGCGGAGAACTGCCGGATCGGCAGGCAGGGCCTGGGTTCGGCATGTGGGCGGCTCTAGAATAACCTGCCGTTCTACTGGGCAATCCCGATCGAGAGAACCATGGCTCACACCCATCGCCGAACACGCACGGCTCTGACTCTCATCGAGTTGCTCGTCGTGATCAGCATCGTGGCCCTCCTGATCGGATTCCTCTTTCCCGTACTGGGATCCGCGAGGCTCAGCGCCCGCACCGTGAAAGGTCTGGCGAACCTCAACCAGATCGGCCGCGGCCTTTACGCGTACACACACGATTACGACGACACACTGCCGATCGGATACCTCGTCGGCGTCGACGCCGCGACGGATACCAATTGGACCACGCTTCTGAACGGCTACCTGACGGCGTCGCAGGAGATGACGGACGCGGTGCTTAACCGTGCCGCCTTTCTCGAAATATTCAAGGACCCCAACGCGAGGCTGGCCGGCGGTCGCGTGCATTACTCCGCCCATCCGGTCCTGATGCCCGACCAGAGCCCGGGGTTCAAATGGGTGCCGACCACGTACAAACTGTCGAAGCTGGCCCGTGTCGGCGATGTCGTCATGGTGATGGACGGCACGCAGGACCCGTCGAACCAGAACAACGCGCACGCGACGGCGTGGCAGCTCGATGGCAGCGCCCTCCAGACCAAATGGCTGTACAACGCCGCCGATGCCGACAATGCCGACCCGATCGACCCCGGCCCGAACCAGGACACCACCGCCGCCTCGGGCCAGATCCGATGGCGCCAGATCGGCGACGGCGCCAACATTCTCTACGGTGACGGGCATGCGGAAACGCGTGCGCCCGAGCATGTGACTAAGGCAAGCGTTAGGGTGGATTGAGAAGATCAGGAGAGCAGGAAAGCGGAAGAGCAGGAAATCCGGACTGTTCAATCAAGCGTTCGCCAGGAAAAAAATTATGAGACCAATGACGTCAGCTTGAGAGTACTGAGTTGTGAGGTCTGGGAGGTCAAGCAGCAAGGTTGATTCCTTCGGTTCTTGATAGATCAATCCGATCGCGCAGGAATTTCGTAAA
>Ga0310124_10001190_pt1 | contig 18228 bp, 15 predicted proteins | sample CB11b_AW_Bot5_MG_FD_203507 | JGI IMG/M metagenome (GOLD analysis project Ga0310124, IMG submission 203507) | Marine microbial communities from Western Arctic Ocean, Canada - CB11b_AW_Bot5 | ecosystem: Environmental > Aquatic > Marine > Oceanic | place: Canada: Western Arctic Ocean | collected... | reverse complement strand
CTCAGCGCTCGGGCGACCCCCTCGAGGTATTGGACCGACAGTCTCCGGGTCCCACCTTCGAGCTGGGTGTAGAAAGGACGTGAGATGCCCATTTTTTCAGAAACGTCCTTGGCGGACATGCCCCTGGTTTTGCGGAGATCGCGGATTCTTTTTCGTATGTCAACTGACATTGGGTGGCTCCAATGGTGGCTCTTTTAGTCGCAGCATACAGATTAAGGATACCTGTCAACCTGAAAGTGTCAAACTATCTTTTTTCGGAGTGATGAACTCAATCAACGGTTCAAGGGGAGTCCAGGCCTACGAAATGCCGGAAGGCGGCTCGACGGACTCAAGAGAAAGAATGAAGCTCGTGCCGTCGCTTGCTGAACGCACGTCGATGGCGCCACCGAGATCCGTGACCGTTGCATAGACCCACGCCAGCCCCAACCCTCTACCGATGGCCACGTCAGAAGTCACCAGCGGCTCGAAGATTCGGGTACGCGATGGCTCATCGATGCCGGGGCCTCCATCTCTGACGACGATTTCGACGTGACCGTCGCTGTCATTGGTCGATAGATCGATCGTGCCTCCGTCAGGCTGAGCCTCGACGGCGTTGATGATCAAGTTGACGAGAATGCTCTGCAGGACCGCGTCGGGGACGGTCACCCAATTTCTGGCCGAAAAGTCGGTGGATATGTCCATCTGACGTCCTTGTGCCATCGATTCATCACACCATCGCGCCCGTGTGACCTCGAGGGCCGAGCGCATCGATTCGCTCGGGTCTATGGGGCCCGTGGCCGTGGTCGATGGCGGCGTGACAGCTTCCGCGAGACGTCGGACAAGATCGGTCGCCCTCTGGCCTGCTTTCCTGATCGTGTCGACGTTTTTCCGGACCTTTTCGCTGATGGGCTCGTTACGAATCATCTCGGCTGGTCCCAGAACCCCAGTCAGGATGTTGTTGAGATTGTGGCTGATGCCGGCAGACAGGCGGCTGACCGCGCGAAAACGTTCGGCTCTGACAAGATGCTCGGACGCCCGACGGAGGACCCGCAGCATCTCGTTGATGGAGGCTGCCATCGATGCGATCTCAAACGGCCCCTGTTCCGGAACCAGACCCTCTACATTGTGTGTGCCAATGTCTCGGGCGGCACGCGCCACCTCTGTAACAGGCTGCACGACGTACCGATGAATCGTGACGATGGTGAGGAGACCGATGGCGGCGATCGTCAATAAAACATACATGATTAAAAGTCTTCTTGTCGCCAATCCGCGCGTGTAGAGCTCGCTTTCCCTGCTCACTTCGAAAAAGGCGACCGGGCTGCCAAAAGCATCCGGGATTGTGAGGACGCCCGACACGGATCCGTCATTGGTGAGGCGAACCTGCTGGGGCACCTTGTCGTCCACCCACTCGGGCAGCGCGCCGAGCAGAACCGCATTCAGACTCGTAATTCGTCCGAGGCGTTCTGTTTCGATTTGGTCGAACCGCCGGCTGATGACGAGTCTCCCTTTCGGGGGGCCTTTGATCTCGCTCGTAAGAATTGCTCGCGATGTGAGAAGGAAAAGTCCATCCGTCGTCCCAATCAGGCCCTTTGTCGGTTTCACATCAGCGATGGACAGCCGCATCGAATCGACCAACGTATAGATCACGGAAGGAACCGGGGCCGATTCTCCTTTTCGATGATCGAACCCGCGCTCCTCGACAATGTCTCCCGCCAGATTCACATAGATGAGAAAGTTGATACGCATGCCTGTGCTGTCCAGGGTTGTGGTGACGAGGTTGGATTCGGCATACTCCGGATTGGACGTTTCTATGAAATCGTACGTGTCGTCCCAGGCTGACCAGTCGAGGTTGCTTCTGTCTAGCTGATCGACAGTGACCTGCAGGGCCTGGGAAAGACGGCCGAGATCGCGCGACATACTTTCTTTTTCTAGCGCTCTGAATTCCTGCAGGATCGTGGTGTCTGTCACGGGAAAGACGATGGCGACGAGTGCCACGGTTGCGATTCCCAGTGTGAGATAGATCGATCTAGCGATGGTCACGTGCGAGGCCCGTATGTGGGTTTGGCCTTCATTGTGAACATTCCAGTTCGCACCAGTAACTTAGCGCATTGCCTAACCGTGGGCCAGGCTTGGAGACCGCTGTGACCGAGCCGTTGAGCACATTCCACCGCAGGGCAAGATCCAGTCGCAGATCGTGGGGTCGTCTGGCGGCATCTTCGGTTTGAAGACGCCCGGACATCGCGCCGACCAGACGGTCGTTCGCGAATGTCGGGTTGTTCAGGGGAGTTGCCGGCTGGTCGCCTGCCTGCGCTTCAATGCGACCCGTTTCATCAACTGAAAGGGCGAATGGGATGTTCCCGTCCTGTGTGTGAATCGTTCCGTGCCACTCTCCCAGGAGGCCTGGGTGCGGCGTGAAGTCCGTTGTGGGCTCGATCTGATCGTCATCCTTGATGGTCTGCGCGGGCATCTCGTATCCCGCCAGGCAGCTCTGCAGGATTCTGTGAGCGATCTCGATAGGGAACTCATTGCTGGCGTTACAGAGCACGGCGACAGCCAGTTTTTCGGATGGGACGAGAACGAGACGTGTTCGGACCCCTCCCATACTGCCATCGTGTCCGACCGTTTCGTACCCACTCCGATTCCTGTCGATGCGCCAGCCGATGCCGTAGCCCACGCCGGGGGCCGATTCCGCCGTCGGCGTCTGCATTGAATCGATGGCTTCATCGCTCAGGATTGGGCGTTGATCGTCAAAAGGATGTTTCAGATGGAAGGTGCCGAAGCGTATGAGATCGTGGGCGCTGCAAAAGACGGCGCTCGCCCCGGGGTGGTCGAACCCGTAGAAGGGAATCGGGGCGCCGTTCTTACCGTAGCGCTCTGCGGCGAACGGGCTCAAGTCGGGCGCAATGCCGAGTGAAGCGTGCGTCATTCCGAGCGGATCGAACACCTCTTGCTTGAGGAAGGATGCGAAGTCGACGCCGGACACGCGCTCGATGACGTAGTCGAGCAGACCGTAGCCGAAGTTGGCGTACTGCCAGCGCTCGCCCGGCGCCGAGACGAGGTGACCATACTTGTGAATCGACTCGTCGCGATGAGGCGGTGAGACGTTCTCGTCTTCGTGGAAGAAGTGATGGTGGAGCGGGAGGCCAGAGGTGTGATTGGCGACGCGTCGAACCGTGGCTTCTTTTGCCGCATCGACAGGGCTGGGGAAGCCACCACGTCCGTCGGGAAAGACGCCGATGTGGCCGTGTACCTTGGCGTCGCCCAGATACTCGTTGATAGGAGTGTCGAGGTCGATCTCTCCGCGCTCGACGAGGATCATCAGAGCCGTCGCGGTGATGGGCTTGCTGATCGAGGCGAGGGAATACAGGACGTGGGGGTCGGCTGCCAGGTTTTGCTCGCGGTTCGCGCAGCCGAAGCCCTCCTCGTAGAGGATACTGCCGTTTTTCGCGACGGCGATCGCCAAAGAGGGGACGTTCGCCGCTGAGCGAGCGGCTTCGATTTCTTTAGAAGGTAACACGCTGTTCTGCCTGTCCTGATGGGTTGACGAGCTGAGATTCGAAACCCATGTTTCGGTTTGAACAAGATGCCTCCTTGCACCGAAGATCGCAATAGAGGGCGATTATGACACGCTTTCACGATTGGTCACTCGGTTTTCTACTCCTATTCTGTTTATCACCGGCCGCAGCGCAGGAGCCCCTCCTGATGAACGTGCTCTCTTTCGACGGGAAGAGCGGCTACGTGGAGCTCCCGGCCAACCTGTTCGACCGTCTTGAAGAGGGCACGATCGAGCTATGGGTCAAGTGGCAATCGTTCCAGAACTGGTCTCGCGTGATCGATTTTGGTCACGAAGAGAATGTGTTCGTGGTCCAGAACGAGAAGAAAGGCAACACGGTCAACTTCGCGATCTGGGATGAAGGAGGGCGCCGTCATCGTGTTCAAGCAAAGAAGCGTGTTCGCAAGGGGGTCTGGCATCACCTGGCGATGGTGTTCGGGCGAAGCGGGATGGCCTTCTACATCGATGGCGACCTTGTGGGAACGGATGCCTATGAGGGTGGGCCGAATGTGGCGGCCGGGGGGGCGAACTACATCGGCAAATCCAACTGGCCGAAGGACAAGCTGTTTCGCGGGCAGATGGCCGAACTCAGGGTCTGGGATCGACGCCTTTCGGCCGCCGATCTCGCGCGCGTCAAAGGGAGGATTCTGAGGGTGGACGAACCCGGTCTGATCGGTTTCTGGCGAATGCATACTACATTCCGAGTCACCTCGCAACCGGCTACCCGGGACGGACCGTTGGCGGACTGATGGTCACGACCATTCCGGCCATCGACCGGTTTCTGGTGCCGGGGGAACTCGAGAAGGAAGCCGATCTTGCCTACAGCAGGGGTGAGACTGCTTTTCTTGCAGGGGATTTCGAGAAGGCCACGCACGGGTTCGAGGAAGCTCTGTCGTATGTCGCGTCCTTCAGGGGTGCCGAGGGTCGACAGGTAACCGCGCAGCGTCAGTGGGATCTGTCCGTCGCCGATGCGGCCTACACCGAGGCGGAAGCACGATTGGCCGCAGGCGATCCCGTACGAGCGTACTGGGCGTTCGATCAGGCGGTGAACAAGGTCCCGGATTACAAGGATGCGACGAGCCGACGCGAACAGGCCCTCACAGATGCGACGTATTCAGTCGGCCTCTCTATCCTTCTGTCAGAGCAGATCAAGGAGACGTTGGCGCCCGCAACGCCTGAGGGCGGGAAGTGGTCGAGGCTGACTTCTTCGATCGACCGCGCGGGACGGCTGGACCTGGCGAGCCGACGCGACATCTACAGCGCCTACCAGGCCCGGATTTACGGAATGGTGGCCGAAGAGCTGCGCATAGGTGGCCTGCCCTATGTGCGGTTCGTCGAGCGCCTGGAGATGGATCGTCTCGTGTCCGCGTGGGGTGTGACTGCGTCGCGCGCACATCTGGATCAGGTGGTGGCGGCGTGTCGAAGCCGTGAGATTCCCGTCCTGCTCGTCGGGGAGTTGACATCGGCCTACACGAAGCGTGAGTCGAGCACATCCAACCGTGTCTTCTGGACGGTGAATAAAGAGGAATACACCGACGAGAAGGGAAAGAAGCGGACACGCGAAGTCGAGGGTCGTGCCTACAGAGCGGAGAGAGTTCAGGCGAGCAGCGAGATGGCATGCGAACTGAGCTACCGCTTGATCAACGTGGCGTCGGGATCGGTCGTGGGCGAGGGTGTCGTGTCTGCCGACGATCGGGACGAGGTTGACTACATCACCTGGAACAGGCGAGATGGCGTAGAACCACAGAATCTGCGGGTGAAGGATGGGAAAGGCTTCAAGCGGCTGTCGCCATCGGATCGGAATGTGATGGACAAACGAACAGTTCTGCGCACCGATGAGGATCTGTTTCTGGAAGGCGCACCTGCCCTGAGCCGGGAGCTTGTCGCATCCGTCATCGGGTCATTGCGGTACTACACTCCCTGAGAACGAGGTCGGTTTGAAGATTAAGTCCATCAGAGCCGTCCAACCGGGGACGGACTATTCCCCGAAGGACTGGCGCACGTGGGTCGGACAAATCCTGGTCATCATCGAGACGGATGATGGCTTGACGGGATACGGTGTGGGCGGCGGGGGGAAGGCCGGCATCCACGTGATCGACGAGGTGTTGGGCAGAGTCTTGGTGGGCGCAGACGCGACGCACGTCGAGGATCTGTGGGATGAGATGTATCGGGCGACGCAGGCGTTCGGGCGAAAAGGGATCGCAATAATGGCGATCAGCGGTGTGGACCTGGCGCTGTGGGATCTACGTGCGAAGCGGGAAGACAAGCCTCTGGTCGAGGTGCTGGGGGGCGAAGCCGGGAAGCCGCTTCGCGCGTACAAGACCGGGTTCTCGGCAAAGGAAGTGATCGAGACCGGGGCCCAGGGCTTCACCGCTCTGAAGTTCCACGCGGGGATCCTGCCCGGCCAGGATATGGGAGATGTGGTCGGCAACATCAAGCTTGTCCGGGAGACACTAGGCTCTGACTTCCAGCTGATGGGGGACGCCGGGATGAAGATGGATGCCGACACGACACTGCGGATCGCGGAGCAGCTGGCGCCTTACAACCTGTTCTGGCTGGAGGAGCCGCTTCCACCGGATGACCTGGAAGGGTATGCGAGGCTGCGGGATGAATGTCCGATCCCGATCGCGAGTGGTGAGCACGAGTACACGGCGAAGGCCTTCGAAGTGATCATACAGGAGAAACTGCACGCGTTTGTGCAGCCGGATGTGTGCTGGTGCGGAGGGATGACGGAACTGGTGAAGATCTACAAAATGGCGGAGGGGACGGACGTGGTCGTGTGCCCCCATCGGGGAGCGGAAGCGTGGTCGATTCACGCGATTGGGGCTCTCAGCCCTGAACCGTTCGCCGAGTCGGGTCGGCCCTGGATGACGTGGGTGAAGGGGACGCCGGAGATTGTGGATGGGGAGGTCAGCACGACAGACCGCCCGGGTTTCGGGGTTTGGTTTGAAGCGGAGGATTTGGGAGGAAAAATGTAGAAGGCAAAATGCAAAGTGGTCTTCCACTTTGGTTGTGCGAATGGGGCTGGAAGTAGGACGTGAACGGGTCCGTTTTCTTAGGAAGACGGACCCGTTGCTTTGCTCTGTTGCGAGGGTCAGCCCGCACCGGCTATGGCAGTGTTCGGGCCGAAGTGCTCGTCCCGCAGGCGCTCCACCTCTTCCGGGGGGACGGGCTTCGATAGACCGATGTGGAACGCAAGGAACCACATCACGAAGATGCCAAACGCGAGGAAGAGGAGTTGCCAGATCCAGAGTGAGGGCAGGCCGAAGGGTCCCCAGGTAGCTGGAACATTCGGGTTGGAGAAGAGGGTATTGCCCACGACGGCGAACGGGCCGAAGCCGACGAGGAACCAGAAGAGCGTGAGCGCCCAGGCGAGCGGGATGTGTTTCTTTCGATCGGGTGATATGCCTGAAACGGCCTGCAGGAAGGCGTGGCGCTTCCGTTTGTGATCTCTCTCTTCCGTGGATTCCCCGCCCCATACGGACACAGCGATCGTGACGATCAGGTTGAAGAGGATACCCCAGCCCGCGCTGTGGATGGTCAGGGGGTAACGGCCCCACGGGAACGAGCCGAACTCAAAACCGAGGAAGCCTGGAATGAATGCGTTGAGGATGTCGGGGACGACGGCGACGGGACGGTCTGTTAAAGTGACTGCGACCAATCCGGCAACGAGGCCCCATACGACCCCCTTGCGAGTAAACACAGAAAAAAAGCAGATACCCATCAGAGCGGGCCACATCTGAAAGCCATAAGCGACCGCGAGGCCCCCGAGCATCACGATGGCGCCGGTGAACTGGGCGGCCACGAACAGCGCGGCGACCGCGACAACGACGACGAAGATGCGACCGCAAAGCTTCTGGGCATCGTCGGAGGCTTCTGGTGAGATGTAGCTTCGGTAAATGTCCCGCGTGACCATCCCGCTGAACGTGGACATATACGCGGCCCCCGTGCTTTGCATCGCTGCGAGTGCACAGACGGCGAGCAGGGCGACGAGCCACGGGGCTGAGTCGGCGAGCAGGTTGATCAGTTGGGGCACAAGATTTTTGTCGGTGACGTCGTGGAGGATGCCCATCGACTCGAGGATGTTGCCGCCGAGGCCCTGGAAGATCGTGAAGGTGAACAGGATGACACCGATCACGAGCGATGAGGCGAAGACTTGTTGGAGACGGAAGGGTTTCGAGGTCTTGTTTGCAAAGGCCCACATCGAAAAGGCGGGTGAGGACTGAATGCCCATCAGGGCGAACATATATGTGAGGCACATCATCCCGGTCCACGAACTGCCGACGGCCTCCGTGTTGGCGGACACCCACTGGATGGCGCCGGGGAGGGCGACAGTACTCGAATGCCCGGCGGGTGTGATCTTCGTGCCGGATGCGAGGTTTTGCTCGACCTGCGCGGCAACTCCGCCCGTGAAGGCCGACCAGCCGCCGATGTAGGAGATAGCGATACCACCGAGTATGACGATGCCGAGCGCAAGCAATATGCACTGGACGCAGTCGACGTAGGCGACGGAGCGGAGACCCCCTGAGGCGACGTAAATCACAACGACGGCAGAGAGGGCGAACATTCCGACCTCGATGCCAACGAGGCCGTCGGTCAAAACGTGGAACAGGTCGCCGGAGGCACGCAGCTGGACACCGAGGTAAGGCACGCTGAACAGGAAGGCGACGAGAACGGTCAACAGGCGAATGGCGTTGCCGCCGTAGTAGTCGGTATACATCTCGCCGGGCGTGATGTGATTGAAGGCCTTACCGAGTATCCATTGTCGTCTAAGAAAAAGAACACCCGTGAAGGGAATGGTTAGTGCGTAGAAGGATGCGAACGCATAGGGCAATCCTTCGTTGAGGATGAGACCAGGATGACCGACAAATGTCCACCCGCTGAAGCTGGTCGCGGTTGCGGCAAGGACGAAGACCCAGACGCCGATACTGCGGCCGGCGACGAAATAGTCGGCGGATGTCTTGGATCGAATGGCGCCCTTGATGCCCCAGAAGAGACAGTAGGCCCAGTAGAGCCCGACGAAACCGAACAACCAGTAGAGCTTGGCCTCCAAAGCAACCCTCCAGGTAGAAGCCCGAACCACGAAGACGTGAAGACACGAAGGAACCGGTCAGGATCAACGGCGAGTAGGATAAGGCGGGTTGGCGCGCGGCGCAATTTCGGCATCTGCCTTCGATGGTGCGAGCAGAAGCAAACGCCGAATATCGAACTCCGAATGTCCAACGTCCAACGAACTTCGATATTCGGAGTTGGGCGTTCGGTGTTGGACATCCGACTCTACCAGAGGGTCATCGAGTTTTCGAACATCGTTGTGAGGTCAGATTCTCCCGCGGGAATGGGAGAAAGTTTGGTGACACGATGCTGGGGAAGGGTGCCTGCGACCAGCTCCGGGATGTCGTCGTTTGTGAAGCCGACCGAGGAGAGGCCGTTCGGGAGTTCGAGTTTTTTCATGAGGCTGACGATCTGATCGGCGAGGATGGTGCCGGCATCGCCGGGTGCGACATCGGTGACGTCGGCGCCCATCATCTGGGCCGCCTTGAGATGGCGCTCGGGATTCGCGGAAGCGGTGAAGGCGAATACGGCCGGAGCGTGAAGGGTGACGGAGAGCCCGTGGGGGATGATGGCGTGGTCGGAGACGAAGCCATCGGGGATGAAGTCGCGGACCATACCCGAAACGGGGTAGGACATTCCGTGGCAAAGATGGACACCCGCGTTACCAAAGCCCATTCCTGCCATACTGGCGGCAAGCGCCATCTGGCCACGGGCTTCGTCATCATCGGGATCCTGGACGGCGCGGACGAGGTAGGCGGCCACCATTCTGGTTGCCTCGAGCGCCCAGATGTCGCTGATGGGATTGCTCCCCTGGTAGGCGGGACGCATTAGGGGACGGTCGGGTTTGGGTCGCTGGTCATAGGGAATAGCCGTGTAGGATTCGAGGGCGTGACAGAGGACGTCCAGTCCGGATCCCGCGGCGACAGACGCGGGCATCGTTCGCGTGTTGTCGGGATCGACGATGCCGAGTGTCGGCCTCAGCCGGCGATGGGCGATGCCGGTTTTTGCGTGCAGCTCGGTGAGATCGCAGATGGCGACGCCGGTCGTTTCGCTGCCGGTTCCCGCCGTCGTGGGGATCGCGATGAGGGGCTTCACCGGCCCGGGGCAGGGCTTTCCCTGGCCGATCGGCGCGTTGATGTAGGCGAGAAAATCGTCGGGGTGAGAGTCATAGAGATTCGCGGCCTTGGCTGTGTCGATCGCAGATCCACCGCCAACCGCGACGAACGCGTCGGGTTTGGCATCGTTGGTAAAGGCGATGGCTTCTTTGAACGAGAGATCCGTCGGTTCGACGCGGACACGGTCGTAGAGGATGACGTCGATGCCCTCGGCTTCCATCGAGCGTTTAGCTGTATCGACAGGCTGGAGACCGGCCACGTTGGGATCCGTCAGGAGCATCACCCGCTTTGCTCCGAGGTCGGTGAGGTCCATTCCGACTTCGGTTGTTGCGCCCTTGCCAAACCGAAGGTTGGAGGTGCCCATTTCGAAGATGGTGTCGTTGGGTGTGTTCATTGCGGTTTCCCTTCGGGTGAAGACAATGATTCCGGTTCTCGTAGGGTCACGGCATGCCGTGACCCTACCCTGCGGCAATGACGACGATCAGTCAGCAGGTTGCGAGATTCGTTGCCCCGCTGTCAACGCACCAAACACGATCCATCCGGCCAGATGGAGCCAGGGAGCAGGCCATAGCAGGAGGAGCGCGACGATTGCGAAGCACGCCCGGTAGGGTGCTGACAGGTCTCGCATATGGAACCCCTCGAATGTGATAGCGGACGCGAGGAGCCCTGCGGTTCCGGAAACGGCTGTTTCAACTGCCCAGATGGGATCGCCCTCGAACAGAATGGGCGTGTAGCAGAAGAGCAAAGGTATGATGTAGAGGCCTTTGGCGATCTTCCAGGATTCCAAACCCGTCCGGAGCGGATCACTTCCCGCGATGCCGGCGGCCGAATAGGCGGCAAGACAGACCGGAGGCGTGACGTTCGCATCTTGGGAATACCAGAAGATCAGGAGATGCGCGGAAAGAATGCTGATGCCGAGCGAGGTCAACGCCGGTGCAGCGAGAACGGCCAGGACGATGTAACTGGCTGTCACAGGCAAGCCCATACCGAGGATGAGCGAGGCGATGGCGACCAGTGCGATGGCCAGCAGAAGATGGCTTCCGGCGAGTGTTCCGATGAGGAGCGAGAATTTGATGCCGATGCCGACGAGGAGAACGACGCCGACGATGATGCCTGCGCAGAGGAGGATGACGCCCGTGGAGACGAGGTTGAGGGCGCCGAGCTCGAGTGCGGCAAGGATATCGGAGCCGCCCATTCGGGTTTCCCGGTTGAGCCAGCTGGCCACGACGATGGCGAGACACCCTGCCGCCGCGGCATACGTGGGCGTGAAACCTTCGATGAGAAGACCGACAAGAATGAGAAGCGGGATGAGGAAGTGCCATCCGTCTTTGAGAACGGTAAAAAGAGGTGTCACTTCGTGAGCTTCGAGCGGGAGGATTTTCCGCTTTCTTGCGCGGAGGTGCACGAAGAAGCTGACGCTGACGAAATACATCAGAGCCGGGACGGTGGAGACGGCGACGATCGTGAGGTAGGGGATCTGCGTCCACTGGCTCATGATGAAGGCGCCGGCCCCCATAATCGGTGGCATCAGCTGCCCGCCCGTTGAGGCTGCGGCTTCGACAGCGGCGGCGAAAGTGGGACGGAAACCCGCCCGCTTCATCATCGGGATGGTCAACGACCCCGACCCAACTGTGTTCGCGACGGCGCTACCAGAAATGGAACCGAGCAGTCCGCTCGCGAAGACGGCCATTTTGGCTGGCCCGCCGACAGTCCGTCCGACGAGCGCAAGGGCGAATTTCATGATGAAGTCGCCTGCTCCGGATTTCAGCAGGAACGCGCCGAAGAGGACGAACAGAGCGACGAAGGTGGACGAAACGGTGGCGATGGTGCCGAAGATGCCATCGGGGGCGAAGTACATCCTGTAGAGCATCCGGCTGACGGACACGCCGGGGAAATGCCACGTTCCTGCGACCCACCGCCCCCAGACAAGGGCGTAAGTCAGGAAGACGAGCGCGAGGCAGGGTATAAACCATCCCGTTGTCCTGCGGGTGATCTCCAGGACGAGGAGGAGGGCGAGGGTGGCGGCCACCAGGTCCTGCCAGACAGGGACCTGATTTCTGGCGTGCAGGGCTTCCTCGAACAGCACGAGGTAGAGTGCGATGGCGATGCTGAGCAGTGCGAGTGACACGTCGAAGATGAATGTGCGTGCACGGGGCGAGGGAGGATAAAGCAGATAGCCGAGGAAAAGCAGCCCTGCGAAATGAAAGGCGTTTCTGTGGAGTTCGGGCAGTACGCCGACCGTGTTCGACCAGATGTGGAAGAGCGATAGCAGGATCGCGACAACGGTGACCGCCCGAGCCGGAAGTTCTGTGAGCTGTCTGCGTGAGACAATGACTTCGCCGCTGGTGTCTTCGATAGATGCATCTGGCGGGTCGGACCCTGTCATCAGGGGGCGATCAACGCATCTGGAATGTCGAGGCCCTGTTCGCGGTAATACCGAAGCGCGCCGGGATGAAGAGGCACGCCGAGGCCTGCGACGGCTGAATCGAGCGACATCCCGATTGTGGCCTGGTGGATTTTCTGCAGGTAGGCCAAGTTCTCGTAGAGTGTGCGAGTCAGGTTGTAGACCATCTCCTCGGAGAGGTCGGCTCTGCAGGCCAGGAAGTTGGGCTGTGCCATCGTTTGGACATCGTCGGTCTGGCCCGGGTAGGTACCTGCCTTCAGAATGTGGCGTGTGTAGACCGGGTAGACGTTTCGGATGCGGGCGAGCTGGTCGTCGGTGACGTTCAGGATTGCGACTCCGTCGGCCCCCTTTTGAGCGAATACCTGCGTGACGGCTGCCACCGGGGGCCCTGCCGCGAGAGATGCGCCCGCGATTCGCCCGTCCATCATCGCCTGGGCGGAAGGCGAATAGCCGAGGTATTCTGGCGTGTAGTGCGTGTCTGCTGCGATCGCCAGTGCACTGAAGATGACACGCGTCGCCCCTTCTGTTCCGCTTCCCCTCTTGCCGACCGAGAAGGGCGAAGCGAGGGATTTGAGGTCTTCGAGCGTTCCTCCACGCAGGTAACGACGGTCGATGACGAAATGTTCAACATTCTGCCATAGCGTGGTAACGGATCGGAAATCCTGCAACGGAGAATCGTAATTTCCGGTGCCGTTGTAGGCCATCGCGCCGTAGAGGCTCTGAAGGATCGCCAGTTGTGCTTCATTGTTCACGAGCATCTGTATGTTCTCGCCCGACCCCGCGGAGTTGATGGCCGACGCGTTCACCTGGCCCCGCAGCTTTTCGGAGAGGAGGGTGCCTATCGCGACGCCCACGGGGTAATACGTGCCGCCTGGTGTGGCGGTGGCGATGATGAGCGACGGCGTTCCACTCCCGCCGCCGCAGGCGGTGAGAACAATTCCACATAGGAGTGCGCACAGCCTGTTCATATTCGTCCTTCCATAAGGTCTTGATTCCTAACGTGATGGCCGAGTATGCGGATGACGTGCTGGACCCATAGGAAAGGAATTGCGCCAGCTGCGTCAAGTCGATTGCACAACTGGCGGGTCGATGGCCCTAAAGGTTCCTCGCGTTGACAGGGCTTGAGTCGCGATCTATACTTCTGTCCCGTGCGCCGCACGAGGCGAAGTCTTGAATTTTTCGGTAGTTGGGCCTTTGTCTTACCGACCCTATGCGTTTCCATCTCCTCATTCTCCTTCTTATCGCGTTGACGGCCTTTTCGTGTGCCCGACGCGAAGCCTATCGAGCCATTCACCTGGGCCACGAATACGAGGAGAATGGGTATCCTGCCCGTGCCCTCCAGTCATACGAAGACGCACTCTCAGCTTCGCCCCACGACGCGTTCGTATTGCACACCGTGGGGAATGCCTACCTTCGTCGTGCAGATTTCGACCGGGCAACGGAACTCTATCTTCTCGCTCTCGAGTTGGAACCCGCCTACCTGGAGGCGTTCGAGGGCCTGATTCTTGTGGCTCGTGCCCAGGATGAGAACGAGGCCGCGTTGGGATGGCTGGAACGAGCGGCAGAAGTCATTCCAGACTATGGGCCGCTGTCAGAGCAGTTGGTCGATGTCTACGTCGCACAGGATCGACTGGATGACGCTCTCGTCCTGTTGGAGCGACTGGTGGCTTCACGGGACGACGAGGCCTGGGTTCATTTTCGACTTGGACATCTGAGGATTCAGCTTCGCGACTATGACGGGGCGATTGCGTCCTTCGAACGGACGACCCAATTGGATCCGGACAATCCGAAAGGATGGGCGTCGCTCGGGACGGCCTACCACGAGGGCGACAACCAGGACGAAGCGATTGACGCGTACCTCAAAGTGCTCGAGATCGACCCTCACGATGACAGCAGCCTGAACAACCTGGCGTGGGTTTACGCGACGCAAGGTCAGAATCTGGAAGAGGCGATTCGGCTGTCGCGTCAGTCACTTCGGATTCGGCCCAAAACCCCACAGTATTTAGATACGCTTGCCGATCTTTATTACCAGAGAGGCGATCGGGATCGGGCGCTGGAGTTGATTCGATACGCCATCGGGCTGCGACCCGAATCGTTGGATTTGAAGGCCCACCTGGAGCGACAGTTGACACGGTTCGAAAGAGGCCCACTGGGTCGCGTCTGACCACAAAGACGCGTGTTCGGAGCGTGAACGGACCCTCGGGTCCTTCATTCGAGTGAAGCTATGGCCGAAGAAGATCAGGAACAGGAGGAAATAGCGCCGCCGCCGGCAAAGGGGCCTTATCGCTATCTGTTGCTGATCATCATCATTATGCTCCTCGAAACAGCCGGGGCCTTCGTTTTCCTGGATTGGGCCGTGCCCGCACCGGAGGTTGTGGAGGAGGAAGCCCCCATCGAGGTGCTGGCGGTAGAAAAGTTCGTTCCACCGATTTTCTACGAACAGCTGGCTGAGATGACGTTTTCGCCGCTGGACTCCCAGGGCCGACATCTTGTCCTTACGACCGTGGTGCTCGAGGTCGATCGGCAACCAGGGATCGATGAGATCACCCTCAAGCACACTCTGATCTGGGATTTGTGCGTCCAAACCCTCGAAGGCTATTCCATCGCACAATTGCGCGACCCCGAGCGTGGGCCGGTCAAGGAACATCTGATCGAGGCAATCAATGGGGAGCTGAGAAACGGGATCGTGACCGGTCTCTACTTTACTGACTTCATTATGCAGTGAGTGATCATGGCAGATCAAATTGAAAGACCCCTCGTGCCCGACCCCGAGTGGGCCCCAACTCATGAGCCCGGGGTCGACCCTGAGGATGGGCTTTACGAAACGCTTACCTCCCTGCCGATCTTTGACACACTGGACGCGTCCGAGATCCGAGAAGTCGAGCGAATCGTACATCGACGTCAGTTTCTCAAGGGTGAAATGGTGATCCGAGCGTGGATTCCGCGAACGGGTCTCTTCGTCGTGCTCTCCGGTAGTGTCGATGTCGTTCGTCAGTCGGGTGACGAAACGATGACGATCGGGACGCTCGAAGCCGGCGAGCTGTTGGGCGAGTTCGCCATCCTCGACGACTCTCCGAGGTCTACGCATATCGTCGCCGCCGAACCGAGCCAGCTGATCGGGTTCTTTCGCCCGGATCTGATGGACCTGGTCGAGACCAATCCCGCCTGCGGTTTCAAGATCCTCTACCGAATGTCTCAGATTATGTCCTCCCGTCTTTACCATATCGTCGATGACCTTCGGCGATTGCGTGCCTCCCTGGCCTGATTTCCCATAGTCACTGGTTTGCCCGCGTTTGGGCCCGCCTGTATATTTGGCCGCTGGACAAGCCTGGTTCGGCGCAGATGGTCGCGATCCCGATCTATGGGCTTGTTGCGCTTGGAGATGAGCTTCAAAGCCGAGGAACGATCCCGATCGATTGACGCGAGAAGGTTGAGCGTAAGAAAGAGGAGGCGGATGTGGCAGTGACACGGATCGAAAATATACACGCGCGGGAAATTCTGGACTCGCGAGGAAACCCGACCGTCGAAGTGGAAGTCAGGCTGACGAGCGGCGTGATGGGTCGGGCCGCGGTGCCATCGGGTGCATCGACAGGAGAGCACGAAGCAGTCGAGATGCGTGACGGCAACGCGAAACGGTACCTGGGCAAAGGCGTGACCAAAGCCGTCGGGAACGTGAACGTGAAGATCGCCCCTGCCGTGGTTGGGATGGACCCGTCAGACCAGATTGGCGTGGATGCGCAGATGTTGTCACTGGATGGGACGAAAAACAAGGGCAGGCTCGGGGCCAACGGAATCCTCGGTGTGTCGCTTGCAACGGCCAAGGCAGCTGCTGCAGCGTTCGATATGCCACTCTACCGGTACATTGGTGGCGCGTCGGCCTGTCAACTTCCGGTTCCGATGATGAACATCCTGAACGGGGGTGCGCACGCCGACAGCAGCGTTGACCTGCAGGAGTTTATGGTGATGCCAGTCGGTGCGAAGACGTTCGCGGAGGCGCTGCGGACAGGTGCTGAAATTTTCCACGCGCTGCGTGATGTGTTGAAAAAGTCGGGTTACAGCACGGGCGTGGGAGACGAAGGTGGATTCGCGCCGAGTCTGGGATCGAATGAAGAGGCTCTGGAGGTGATCGCTCAGGCGATCAAGAACGCGGGGTACGCTCTGGGTGCAGATGTCCTGCTTGCACTCGATCCTGCGACGAGCGAGTTCTACGACGGGCGCCAGTATGTGTTCAAGAAATCTGACGGCTCCAAGCTGAGTTCAGCGAAGATGGTCGATTTCTGGGCGGATTGGGTGAGTCGCTATCCGATCGTGTCGATCGAAGATGGGCTGGACGAGAATGATTGGAAGGGCTGGGCACAGCTGACGGCGAAGCTCGGGCAATCGGTGCAACTCGTGGGTGATGATCTGTTTGTGACGAACACGGAGCGCCTGAAGCGGGGAATCAAAGAAAAGGTCGGTAATTCGATCCTGGTGAAGGTCAACCAGATTGGCACGTTGACCGAGACGCTCGATGCCATCGAGACTGCCAAGCGCGCAGGGTATACGGCGGTGATTTCCCATCGCTCGGGTGAAACGGAAGACACGACGATTGCCGACATCGCTGTCGGCACGAACGCCGGTCAGATCAAGACGGGCTCCGCCTCGCGTTCCGATCGTATCGCCAAGTACAATCAGCTGCTGCGTATTGAGGAGGATCTGGGAGAATCGGCGGTTTATCCCGGACTGGATACATTCTACAATATCGACCCCCCGAAATCACGAAAGGCGCCTCGCAGGCGGTCGTGAGCGATTTCGTCCAGATCGAGTCTTCGGAAGGCGATCACCTCCGCGATGATATCCGGGACCGTCTGGCCGCGGTGTATGCGAAAGTTCCAGCTGTCACCTGTGGGTGCGACGACCTCGGGCAATGTTGTCAGCTGACGCCCGAGGAAGCGGCCGATGACTGGGCTACGATGTATCCGCTCTATATACCGGAATACCTGAATATCGTCGATTACGTGCGGCGACACTTTTCGCCAGAAGACCAGGATCGACTCCTTTCATTCAATGAGGAGCGCCCGCTTCGATGTCCGTTCCTCTCGGGCGAGGGGGGCTGCACGATTCACCCCGTTCGGCCCCTGGCGTGTCGCACTTACGGGGTGTTGAGTCGAGAGAACGTGGAAGAGACGGGGTCAGTCTATCGAGGGGAAGTCCCCGATCTTTGGGTGCATCAGTTTCTTCGAAACGAGCGATGTACGGTCTGTCCCCACACCGAGTTGGATGAACCGGAGAAGCTCGACGAGCACGCAAAGGAGATGGTGACCTACGGCTACGATCGCGAGCTGATTCAGATGGGGGCTGAACAGGACGGCCTGGACGAGGAACGACGGGCGGCACTCGTCGATGCCACAGGTCGGGAGAGCCTGGTGCGGTGGACGTGGGGCGGTTTCAACACGCTTTATCGGTCGTCGAAGGACTGGGCCCATACCCATTTAAAAGACACACTCAAGAAGTCGCACCTCGCTGAATGAGCTCTGCGATCTTCAATGTCGAGGCCTGTCGCAGGGTCGCAGGATGGATTTAAGATGAGAACACTCGCTTTGGGAGAAGCACAAGCTGGCGACGTGATTGCCGAACCGGTCGTGAACGACCGCGGGATGGTCATCCTCCCGAAGGGTGCGTCGCTTTCGGCTAAAGTGATCGATCGTCTTCGGAATATGAATGTTACCGAGGTGGTTGTGGATGGTGACGATCCCGACGCCCCGCCGCCTAAGACGCACGAGGCTTTGATCGAGGAGCTGGAAGACCGATTCAGTCGTCACGCGACCAACGCCACGATGATGGCGATCAGGTTGAAAGCGCGAGAGCATCTCGACGCGCGTTTCGAGGAATAAGTTGGAAAAGCGCCCCTTGGGTACGCCTGCTTCGCAGGCTCGCAGAACAGGAACTGATTTCACCGAGATCACTGAGGGATGAAGCGAGCTGGGTTGGACTTTAGATCCCGGGATCTGCTTTCGTCAGGTTCCTTGTCCCTCAGCTTTCTTCGTGGCCTCAGTGGCTGTCCTGGCTTTGCCTTTCGAGGAATGTGAGTGGAAGCTGCCGAACTCAGACGTCTCGTTGAGAAGATCCAGTCGTTGCCGACGCTG
>Ga0310124_10001189_pt1 | contig 18230 bp, 16 predicted proteins | sample CB11b_AW_Bot5_MG_FD_203507 | JGI IMG/M metagenome (GOLD analysis project Ga0310124, IMG submission 203507) | Marine microbial communities from Western Arctic Ocean, Canada - CB11b_AW_Bot5 | ecosystem: Environmental > Aquatic > Marine > Oceanic | place: Canada: Western Arctic Ocean | collected... | reverse complement strand
GCTACACGTTGGTGGCTGAGCAGACGCCCTCCGCGGCGACGGTCACCGGCACGGTTACGTACCGCGAGCGGATCGCGCTGAGTCCGAATGCCGTCGTCGCGGTCAAGCTCCTCGATGTCTCACGGGCAGAGGCTCCAGCCGCAACCATCGGAGAGCAGATCATCGAGAACCCGGGGCAGGTTCCCGTAGCTTTTGAAATCGAGTACAACCCCGCCGACATAGACGACGGGCTCACTTACGTGGTCCAAGCGAGGATCACCGAGGGCGGGGAGCCGGCGTTCATAAGCGACGCCGTGCATAGCGTGATCACAGGCGGCAACCCGACGCACGTCGATATGGTATTGGTCGGGGACCGTGGGACCCCCACCGAGCCGGCGACACCCCCCGCTGTCGGCGGAATGGCGCCGTCCAACCGGTTGCTAGCGGCAATTGCAGTCGTTGGCGTTCTTCTGGTCGTTCTCGGCACACGGACGTCGACTGCGGGCCGACCGCATCGATAGGATTTCGGGGCAACGTCCTGCTGGCTCGCACCGGTGAGGCGGGCGCTACAGGTTCTCGATGTCCACGGGCTCTACGGGGTCGGCCAGCTCGAAGCCGAAGACCCGTGAGTAGAAGTACAGCTCCGCCTCCAGCGCGCGCTTGATGTTCTCCGCCCGGCGGAACCCGTGTTGCTCGCCCTCGAACGGGACGTAGGCGACCGGCAACCCTTTCTTCCGCATGGCGTCCACCATCATCTCCGCCTGGTTGGGCGGGACTACCTTGTCTTCCAGCCCCTGGAACAAGATTATGGGGCACGAGAGCCCGTCTGTGTGATGGATCGGCGACCGCTCGACGTAGAGGTCCCGCCGCTCAGGATAAGGGCCTATCATGCTGTCCAGGTAGCGCGACTCGAACTTGTGCGTGTCCCTGGTCATCGCCTCGAGGTCGCTGATGCCGTAGTAGCTGGCCCCGGCCTTGAACACGTCGCGGAACGTGAGGGCCGAGAGCGTCGTGTAGCCCCCGGCGCTGCCTCCCTTTATCGCCAGGCGCTCGCCATCGACCTCGCCTCGCTCCACCAGGTAGGTGGCCCCGTTCACGCAGTCGTCGATGTCCACTACGCCCCACTGGCCGTTGAGGCGGCGCCTGTATTCGGTGCCGTAGCCGCTGCTTCCCCCGTAGTTCACGTCGAGCACCGCGATGCCGCGGCTGGTCCAGTACTGCACGTTCAGGTTCAGGGTCGAGCTGGTCGTCCCGGTAGGACCGCCGTGGCTCATCACCAGCAGCGGCGGTCTCCTATCCTCAGGAGCGGCATAGTCTCTGTTATTCGGGGGGTAAAAGAATGCGTGAGCCGTGAGGCCTCGCTCCGTCGGGAACTCGATGGAGCGCGGCGCAGACACGTAACCGTCGTCCACCTCTGCGTCGCTGGTGCTGCGAAACGACTGGGTCTGCCCGGTGGCGAGTTCATGGTACATAACCGATGCGGCCATGGTGGGCGAACCGGCGCCGAACACCACTCCCTTCGATGAGACGACCATGCCAGCGCGCGTGATCTCGGTGAACGGCGTCGGTACGGGTCTGAGGGTCGGCGGTCCCGTGTCGAGGTCGGCGATATGCCACACGCCGCGCTGGGTGTACGAGCAGATTATCCGCTCGGCCGAGGCGAAGCCGTAGGTGCGCATTCCCAGACCCCACTGGGGTGCGCCGAACTCAGCTTCCATCTCGCACAGCGACTCAACCTCGCCGTCTAGCCAGCGGTACAGGTTCCACCAGCCGCTTCTGTCGGAGACGAAGTACAGGACTCCGTCGGGCGACCACTCGGGCTGGAAGATCGACTCGTCAAGCCCGCCCGCGACACGGGTACGCTCGCCGATGGCACCGCCGGCGTCCAGCTCTCCGGTCCAGAGCTCGGTCCCGTCCCAGGGCATGTTGGGGTGGTCCCAGGATAGCCAGGCCAGGCGAGAGCCGTCGGGGCTGATGCGAGGCGTCGAGTAGAAGTCGCTGCCGGAGACGATCACCTCTCCAGAGCTGCCGTCGTCCAGATCGAAGCTCACGACCGTGTTCGTGGCCTCCTGTCCGGCAACCGTGTGGTCCTCGCGGACGCACACGATGCGGCCGCGACGAAGGTCGACATCCCCGTCGGCGTACCGCAGGTCAACATCCGGCGTCAGCGGATGGGGCTCGCCGCCGGGCTCCTGGCGGTACAGGCGCTGGTCCACGAAGTTCGAGAAGTAGACGATGCCGTCAGCGACCGCGAACGCTCCGCCGCCGTACTCGTGGACGCGGGTCCTGACGTTGAACGGGGGCGGTGTCACGTCTGTGACCTGTCCGTCGGGGGTCCGGCGGACCACCACGCCACGCCCGCCCTCGGTGGGCCGGGTCTCGAGCCAGTAGACGTCGTCGCCATCGAGCGCAAGCTGGCCGATCCCAATGGCGTCGGACACGATGAGGTCCGAGGTTATGGGTGACTTCCAGGCGCCGAAGGGGGCTACTCGCGGCTCAGGCATGGGTCACCTCCCGGCCCTATCTTCGTGCAATGTGTCATTCGTGTGCTTGGTTTAGGTCGTCGCTACAGCACGCTGGGCCCAACCCTCACCCTAGCCCTCTCCCAGACTTGGGAGAGGGGACTTGAAGAGATCACCACCTCATCAGGTCGATCTCGTCGACGTTCACTGAGGAGCGATTCCTGTAGAGACGAAGGATTATGGCCATGGCCAGGGCAAGCTCCGCGGCGGCGATGGTTATGATGAAGATGATGATGACCTGCCCCTGCGGGCGGGCCACCTCGGGGTCGGCGAAGTCGGCGAAGGCGGCGTAGCCTATCAGATTGACGTTGACGGCGTTCAGCATCAGCTCGATGGACATCAGGATGAGCACGGCGCTCCGTCTGGCCAGGACCCCGTACATCCCGATGCAGAAGAGGGCTGCGCTGAGCACCTGAATGTGGGCAAGTTCGATCACTCTCGTCCTCCGGTGCTACGGACAAGTACGATCGCCCCGATGAGCGCGACGAGCAGAACCAGCGATGCGACCTCGAACGGCACCGCCCACTGTACGAACAGGCTTTCGCCGAGGTCTTTGAACTCGACCACCTGCCGGCCGCCATCGGCGACGCGTACGTCCGTGCGGGCAATGCCGGCCACCAGCAGGCCGAATATCGCAAAGGCTATCAGCGCGGCGATGGGCCACTGCCGGTTATCGGTGAGGTGCTCGAAGTCCTGAATCCGGGTCAGCATCAGCGCGAACAGAACGACGATGACGATGGCTCCTCCGTAGATCAGGACCTGCACCAACGCCAGGAACTCCGCGAACAGCAGCAGGAAGACGCCTGCTACCCCGATCATGGAGGCCAGCAGCGCGAAGGCTGCATAGACGATGTTACGGGTCATGACAACGCCGAGGGCGCCGCCCAGTGTGAGCGTTCCCGCGATGTAGAACAGGACTAACGAAGGCTCGATCACTTTTCGTCCTGAGGCCCGTCCCCGTCCGGCCCCACCGGCACTTCCGCAGCCGGTTCCGTCGCCGCCGGTTCTGGCGTGGCCTTCTTCTTGACCGGCACGCCGCTGTTCTTCGCCGGCTGCTTGGGCTTCCAGGCAGTCTTGGCCTGATACTCGGTACCCATCTCTAGGAGTTGCGGCAGGTCAACCCGGTTGCCGTTGCGCTCGTACTTGCTCCGCTCGTGGTCGTGACTCATCTCGATGGCGTCGAAGTTGCAGACATCGACGCAGATGCCGCACAGGATGCAGCGTCCCAGGTTTATCTCGAACTCGTCGATAATCTTACGGCGCTTGCTCTTCTCCTCGGCATGGAGGGGGTTGTCCTTCATCTTGGCGCTCATGCACTGCGTGGGGCAGTCCCTGACGCAGACCATGCACCCCGTGCAGTATGGTTCGGACACGTCGTAATCCCAGGTGAGCGCGGGAAAGCCCATATAGCGATCGGCGACCACGAGTCGCTTGGCCGGCTCGGGGTACTCGGCGGTGACCGGGCGGCGGAGGGTCGACTTGAGGGTGACGACCAGCCCTTCGAGGAAACCTATCATGCTTCGCTAGCCATCGGTCGAGGTCCCGGCCTCCTGCTGTAGAGCGACCGCCGGCTCCGGCCGAGCAATTCGCGCCGGATGGACGCTGACGGTCATACGCTCCATGGCGGTACCCCGGTATGTTGCGATTAAGTAGAACGTCCCGGCTAATAGTATCAGAGACATCAGCGTCAGCGTCCACAGCGGCCAGCCGTAGAACAGCACGACTCCGGTGATGACGATGTTGACGAATGACAGCGGCACCAGCAGCTTCCAGCCAAAGGCCATGAGCTGGTCTATGCGCAGTCGGGGGTAGGTCCCCCTTATCCAGATGATGAGCGCTATGACTACGTAGATTTTGACAAGAAACCACACCACGGACAGCGCGGAGTTGAGGAACCCGTCGAAGGGCATCCCGGGCCACTGCCATCCACCGAGGAACAAGAGCACGGTCAGGGCCGCGATGGTGAAGGTGTTGATGTACTCGGCCAGGAAGAAGACGGCCCAGTGGGCGCCGCTGTACTCGACGAACGGGCCACCAACGACCTCCGACTCCGCGTGGTGTATGTCGAAGGGAGTGCGGCCCAGCTCGGCGAGGCCCGCGGTCAGGAATATGAACAGCCCCAACGGCTGGATGAGGATGTGTGCCCACCTGGCCTGATGATCGACGATCTCGATGAGGTTCAGCGACTGTACCAGCATCGCCACCCCCAACAGCGCCATGATGAACGGTATCTCATAGCTCACCAGCTGGCCCGCCGCGCGGAGTCCTCCCAGTATCGCGTACTTGTTGGCCGAGCCCCAGCCTGCCATCACCAACCCCATGACCGAGAGGACGGAGAAGGCCACGATATAGAACAGGCCGAGCTCCAGGTTCGCAAGCACGGCGTCTCGGGCTAGGGGTATGGTGGCCCAGAGCATCAATGCGGGAATGAACACCGCCAGGGGCGCCAGCCAGTATATGCGTCGGTCGGCCCACGATGGCAGGATGTCCTCCTTGACGACCAGCTTCATGGCGTCGGCGATCGGCTGGAGCGTGCCGTGGAAGCCTACCCGCATGGGGCCCATTCGCATCTGGATCCGGGCCAGCCCTTTCCGCTCTATCCAGGTTAGCGCCAGCACCATCACCGACAGGAAGACGAAAAGCCCTACCGCTCCCAGGGCGTAGTAGACACCCTGCTCGAAGCTCACCTGTCCACCTCGCCGAGGATGATGTCGATGGAGCCGAGGATGACGACCGCGTCGGCGACGTACGCGTTGCGGAACAAGTGCTGCAGCGCCTGGAGGTTGGCAAACGAAGGGGCCCTGACCTTGACCCGGTACGGCTTGTCGCTGCCGTCGCTGACGAGGAATACGCCGAAGTCGCCTCGGGGCGACTCGGTGCGCATGTAGGTCTCGCCCTTGGGCGGACGGGTGATTCGTCGGAGGGCGGAGACGGTCGGGCCGGGCTCCATCTGCTCCATGGCCTGCTCGATTATCGACATCGACTGGCGCATCTCTTCGATGCGAACGTAGTACCTGTCCCAGCAGTCACCGTAGGTACCGACGGGGATGCCGAACTCGAACCGATCGTAGATGGAGTATGGCTCGGAGATGCGGACGTCCTCGAGCACGCCGGCGGCCCTGAGCGCAGGGCCGGTCACCCCGAACTCGATGGCGTCCTCGCCCGATATCGGCCCGATGCCCTTGGTCCTCGCGATGAACATCTCGTTGTTGGAGAGCAGATCGTCGCACTCCTCGACGCCTCGCTTCAGGTGGTCCATCAGCTCGGCCATTTTCGGGACGAAGTCCTCCGGTAGATCGTGTCTCAAACCACCGACTCGGATGTAGTTGTGCATCATTCGAGCGCCGGTAACGGTCTCGAACAGCGCCTGGATGCGCTCACGCTCCCGAAACCCGTAAAGGATCGGAGTCATCGCGCCGGTGTCCAGGCCGTAGACGCCGTAGAAGAGCATGTGGCTGGCTATTCGGTTCAGCTCGCACAGGATCACCCGGATGTAGCTCGCCCTGTCAGGGATCTCCAGAGCCATCAGCTTCTCGACGGCCAGACAGAAGGCAAGCTCGCAGTTGAGGTTGGAGACGTAGTCGAGCCGATCGAACAGCGTGATGACCTGACTGTAGAGCTCGCCCTCGCACAGCTTCTCGGAGCCACGGTGCAGGTAGCCTATGTGGGGCTCCGCCCTCACGATCCGCTCCCCGTCGATCCACAGCACGACTCTAAACACGCCATGAGTGCTCGGGTGCTGTGGCCCCATGTTCACCATCAGGTCGATGGTGTCGGCTTGCTGCGTCGGCTGCCGTTGGACTTGCATCGTCTAGTTGTCGCCTCTAATCGGGGAACCTGCACCTGGGGTCTTTTCGGACCACCCCACTCGGCGTGGGATAGTGTTGCCTGCGCTTGTTAATACTCGTTGTACTCGTGAAACGGGAAGCTTCTGCGGCCGGGGAAGCCTTCGAACCCTTCGTAGAGCAACAGCGGCGCAAGATTCGGGTGTCCCTGGAACACGACGCCGAACAGGTCGTGCCCCTCGCGCTCAAACCAGTCGGCGCCCCGCCATATCGAGACGATGGATGGAACGAACGGCTCGTCAGGCGGCACCGAGGCCTTGAGCACCATCTTGTGACGCTTGTCGAGGGAGAAGAGGTGGTAGCTCACCTCCAGTCGCTCCTCGTAGTCCACGACAGACAGACACCGCAGGTACGTGAGATCGAGCCTGGGGTCTTCCTTCGCGAGCCGACAGATGGCCGGAACGTCCTGGGGCTTCGCCGTGACCACTACCTCATCCACCGCCGCGCCGAACTCAACGTCGAAAGCCTCGAACACCTCCGGGAGGAGTGCGAGTAGCGCATCGCCCTTCTTGTCCAGGGCGACCGGCGCTACGGGGATCTCGGGCTCGCGCCTACGTTGCGGTTTCTGGGGTTGCGCCACGCTCTTTAGCGTCCTTTGCAATCTTGTCCTGAAGCTGCATGATGCCATACATTAGCGCCTCGGGCCGGGGGGGACACCCGGGCACGTAGACGTCCACCGGGATGAGGTGGTCTACTCCCATAACGACGGAGTACGAACGGTAGTAGGGCCCCCCATTCGTGGCGCAGCTGCCCATGGCGATGACCCACTTCGGATCGGGCATCTGCTCATAGAGCAGCTTGATGGGGTCGGCCATCTTTTTGACCACGGTGCCCGCCACTATCATCACGTCGGCTTGCCGGGGCGAGGGCCAGGTGATCACGCCGAACCTGTCGAAATCGTGGTGCGACATGTGCGTGCTCATCATCTCGATGGCGCAGCACGCGAGTCCGAAAGACAGTGTCCACAGCGATGACTTGCGGGCGAGCCCGAAAAGCTCGCTGGAGTTGGCGGTCACCGCGTTGGGCAGGACATGCTCGAAGATGCTTTCAGCGGGCGTGTTGCCGCCTTGCTGGATCACCTCCATTGCAGAACCCCTTTCCTCCAGCCGTATACGACGCCGAAGAACAGGATGCCTATGAAGATGAGCATCTCGTAGAAGACGGCAGGAACGGACTTGAGCTCCAGGAAGACGACCGCCCACGGAAAGAGGAACACGGCCTCAACGTCGAAAATCAGGAACAGGATGGCGAAGACGTAGTAGCGAATCTGGATCTGGGACCAGGAGTATGGGGCCGCCGGGATCCCGCACTCGTATGGCGTTTCCTTGATCGCGGACTTCCTCTTGGGGGCCATCATGAAGGACATCATGAACATGCCCAGGATGGCCGCAAACCCGACGCCCCCGACGAAGAGGACGACCATCCAGTTAATGTTGAATTGTTCCAAGAGAGATTCCCGCCTCAAACGTGTTTACGCCGGTACACCCAGTGTAACACCGTGCCGAAAAAGGTGTCAATTTGCCTCAAAGCAGCACCCAATCAGGAGCCTGAGACTGCCAGCGTATCAATGAGGAGTTCCTCGATGTCTCGCCTGGTGCGGCAGGTCCTGAGCTTCCGCGTGTAGGGCCCAAGGAGAGAAGCAGCGGTCTACCTTGTGAGCGGAGCACTGGTTGACTCAATCTCGTGATCTCTGGGAGAGGGTTAGGGTGAGGGTTGGGCACGGCCTGTGACCTCCTGCCAACCGGCCAGACCATGCTGCCAACTAGCGTCGGTGCGCCCTCATCCTAACCTTCTCCCGCCGCGGGAGAAGGGACTCTCCACGTCCATCTAGAACGCGGGCTTCCGATGCTGCTGGAGACCAGGCAAACCAATGGTCATTCCACGATTGACGGGGCGATCAGGCGCTGAGATACCGCGCCAGCTCGTCCCGCTCGAAGGTGGGGAGTTCGCGGACTCCCTGCGCCGACCTGAGCTTCAGCCCGTCTTCCGGGGGTGTGATGCTCCCGATCTCGTAAGCGGGTATCCCTTCGTCAGCCAGCGCGGCTATGAGCTTTGGAGCATCCTTGGGCAGCAGCGTAGCCAGCAGTGCCCCGGAGGCGATGAGGCCCAGCGGATCCAGCCCCAGAGCGCGACATATACTCCTGCACTCATCGGTGACCGGAATCCTGGCCTCGTCCACAACCAGCCCTGCATCTGCGGCGGTGGCCACCTCCAGGAGCGCAGTGGCCAGACCCCCCTCGGTGGGATCGTGCATCGAGTGCACCTCGACCGCTCCGTGAGCAACTGTAGCGTCCTTGACGACGCTGATCCCCGGCGAGAACAGGTACTCCTTCGCCGTCCGGACCAGCCTCTCGTCGACGCCCGAGCGAAGCAGTTCGTCCTCGGATTCCCTGGCCAGTATCGCGGTACCCTCGATCGCGATGCCCTTGGTGACCACGATGGCGTCGCCGGGTCTGGCCCCGGAGGTGAGCACGACCCGGTCCTTGGCCACTTCGCCCAGCATCGCCCCGACGGCTATCGGTCGGGGGAGGTCGTAGGTAACCTCTGTGTGCCCTCCGATCAGGGAGATTCCCAGGTCGTCGCATGCCTCCCGCACCTGGTCGAACATCGCGCTGGCCCTGTCTTCTGACGTGCCTTCGGGCAGCAACAGCGTGGCCATCAGCCAGCGCGGTGTCGCGCCCATGACCGCGATGTCGTTGGCATTGACCTGGACCACGTACCAGCCGATGAGGTCGGTGGCGAAGGTGATGGGGTCCGTCTTGGCGACCAAATACCTGTCGCCGAAATCGATGAGCGCCGCATCCTCGCCGGGCGTGGGCCCCAGAACGACGCGAGGGTCGCTGACGTCCACCTTGCTCAGGAGCTGTGACAGAAGCTCCAGCGGTAGTTTACCGGCTTGCATGCCTGGTCTCTCTACGGCGAGTCAATCGGGTCCTCGATCAGGCCGAGCAACTCTCTAGCGATGTATAGACGCGGCCACGTGTCCGGTATTTCCCCCAAAATGCCAGCCCCCGTCAGCCTTCCAAGTATCCCTCTGGCGCCGGCGTTGGTGACGCCCAACAGCACCGCTGCCAGTGGAGCGGTCATGTAGGGAGATGCGAAGAGATTATCCATCAGCTGAAGGGCGTTGCCCGATGCGCGTCGATGTTGGAGCAATAGGCGGTATTGTTCGTGCAACTCTCGGATCCCCCTGCTGCGAGCTAGGGCGTCGCGGGCTTGCTCGGCCACCCCATCGAGGAAGTAGCGCAACCAGGTCTGCCAGTCGCCTGTCGCGCTGACTCTGAAAAGCTGGTCGTAGTACTCGTTGCGGTCGCGTTCGAAGTAGGCGCTCAGGTACAGCAGGGGGGAAGGAAGGATCTTCGTTGCGCACAGGAATAGGACCACCAAGAGCCTCCCGACACGTCCGTTACCGTCCAGGTACGGGTGGATCGCCTCGAACTGGTAGTGCATCAGCGCGCACTTGATCAACGGGGGCATCTCAAGGTCGTCGTTGGCAAAGGACTCCCAGTCTTGGATGAGGTCGCGGACGAGGTTCGCAGGCGGTGGGATGTACCGAGCCTCGTCAATGGGTGTACCGGAGCTCCCTATCCAATTCTGGTTTGTCCTCAGCCCGCCAGGTCGCTGGCCTTCTCCCCGAACCCCCCTCATGAGAACGGCATGCACCTCGTTCATGAGCCGATAGGAGATGGGCAGGCTGTCGAGCAGTTGGAGACCGTGCTCGAGGGCGAGGACATAGTTGGTCACCTCGACAACGTCTCCCCTCGGTCGGCGGGACCCGGAGGCCTCGTACAGAAGCAGATCGGAAATCGAAGCCTGAGTGCCCTCGATTCTCGAAGAGAGGACCGCCTCCCGTCGCATGAATGGGCGAATCAGCAGATGAGGGTTCTGCAGCGTCTCGCCCACTCCCGCGAGGGTCGCGGCGGCGCGCGACGCCTCATCGAGCCGAAAGACGACCGATGAGTCGAGCTCGATATGGCGCGGCAGCAAGTCGGGAACGAAGGCCTGTTGGCCGCCATCTGTTGGGACCAGACGTCCGCTAGGGCTACCAGCCAGTGAGGCGGCTTCCATTAGATACTCCGGTTTCAAATCTCCGACCAATTGAAAGTAATATGCCAAATAGTATCAAATAGGTAGAGTGAGTGCAAGCGGAGTATCGAAGTGCGAGATGTTGTGGAAGGAGTGTGTACCCCTGGAACATGTTGGACAGTTGTCGCTAGTGTACTGTCCTGCAAATAGCCGTACATCGGCGAGATTGTGCGACATCCTCTCGCCACGATGGTCTTTCCGGCGCAAGCCGGAATCCAGAGAAACGTTGCCTGGATCCCGGCCTTCGCCGGGATGACGGACCGGCTGTCAAGCCTTTACGAGGCACTGGACTAGTAGGGTTTGAGGGGTCCAAATCGTCGGATGGCACGGCGGCAGATACGCATGCTATCATGACTCGGCCATGATCAAAGCCGTCTTCTTCGACCTCTACGGCACCCTGGCGGGCTTCTCTCCCTCGCGCTACGAGATACAGTCTGCGGCCTGCGCCGAGTTCGACATCGAGGTGACCCCTACCGGCATCCTGAAAGGCTATGCCATCGCCGATGCGTACATGGGCGACCAGAACGCCACCAGTCCCGTCCGGCTGCGTGACGAAGCTGGCAGGGACGCGTTCTTCGCGGAGTACGAGAGACGCGTCCTGCAGGGCGCCGGCGTCGAGGTCACGACCGAGCGGGCGCTCGAGGTGTGGCGTCGGGTCCGCAGCTCTCGGTACGAGCTCACGCGGTTCGACGACGTGCTTCCGACCCTGGAGGTGCTGCGAGCCCGTGGGCTGACGCTGGGCATGATCTCCAACATCAACCGCGATTCCGCCGAGATGACCGAGGAGATGGGCCTCTCGGACCACCTGGACTTCGCGGTAACATCGGTCGAGGTCGGCGCCGAGAAGCCCCATCCGCCCATCTTTCTGGCGGCGCTGAAGAAGGCCGGGGCCGACCCCAGCGAGGCGGTACACGTGGGCGACCAGTTGTCCTCCGACGTTGAGGGCGCCCGTGGCGTCGGCATTAGCCCCGTGCTGCTGGACCGCGACGGCAACCACAAAGACATCACGGACTGTCCCCGCATCGAGACGCTACCCGAGCTGCCCGCCCTGCTGGAGGGGTGGTAGCGCTTGCCGACTATCGCGTAGCTTTTCTTTTGAGCCGATAGCACCTATCCCGAATCGAGACTCCGCCAAATTCGTTCTCGCGGAAATCCGTACGATTCCAATCTGTCAAAGGCTTTAACGAAGTCATCACCGGGTGTGCGTCGATATCAGATTGGCACTTTCTGGGATCATAGTCCTGCAAGGTCGGGTATTTCATCTCCCATAGTTTCCTGGCCAGGTTTTCGAACTTTTTCCGTGTCATGGTTTGGCCTCCGGCATAGAGGTTGTCTTCACCTTTCATGAAAAGCTCAACCACGAGGACTATTTCCAGGCCCAATGACGCTCCGGCATCTACATAGGTTCGCAGCGATTCTATGTCTTTCGCGATTCCCGTATTCTTCCTATCCGTGATTTTGGAATTGATTCCACCTCGGTTAGTGAAAGGTGCTTTGACCTCTATTGCAACATCCACCCCACGCGTATCGCAGTCAATGCAAGCAATGTCCAACTTTTGCGGGCCAAATTCGCGGCGAACAAAGTGAGTATCTCCGACAACGTCCTCAAAAGCCATCTGTAGCAACAGTTGGAGGATCCACTCACCTCCCCCGCCTGAGGTGATAGCAGAGAGCATTAGGCTCTTGTGAGGTTCATAAGACATCAATGCGTGGAATCTGCCAATCGCTTCCTTGACCCGTTTGATGCGCATTTTGCCTCTCTTCCGCCGCAGATTGGAACACTTCTTCGCTGCTAGCTCTCCCCTCAGGAGGAAGGTGCGGCCTGTCCTGAGCTTGCCAAAGAGATGAAGGTTAAGTTACCGAATGAAAACGAGGTCGACGAAGAGCAGCCTCCGCTACCGCTTGCGGCCGACGAGGAGCAGGTAGTAGGGGAGTCCCGTCATTGGTGAATACTCCCAGCGTTCGATTTTGTCGCCGAACTCGTCGATCGCCTCAAGCTCGCAGCCGGCGTCCATGAGGGCGGTGACGTAGTCGCTGACGGTCCAGTGGAACTCGTAGCTGGGGAGGGAGCCTGCCGGGGTGCCCGGCACGTCCTCTGAGCGGTCGTACTGGTGGGGGCCCCGGTCGAAATACCCGAACTCGATCTTTAGCTGGTCCGGCGACTCCTGCCAGACTCGACGGAAGGGATGGTACTCGCTGACCATGAAGGTGCCACCTGTTCGGAGGACCCGGGAGGCCTCCGAGTAGTAGGTCTTCAGGTCCGAGACCCAGACGGCGACGTGGCCGCCGGTGTAGACCAGGTCGAAGATCTTGTCCCCGAGAGGGCCAAGGTCGACCACGTCTGCGCGGACGAAGGAGATGTCGAGCCCCAGCTCGACGGCCCGCTCCGCGCCGGTGTCGAGCTGATTCTGGGAGATGTCGACGGAGGTGACGCGCGCGCGCATTCCCGCCAGTGCGAACACGACCAAGTTGTCGCCGCTGCCGAGGACACAGACGTCCTTGCCTGAGACGTCACCCAGGTGGTCCAGCTCCTCCCGACTCAGGGCGATGGTCGGGTCCTCGGGGCACTTGCGCCAGTCGACGCGGTCCTCGATCATCGCCTGCCAGTTCTGTGACGCTGCATCCCAGCCCTTGCGGTTCGCTTCATGCATGGTATTCATGGCTAGGCTACCGTCTGGTAGATCGCGGGCCGATAGCGAGGCGGTGGAATCGGCTTGCCCGACTCCACCGCAGCTTCCAGCCAGGCCGCCTTGGCGAGTTTTAGCTCCGCCAAAGCCTGCTCTGGGGTCTCGCCAAGGGCTGAACATGAATCCAGGTCAGGGATGTCAGCGACATAGGCGGCGTCCTCATCGCTATAGAAGATGTTGATATGGTAATCGGTCATTGCTCATCCTCCAATCTGGGCCGGGGCCTCGCAGTCGGCCCCGATCCTCTAGCCTGTCTCCCTGAGTCCCGAAGGGCGAAGGGTCTGGTGGGGTGCCGTCGTCGTCCAGGCGCCATCCCCGGACCGCCAGATTCTTCGCCTGCGGGCTCAGAAAGACAGGTGTGTCCATGCACTTTCATACTGAGCCGCCTGCGATTCATGGTTCAGGCGACGCCGGCGGCTACCTGGGCTACTATGCGCTCGCGGAACTCCGACAGCGCTTGCACCGTGTCTCCCAGGGCCTCTTGCCAGGCATCGGTGAGCTTGTTCAGGTCCATTCGAATCTGGGTGTGGCCCACTTCGACGCCGGGCCCCAGCGTCCGCTGGAGGGCGCGCATGGCTCCGCCGACATCGTCCTCGAGGTGCAGCACGACTCGCCTCTCACCTCTTGCGATGGATTTGATTCCGGCGCGCGCGGCCCGAAGCTTCAGGCGCAGCACGTACAGCAGGTTCTGGGCCTGCAGGGGTAGAGGCCCGAAGCGGTCGGTCAGCTCGTCCTCCATGTCGTCCACGCCGCCTAGATCGGGTATCTGGACAAGCCTGTGGTAGAGGCCCATCCGCGTAGGCAAATCCACGACGTAGTCCTCGGGTATGCCGGCTGGGATGCCCAGATCGACGGAGGGCCCGCTGTCAGGAGATAAAGTTTTGTCCAGCTTGTCCAACTCGTCCTGCTCGCCCGTTCCCTGTCCCGGCAAGCCATCGAGCAACGCCTGGCCGTTGGATTCGGCGGCTGCAGCCCCGCCACCTGCGGCCCGCTGAGCGCGCAGGTCTTCCACGGCGGTCGACAGCAATCTCGTGTATAGGTCGAAGCCGACGGCGTGTATGTGCCCGCTCTGCTCGGAGCCCAGGATGTTCCCGGCTCCCCGAATCTCCAGGTCCTTCATCGCTATCTTGAAACCCGCGCCAAGCTCCGTCGCCGCCAGCATCGCCTTGAGCCGCTTCTCCGCGGCCTCGGTGAGGCTGCGGGTCTTGGGAATCAGCTGATAGGTGTAGGCACGGCGAGCGCTGCGGCCGACCCGACCGCGAAGCTGGTAGAGCTGGGCCAGCCCGAATGTGTCGGCCCTGTTGATGATCAGGGTATTCACGTTGGGAATGTCCAGGCCCGACTCGATGATGGTGGTGCAAACCAGCACGTCCATCTTGCCGTCGGCGAAGTCCACCATCGTCTGCTCCAGCTCGTTTTCGCGCATCTGGCCGTGGGCGATCCCCACCTTGGCCTCGGGCACGAGCCGTTGGATGTATTCGGCCATGTAGTCGATGTTGCGGACCCTGTTGTGCAGGAAGTAGACCTGGCCCTGGCGGTCCAGCTCCCTCAAGATGGCCTGCTGGATCAGCTCGTCGCTGAACTCCGAGACGTAGGTCTTGACCGGCAGCCGCTCCTCGGGCGGGGTCTCGATCGTGCTCATGTCGCGAACGCCCGACAGAGACATGTGGAGCGTTCTGGGAATTGGCGTAGCGGTCATGGTCAGGATGTCTACCTGGCTTCGCATTTGCTTGAGCCGCTCTTTGTGTGCCACACCGAACCGCTGCTCCTCGTCAACGACGACGAGCCCCAGGTCTTTGAACGCCACGTCTTTCTGGATGAGGCGATGGGTTCCAATGCAGATGTCTACGTTGCCGCTGGCCAGCCCGGCGAGGGTCTCTCGCTGCTCGGCATCCGTCCTGAACCGGCTGAGGACCTCGACTTTGACTGGGTACGCACTCATCCTTTGCGAGAATGTGACGTAGTGTTGCTGAGCGAGTACCGTCGTCGGGACCAGCACGGCCACCTGCTTCCCGCCCATCACGGTCTTGAAAGCGGCGCGCAGGGCTATCTCGGTCTTGCCGTATCCGACGTCGCCGCAGATGAGCCGGTCCATGGGCTTGGTGGACTCGAGGTCGTCCTTGACCTCTCCTATAGTCGTGATCTGATCAGGAGTCTCCTCGTAAGGGAACGACTCTTCGAGCTCTGCCTGCCAGGGGGTATCGGCCGCCATGGCATAGCCCTCCGCCAGCTCGCGAGCCGCGTACAGCGACAGCAGCTCCGCGGCCATCTCGCGGGTAGAGTGCTGAGCCCGCTCCTTCGCCCGTCTCCACTCCTGAGTCCCCAGGCGGGTCAGATGCGGCGGACGGTCGATTGGCGCGATGTACGGCGCAACCCGGTCAAGATGCTCCAGGGGAACGTGGAGCTTGTCGCCCTGGGCATACTGGATCGTGAGGTACTCGGTCCCTCCCTCGTCCTTGGCCTGACGGCCGGTGCCGACGAACCGACCGATGCCGTGATCGACGTGCACTACGTAGTCCCCAGGCTCGATCTCGGATAGAAAAAGCTCTCGCCGGCGAGCAGTGCGTCTGATGGAACGGCGCTGCTTGGCGATGCCAAAGATTTCGATGTCGCTGAGTACCACGAGCTTCGCGCCCTCCGAGGACAAGACGAAACCGTCGCGCAGTCCAGCGCCTTCGGACTGGAGGACGGTAACCGAGCCATCGGCGGGTGGCTCCTCAAGACACGCCGGCAGGTCCGCGGTCACGCCTCGCTCCGCCAGGATCTCGCCGAGCCTCCTGGAGTGCGAGGTTACCGCCAACACGCGGTGGCCAGCCTGCGCCAGCTCGTCCGCCTCCTGAGCGAACCTATCCAGGTTTCCAAGGAACGTAGACGCTGGAGCGAATGGGAGAATGTGAGCGTCTCGATGGACGAGGTCTTCTGCGCCCCACGGCATGACCTCCAGACGTCGTGCAAAGTCCGTGGCGCGCTTCTCGACCTCAACCCAGGGGAGGTGGGAAGACCGGAAATGCAGCGGTAGGTCGCCGCGCCCTTCCTTGACCTCGCGCAGTTCGTTAGCACGCTCCTCGGCGTCCCACGCGGCCTCGGCGATCTCCGAAGGGCGGTACTGCACCAGCAGCGCGCCGTCCCGAAAGTAGTCGAGCAGGCAGCCGCGGTTAAAGAACCCGGCGTAGAAGTCCAGGTCCTCGACCTCGTAGCCATCCCGCAGCAGGCTGAATTCCTCAATGAGGCGCTCCTGCGCGGCCGGGGTGCAGTTGGAGACGTCTACCGCCGACAGCTGTCTGTCGATGTCGTCGCGCTCTGTCAGCCCGGGTAGAGTCTCGCGGGCGGGCGTGACCGTTATGGAGTCGATCGTCTCTGTCGAGCGCTGCGTCTCCGGATCGAACAGACGGATGCTCTCTATCTCGCTTCCCCACAGCTCAATCCTCGCGGGGTACAGCGCATCCACGGGATATATGTCGAGGATGCCGCCGCGTCTGCTGACCTGGCCCGGCCCGGACACCCCCGGCTCAAGCTGGTAGCCCATACGGCGCCATTGGCCGAGGAGCTCATCCAAGTCGATGCTCTGGTCCTTTTCCAGCGTGTGGCTTACGGAGACGAACGCCTCTCTATCGACCGTTTTCTGGGAGATCGCGGTCGCGGATGCCACCACGATCGGCGGGCGACCACCGGGAGTCGCGAGTCTCGCTAGCGTGCTGAGACGCCGTTGTACGGTATCGGCGTCGGTGACGAGCCTCTCGAACGGCAGCGCCTCTGTCTCCGGGAAGTGCAGGACGGAGTCGTCCTCTCCGCTCCAGACGAGGAGCTGGTCGTGCAGAAGCCGGGCATCTTCCGGCCGCGGGGTGACGACAAGCATCGGCACGTCGAGGCCGGGCCACAGGTTGGCCAGGATGAACGGCACGGCGTCCGATAGCACCTGGGCCCGCGAGACGGCCCTCGACGGTCGCAGGGATTCTCTCAAGAGCACGTACTGTGGGGCCGCTTCCAGCAGGCCTCCCAGGGCTTTCAGACTCATGGGCCTCCTTGTCGTTGCCCGATTACCGGCCGACCGTCTCACGTTGCAACGGCACCGGTCCCACGCGTGAAAAGGCCAGCCCTCCGGCGTCCGGGTACTCCGGACCCCGCGGGGCTAGCCTGACAGCCTAATTCTAGCACCTTCGCGGTCGGATGCCAAAGGAGCGAAGGTAGGCACGTCGACCCGTCAGCGCCCGATCCGCAACCCTTACCCTGCCCCTCTCCCACCCTTTGGGAGTGGGGATCTTACGGCAGCACGGCGGCGAGCGCCTCCTCCAGCTCCTGACTTGTTGCGAAGCCCTCGAATTTCGCCCGAAGGACCCCATCTTCATCCACGATAAAGGTCCAGGGCTCGCTGGGCAGGTCCCACTCCGTGAACGTGGGAGAGATCCGGCCGCGACTCAGGTCTCCCTGGATCTCCAGCGGGTTGTCGTACACCTCGATGTGGATGAAGTTCACTTCGCCCTCGTTTTCAGTCTTCAGGCCCTTGACCACCTCCACCTGCGGCCCGCACGTCGCGGTCTGGCAGTAGGCGGGGGTCGCGAAGACCACCACCAGCGGCCTGGGGTCGTCCACGGCCTCGGCGATGGTGAGCTCGTACAGGTCCGGGTCGGGGTCCGGGTCGGTGGTCAGCTCGTCGAGTGCAGCCACGTCGTTGGATGTCTTGTTGACACTGCGCGGGATGGTCGCGCCGATGGCTGGCGCGGCACTAAGGTCCTTGACCTGGACCCTGGTGGACGCACCTCGGACGGTACCATCGGGCTCGGCGATGGCAAGTCCCACGCCCCAGTCTCCCGGCTCGTCGAATGTCAGCTCGGCTGTGTACACTCCGCCCGGCCCGACGGGCCACATACGCCAGACGGCGCTCCTGGTCTCCCTGGGACCATCCGCCCCCTCGGGCGTCAAATAATAGGTCTCGATCTGGACCTCGGAGTCCCTGAGCGGCCCTGACTCGCGGTCTATGACACCGAAGACGAATCGATTTAGCCCGACGCTCAGATCGCTCGTGGCCAATGCCACCTGAAGCTCAGATGATTCGGAGGACTGGCCCGGCGCTGCCGGCACCCCCGAAGGATCGGCAGATTGGGCCGGCGCCT
>Ga0310124_10001188_pt1 | contig 18233 bp, 14 predicted proteins | sample CB11b_AW_Bot5_MG_FD_203507 | JGI IMG/M metagenome (GOLD analysis project Ga0310124, IMG submission 203507) | Marine microbial communities from Western Arctic Ocean, Canada - CB11b_AW_Bot5 | ecosystem: Environmental > Aquatic > Marine > Oceanic | place: Canada: Western Arctic Ocean | collected... | reverse complement strand
CCTCTAGTTCGGTGTCAGCGATCAGCCCGCGAGACGATAAGTCCTCAGCACGTCTGAGTTGCGTGGCGGCGTCATCTACGGTGACGCGCAGGCGTTCTGCGTCCGCTTCTGCGCGGAGTAAATTTGCTCGAGCCTGTTCCGTTTGACTCTCAAAGAGCGCGGGGTCAAGGCGCATAATGACATCGCCTTCGCGTACGATTGAATTGAAATCGACATTTAATTCTTGAATGATGCCGGATACTTGGCTTCCAACCTGAACTGTTGTTACGGCCTCGAGGGTCCCAGTGGCTCCGACTGCATCGACGATATCGCCGACAGTAACTTCAGCAGTCGTAATGTCGGGAATGAATTCGTCTGATTGGTTTGTTAGATAAGGGTATGCAACAAGACATCCGCCGATCACGACACCAATGATTAGAAGCTTCTTCATTATTCTAGTTTCTACCTATAACTTATCGTGAGTTTCCAGTTGTTGGCGTAGTGGCGCCTCCTGCCCCGACGATGGAAATACCGGCACGACTGAGGGAAGTCCGTTGGACTCGCTCAAATTCGATAAGAGCCTTCTGGTAGTCAAGGATTGCTCGCAACTCAGTGTCCTGGGCTGTGGAGAGGTCGCGTTGGGCTTGGACAACGAAGTAGTTGGTTGATTGTCCAACCTCGAATTTACTTTCCTCTGCGCGCAGCTGTTCTTCCGCTAGTTCGCTCGCGGCGGTGGACGCGTCGATCCGTTCCTGGATCGCGTCAATTTGCAATGCTGCATTTGTTACTTCTGTCGCAATCTGAAGTTCGATTTGACGGATTTGGACTTCGGTCTGTTGGAGTTGGAGGCGGGCTCGGGCATATTCGGCCTTGTCAGAATTCTGTCCTAGTGGATAACTCATTTGAAGCGCCACGCTCCAGATAGGGAAATCTGTATCGACGATACTGTTAATGGCATCGCGATAGCCCCCTGGGATTTCTACGACGGTCGGTCCGCCGAGTCCCGCATTGACTAGCTGGGTGCCGCCTTGTCCGGTCAGTTGGAGCTGACTGACGAGGTCTAGTGATGGCAGCGTATTGTTGCGTAGTGTGTTTACCGTGACGTCATTAATGTCTCGCTGGCCTCTAATCCGGCTTATATCTGTTCGTCGGTCCAGTGCATTTCGAACGGCGGATTCGATGTCGATCAATGTGGGACTGATAAATGGTTGGTCGCTTGGCGTAATTTCAGCATTCCATAGTTCGTCATTTGTGCCAGCGACGAGCAAGCGTTTCAGTGTCAGTTCTGACGTCCGAAGCGTCTGTACGGCTTGCGCAAGCAATTGCCGGCGAGATGCCGATTCGGACCGGGCTTGCACAACATCGATTGGAGCAAGCGTGCCGATTTCAACCCGCGCTTGGTTGTCGCGTACTAATTGTTCCGCTAGCTCGAACGACTGTTCTTGCACGCTGACGGCTGCCACCGCATAGGCTAGGTCCCAGTAGGCCATCCGGACGTCTGCAAGGGTATTAGCGATGGTTTCTTCGAGGTCGATGTCCGAAATGTTCCGATTGATTTGCGAGACCATTAATTGACGTCGCTGATTATCAGTCTTGAACCCGCGCAATAATGGTTGCGTGTATCCGACTGACATGTTTGCGCCGTAACTTGGATTAAAGTTAGAAAACCTACTTGTTGACTCAAGGCGATTGCTATCCCAGCCCACGTTGTATTGACCGCCGCCCCATTTTAATTGCTGGCCGATGCCGAAGTCGTAATTACCCCGGTTAGTGATGATTCCGCTTGAGCCGGCGAAGCGTCCGCCGTCGAGTTGGGTTCGCGACGGTGTGGTTGCGCGATTAACCCCGAAACCGGTTTGGAACAGTGGTAGAAATGCAGCATTGGCAGAGGCGATCCCTAAGTCTTGGACGAGTGGATTGATGCGTTGGACTGCGATGTCTAGATTGCGTTCGAGCGCGCGTTCAATAGCGTCGTCAAGGCTTAACTCGAAGCGGCGTGTTTCACGCGTACCGGTCGTCTGTAGACGATGTTCGGCGTTCGTAACGAGACGCGAGATCTCTGCAGTAAAGGTCTGTGCGCCGAGTCTGTCAGCGGTCATTACAGGGACTGTGACGACGAGTGACGTGAGTAGAATGTGTCGAACCTTATCCACGGAAAACACCTCCAGCGTGTAGCAGTGATACTACGCCCCTGGCCGAATCGCCCTGGCGATATGGGAGAGCGTCGTATTTATCGACGACGTTGTGATCGGGCGTCACCACTCGAACGGTGATGCTCCCAGTAATCTTGTAGTCTTTCTAGTTGTTCGGCTGACAACTTCTTGTGTACGCGGTAAAGCATGAGGGTTCTGGTTTTACTGAGTGCACTGCGCGCAGATTCGACCTTGTCGATTTGAAGAGTGACCTCCCATTCTTCTGCTTGCATCGTATGCATAACATCGGCCAGTTGTTCTGCCTCGTGCTGAAGGACCTGCGCCAATTCTTTGAGTTTTGGGCGAAGTGAACGAAAGATACTTTCGATTTGGTCAGTCTGTTGGTTCGTAAGCTGCAGTTCTTGTCTAACTTCTTCAGAGGCCCACCATTTATAGCGCTGGGTCGCATTTGCCGGTTGCGAGGTGACCAGAATAGCAAGGGCGCAGAGTACGAGCGTGGCACGGTGTCGAGTTCTAGCCATAGCGGAATCCTTTGCTGATGCTAATCCGTATCCAGTCACAATGTGTTTTTTCACCAATAGCCTGTTTTATCCAACTGTTATTTATTACGAATCAGGCAGCTGATGTGTTTACAAGGGGCTATTTACAGAGCTCTGCAAGGCGAGAAATTACTTCGCCGACGATATTGTCTGGGGTAGATGCCCCAGCGCTCACCCCGATAGAGAGCTTCCCGGTAGTCGGGAGCCAGTGTTCTTGGACCTGTTCAGCGCTGGCATCGGCTGTAGTTGTTGTCGGGAGGTGGCGGAGCTCTGATGGTGAAGCGAGACATGAGGGGTCTGCTATATGGTAGGTCGCAACTTTCCGTGCACAGATTTTTGCAAGATTACGCGTATTGCTGCTGTTATAGCCTCCGATGACTATAGCCAGATTGAGGTCGGCCTCATTAAGGAGCGCCGTGATCGCGTCTTGGCGGTCTTGGGTTGCACTGCAGATAGTGTCGAATGCACGGTAATGTTTATCAATCGCCTGCTCGCCGTAACGGTCAGCCATCGCCTGCCGTATCAGTTGCCCAATTTCAAGAGATTCAGACATGAGCATAGTCGTTTGGTTGGCCAGTCCAACGCGGCTTAGATCCCGGCTGGGATCGAAGTCCTGAGAGCAGGCGTGCAGAAAGTGGGCTTGGAACGATTCGAGTGGTTTCTTGCCCGTGATGTAGTCACATATCAGTTCGGCTTCTTTTCGATCGAGCACGATTAGATATCGACCATTGTCGGTAACGCGCGCTTGAGATGCGGTCGCTTGGGTTTCTTCGTGTTTGACCTTCCCGTGAATAACCGCGGTATAACCGTCGCGAGCGAACTGTCTTACGTTCTTCCAGACGTTCAATACTGACCCACATGTGGTGTCGACTAGTGTGCAGTCGGAACTGGTCAGGCGTTCGAGCTCACGGATGGTAACGCCAAAGGCAGGGAGAATAACGACATCATTGGGGGTGACGTGCTCAATGGATTCGGACGGGTCACTCAAAAAGCGAATGTCTGCTGCCCGAAGACGGGCGTTGACTTGGGGATTGTGGATGATTTCACCAGTGAGGTACACCGTTCGTTCGGGGAATTTCTTTCGTGTCTGGTACGCGTAATCAACAGCTCGTTCTACGCCGTAACAGAAGCCAAATTCTTTGGCGAGATGTACTGAGACACGACCGTCCTGATAGGTGAAATCATTAAGACGTATGGTTTCGACGAGATCGCTGTGGTAATCACGGGCGAGATCGCCAGCTACCACATGTTTGAGATCTAGTCCTTTTCTGAATACCTCTGCAGACAAGCTCGTTCAGGCTCCTACCTTACTGTGACGGATGCTTCGAGAAATCGCGGAGTCAGTTCATCGAGAACAATGAGATGCGACACCAGCGGCGACTCCACAGCGTACTCGATACCAGCCATGAACTCCTCGTCAGCGGCAAGGTCATACAGTTCAATTCTTGATTCGAGCAATTGAGTTGATCGTTCGCGAACAGGCACAGCATTTTGTGGCGAGGTGCTTATCTCGACGGGCAGGTTTTGGGATAATGTAACGGATGAGCGAACAGCACTACCTAGGAAAGGTGCGACAGCGCACGTAAGCACCAGGCAGATGGTTAACGGCGCTAGTCGAGGAAGTGGTCGTGATGCAGTCGATGGAAAAGTTAATACGGTCGCTGGCGGTGCCAAGTAAGTATCAATCCGGCGTAGGATTTCCGAGCGCTGTCTAAGTGGAACATGGCCTAATTCAGGGATTGAGCAAGAGGCCGTTTGTGCACCTTGGTGGATGTTTTCGAGAGTAGCTTTGATTTCGGAAAGAGCCGTCTTGCAGTGTTTGCAACCGCGTACATGATCCTGCGCTATATCCAAGCGTCGTCGTACTTGTACGGATGAAGTCGGTTTATCTACTGCTAATGCGAGTGCAGTTAGTGTGTTCTCAGTCGGGTGGCCAGTCGCAGCTTGTCTGACGGCATATCCGATGGTCCGGCACCAGTAAATAAGTGTTTCCATGGTCTGTCTTACGCCCTTATACGGCAGCCTTATCCTTGGATGAGGGTTGGACGTTCCGGATCAATGTTCGGAGAGAACGAATCGCACGGAAGAGATGTACTCGAACGGTAGATTCAGCGATGTTAAGCATGTTTGAGACGTCTTTGGTCGAGTATTCCTCAAATTGATTGAGGATGACGATGGAACGCTGTCGCTCGGGGAGTTGTTCCACCGCGGCAAGCAATTCGTCGCGGCGTTCGTTCGCGAGGAAAGTTTGTTCAGCTGAGGGCGCGCTGGCTGGTTCTCGGCGGATAAGTTCATCTATGTGGTCGTTAGTAGGGACAACCCAGCGTCGCCGTCGACTCTGGGCTTTAAGTCTGTCAAGACACCCGTTTACTGCAATTCGGGATAACCACAGTGAAAAGTACAGGTTATCCTGAAATGTTGGGAGGTGGATGAAGGCTTTAAAAAAAGTATCCTGGACGACCTCATCGACCTCCGAGGGATCACGAAGATAGTAATACGCGATCCGGGTGATTCGATTCTGGTGGATGGCTATGATGTTTTCGAAACGGCTGCGTGCTTCTTGATGTTTTCCTGAATTCAGCAGTTGCTTGATTTCAGACGCAATCCTTGAGTCATTGTCAAAGTTTGAGGTGTCTTGTGTAGACGAAGATACAGTGCCGACCATGGCATTCATTAAGTTCAAAGACGACACAGTGTTTGCTGCGGTTTACAGTGAGCGTCTGGTTCCTGATCATACCTCGGTAGCAGTTTTCGTGTGGGCAATATCGTCGGGCGGAGCCGTGCTGCCAGGCTACGTCTGAATTGGCAGTTCATGGAAGTTCGAGAGAATAGTCCCTGGATAGTAGGTCGAAATAATTTGCGTGGTGGGGTGTCCGGCTTCAGCACGGGCCATCGCGCCTGTTTGGCAGAGTCCAGCACCGTGGCCGAAGCCTGTGCCAGTAATTAGAAAATGATCATTGCGCCTGCGAATCTCAAATTTCGTGCTTTTGATTCGCGTAAAACCGAAACGAGCGCCCAGAACCGAACGGAGAATAGCTCCGCTTACAGTTAGTTTCTTGCTGCCGTTAAGTTCGATTTTGAGTGCGCGACCCGCGTTGTCCCGCCGCGTTACTACTATGGTTTTCAGATCACGTCCGACTGTGGTTCTTGGATCACCGTTTAGGGCGTCGCGCAGTGTTTCACGACCGATACTCAACGTCCAAGGCGGACGGTTCAGGGTTCGGCAGAAATCGTCGATAACTCCATCTAGATACGGTGGGGCCGGGCCGCCCCACACGCTGGTTGCCGAGCTGGTCGCTCCTCCGCAATCTGCGTGGTAGACGGAGTCAATCGGTATGCCGTTGTAGGTGACGATCACTCCCGTTGTTCTGGCCACTGAGTCGTTAGCGAGTAATTGGTATGTGGTGAGATTGGTGGTCTGGTCGCGGTACACCTGGCAGTGAGTAGTTGAGCAAAAGTCGAAGCCGTCTTGCACGTGGCGGGTCCGGTGATGCAACACATAGGTTCGCGCGATGATCGCTTGAACTTCAGCGATTGTGCGTGCAGCTAGCAGCGATAGAGAGCCCAGTGGGACCTCTGCGAGGATCGTTCCACGTACGTAATACTCGACAGGGACAGTTTTGACCGTTTCGTCGGGTTGTTGGACACGTATGCTTATAGGGATGTGGTCACGAGTCACTGTGTCGGTAGTCGGTGTGACAGCGTTGCGACGGATACAACCAGGAAGTAAGGCCCCGATCAGAGTGGCGATAAAGGCTCGACGCCTACCGGTAATCGTTTCTGCGTGGAGTAAGCTTCGTTGCGTCAATATTTTTGCATCATAGCATGTGAAACCACAGTATCATGTGCACGGAAATCCCTGATATCCCATACATAGGGCTTGGTGGTAATGAACAATAAGACAGTCGTTGACGTGCTACCAGGGCTTAGCAGCGCTTCTGTAGGCCGTATAGAGTGGAATTTAGGCGCTGCCGCACTTTACGAAGAAGCCGTCCGCCGCGGCGAGGGTATGATTTCTGAATCCGGTCCTTTGGTGTGCTTAACGGGGGCGCATACGGGACGGTCGCCCAATGATAAATTTCTTGTCAGAGAGTCTTCGAGCCAAGATGACGTGTGGTGGGGAAAGACCAATCGTCCCGTAGACCCCGAACAGTTCGATCTGCTTTATGACGACATGATGGCGAGCCTCGCCGATAAAGAGTTATTTATCCAAGATTGTTGCGCTGGCACTGACCCGGACCATCGCTTGCCGGTCAGAATCATCACGGAGTATGCCTGGCATAGCCTTTTTGCGCGGACGATGTTTTTAGAGCAGCCGGCTGGCACGCCACCGGGTGTTCATGTTCCGGAATTTACGGTTATCGACGCTCCTTCAATGAAAGCTGATCCGGCACGGCATGGAACTAATTCGGACGTGTTTATTTTTGTGAATTTCGTACGAAGGCTTATCTTGATCGGCGGGACTAGTTATGCGGGGGAAATTAAGAAATCCATCTTCAGTGTAATGAACTACCTCTTGCCGTTACGAAATGTGATGCCGATGCATTGTTCGGCGAATCGATCTAGGGATGGTGAGGTGGCGTTGTTTTTTGGACTTTCCGGTACTGGTAAGACGACGCTGTCAAGCGACCCGGAACGACTGTTAATTGGTGACGATGAGCATGGTTGGACTGAACGTGGTGTCTTTAATTTTGAAGGTGGATGTTACGCGAAGATGATCCGGTTGTCGGCAACGGCTGAGCCGGATATTCATGCGACAACGAAAAGGTTTGGAACAGTTCTCGAGAACGTCGTAATGGATGCGGATACACGAGTGCTCGATCTTGATAATGATCGTTTTACTGAAAATACTCGTGGTGCTTACCCTATTTCCTATATCGACAACTGGGAACCAACTGGTCAAGGTGGGCACCCAACGAACATCATTATGTTGACGGCAGATGCATTTGGTGTTTTACCTCCGATATCTCGATTGACCCCTGCTGGCGCTATGTATCACTTTCTATCTGGATACACAGCCAAGGTGGCCGGTACGGAAAAAGGGGTAACAGAGCCACAGGCCACGTTTAGTACCTGTTTCGGCGCTCCTTTTATGGTGCATCACCCGAACGTGTACGCGAAGTTACTTGGTAAGCGAATAGCAGAGCACGGTTCCGACGTGTGGTTGGTTAATACAGGCTGGACTGGCGGGCCTTACGGTACGGGCACGCGGATGGAGATTGCCCATACGAGGGCGATGATTACTTCGGTTCTTTCGGGCGAACTGTCTGGTGTCGATTCCATTCTGCATCCAGTATTTAATGTCGAAGTTCCAGTCGCTGTACCTGGTGTTCCAGCGTCGGTACTGCAGCCGAGGGGGACGTGGAGTGATGGTGCAGACTATGATGCGCAGGCTCGGCGATTAGCTGCGATGTTTACTGAAAACTTCAAAGCATTCGAATCCGAAGTGGACGAGGCGGTCTTACTCGCCGGACCAAAGGTCTAATCGCGAGGTCTCTGAACAAGTGTCATGGGTTTCGAACCAGTTATTGGCCTCGAGGTACATGCTCAACTCGTAACCGAGACAAAGATATTTTGCGGATGCTCGACTGCTTTTGGGCGACCCGCGAACAGTAACGTGTGCCCGGTTTGCCTGGGGTTGCCGGGAGCATTGCCTACACTGAACGATCAAGCCGTTGAGTACGCAGTCCGGGCTGCCCTTGCCCTTGGTTGTACGGTACAAGAAAAATCTATTTTTGCTCGTAAGAACTACTTCTACCCTGATTTACCGAAGGGATATCAGATCTCGCAATATGAGGAACCGTTGGCGATCGATGGCGTGGTGCAGTTTTCGGACGATGAGGTGCTTCACCGAGTGCGTATTACGCGAGTTCATCTGGAAGAGGATGCTGGTAAATCTATTCATGAAGGGTTTTCTGATTCAAATAGAAAAACCCATCTAGATTTTAACCGGAGCGGTGTTCCCCTAATAGAAATTGTGACTGAGCCAGACCTCAGGACCCCAGCGGCCGGAGCGTTATTTTTCGAGCGTCTTCGTGGAATTCTGATGGCGATCGGTGTGAATGATGGAAATATGGAAGAAGGAAGCCTTCGGTGTGATGCGAATGTATCGCTGCGGCCGGTTGGACGGACAAAACTTGGGGTCAAAGTAGAAGTAAAGAATTTGAATTCTTTTCGATACCTAGAGAAAGCGATCGAGTATGAGATTGGTCGACAAGCGTCGGTATTGAGTCAGGGAGCCGACGTCGTTCAAGAGACCCGGTTGTGGGATACGAATGGTGACCGGACTGTGTCGATGCGTAGCAAGGAAGAGGCTCATGACTACCGCTATTTCCCAGATCCGGATCTTCCTCCACTGATAATTTCCTCATCATTTCGTGAGAACGTCCGTAAGTCTTTGCCAGAGTTACCAGAGGTCCGGGCGGAGCGTTTCATGGACGCGTATGGATTGTCGCGCCAGGATGCCTACTATTTGTCTGCGGACCGCGAACTCGGAGAGTATTACGAATTGGTGGTAAACGTATCAGAGAATCCAAAAGCATCGGCTAATTGGTTAATTGGTGCGGCGGCGCGGAGGGCGAAGTTGACCGCAACGCCGGTGTGGAACATTGTGTCGGCTGAGGCGTTAGCAGAACTGATTCGTATGGTGGACGATGGGACAATCAGCGGCTCGATTGCAAAAGAAGTGTTTGAGACGACTGCGGATAGCGGTAAAAGTCCAATTGACATCGTACGGGATGGAGGGCTATCTCAGATCGGAGATGTTGGCGAGCTTGAGGGTGTCATTCGGCAAGTGCTTGATGCGAATATGGAAGCCGTAGGAAAGTACCGTTCCGGAAAAGAAGGCACCCTTGGTTTCCTAGTGGGGCAGGTGATGCGTGCGACGAAAGGGAAGGCGAATCCGAAACTTGTAAATGAGTTACTGCGCACGCTGCTAGGGGCATGATATGACTGCATGGTCATTCTGCTTCGAAACATGATTTCCTTCTAGAAGGAGAAAACGTGTTAAGGATTGACACCGAATGACTGCCGTGGCTACACTGACCTCAGGTGTGTAACTCCTTCCAGGTTGACTGCGGTGCAGACTAGAGAGACCATGCACCTCTTACGTCGAGATGTGAAGCAACTTCGAGTGACATTCTATCGGGAGGAGCTGTTTAGGCACTGGCAGTGCCTTGAGCAGCAGCGTGAACAGTACTCCGATAAAGCTATTACTGACATTGAGTGCGCACTCGGTAAGTTGATGTTGCGTGTTGACGCATTGTGCGGTGATGAGCGCGGGCAAAAAGTAGTCGCGCAGTTACTGGGTAAGATTGATGGCGTGACCCGGTTATCGTCATGGTCGAAATCGTCGCGGATACATTAGACCCTTCTTTTTTTAGATCTAGCCCCCTGACTCTTTCAATCCTTCGTCAGCACGTTCTAGCAATTGTCAGGGCGGGTATTGCTGGCGCCGACCCTCAGACACTTGTCAAAAGCGCGCTAGCGGGCGGGGTATTGTCCCGTGTGCCCCAAGGCACGAAGGTAACGGTTATAGCTGCAGGTAAAGCTAGCGGTGCGATGGCCTCTGCATTTACGTCGGAGTTTGGACAATCGGTACGAGGTTTGATTGCGTCACCCCAGTTGGGTGAGCGAGTCGACGGGTTGGAATGGTTTGATGTTGGTCATCCAACGCCGACGGAGGGTAGCGTTGATGCCGGCTTGCGTGCCCTGCAATTAGCGTCGGAGGTTGGGGAAGGCAATATTTTGTTGGTGCTACTCTCAGGTGGTGCGTCGGCTGGGCTTACAGTTCCTCTTGAGGGTGTAAGTCTGGATGACAAAGTGCGTGTGACACGGTTGTTGCTTGAGAATGGCATTTCAATTGATGGGTTAAATTGCGTGCGGAAACACCTGTCCGCGATAAAGGGTGGGCGGCTGGCCATAGCGGCGAGTGGTCGCTGTATTACATTGGCCATCTCGGATGTGGTTAATCCCGTCCCAGATGATCCGGCAGTGATTGGTTCCGGCTTAACGGCGGTAGATCCGACGACATATGCGGACGCACTTCAGTGTTTGCACTCGAGTGGGCGAGCGACATTGCTACCGCGTGCAGTTGTCTCAGTACTTGAACGTGGTAGCAATGGGGAAGTAGAAGAAACACTGAAGCCTAACGACCACCTGCCAAATAATTCTGAGTATCACATTATCGGTAGTCGCTTGGATGCGATGGCGGCGGCGGCACATGAGGCCCGCCGATTAGGGTTTTATGCATTGACGCTTGAGGAGCCTATTACTGGCGAGGCTCGAGTGTCAGGTGATGCGTATATAAAGTCGCTTGCGCGATACGCTCATGAACAACCGCGTCCACTTTGTGTGGTGTCAGCGGGAGAAACCACTGTGAAAGTTAGAGGTCCAGGTCGAGGTGGACGGAATCAAGAATTCGCACTCGCCGGAGCCTTTTCGCTTGTTCGACGGTTTCCATTGGCGGTTGTTGCGAGTGTTGGCACGGATGGCATTGATGGCCCAACCGATGCAGCCGGCGCGATCATTGATACAACGACACCACTCCGTGCTGCCAATGCGGGCCTGGAACGTCCAGAATATTATCTAGGCTCGAACGATTCGTATGCTTTTTTCGATGGTGTGGGCGATTTGCTGCATACAGGTGCCACCGCCACAAATGTCGGTGATCTTCAGATTGCTCTGATTGCGTAAGCCTAATGCGAGTAAATATAAAGGAACATTGAAGTCAGTCATGTTGACGCCTAATGAATTACTCGAAGCAATTGAAGCGAAAATCAGTCATCCCGCAACGGTTCAAGAGATTCTTAAGAGTCTGAAACTACCTGGTTCGCAGCGGGCGACACTTTGTCGAAGACTCGCAAAGCTTGTTGAGCGTGGCGACCTGATCAAGATCAGAGGCCAACGATACGGGGTGCCGGAACGGATGCATTTGTTGACCGGACGACTGCATGTTCATCCGAAGGGATTCGGTTTCGTTAAGCCGGAAGATTCGACTAGGGACATTGGAAGTGATTTGTTTATTGCTGGCTCAAACCTCAATCAGGCGATGCATGGCGATCGTGTGGTGGCGCGCGTGGAACACGGGGGAGCTCTTTCGCGAACTGAGGGGAGAATTGTTCGGGTATTGGAACGCAGTGCGACAGGGTTAGTGGGTCGATACGAGCCGAATACTGCCGGTTTTGGTTACGTCATTCCGTTCGATCGTCGCTTTTTGATGGATGTTCATATCGCCTCTGGTAACGCTGGTAATGCCGAGGCGGGCGACATGGTGGAGGTGGAGATTACGACGTTCCCGACGCAGACACGCAGTCCTGTCGGACGGGTGATTAAAGTAATGGGACAAATAGAAGAAGAGGGAGTTGATACGCAACTTGTGTTGAAGAAGTACGGTATTCCGGATGCGCATGACCAGGAAGTAGTAGATGAGGCGCTGCGACTAGGTGACAAAGTTCGTCCGCGCGACCGGCGTGGGAGGACTGACTTCAGGGATCTTGTGACGGTGACAATAGATGGAGTGAGTGCACGTGACTTCGATGATGCCATCACGATTGATCGCTTAGGAAACGGAAATTATTGGCTGGGGGTGCATATCGCGGATGTATCGCACTATGTAGCCGAAGGCAGTGCGCTCGATCGCTCGGCCTATACCCGTTCAACGTCTGTGTATTTCCCCGATCGCGCCGTCCATATGTTTCCCGCAGCGTTGTCGACTGGATTGTGTAGTCTGAAACCGAAAGTAGATCGCCTTGTTCAATCCTGTCTTATGGAAATTGATCCCGCTGGCGAAGTGAAGCGTTACGAAATACATGATGGTGTTATTTGTAGCAATGAACAGATGACGTACGGTGATGTTAATGCCATCTTGACTCAGAAGAATTCTGACGTGCGTAAGAAATACGCTGGCCTAGTCTGTTTGTTTGAAATCATGGAAGAGTTGTTTCATGTCTTACGGAGGCGTCGAACGGTGCGCGGAGCGATCGATTTTGATCTGCCAGCAGCACGTTTTGAACTTGACGAAGTTGGCGCTGTTAAGGCAATTGTTCCTGAAGAACGCACGCTCGCGCATCGGCTCATTGAAGAATTTATGCTGGTGGCGAATGAAACGGTTGCGGCTGAGCTTGAGGGGCGGGGTATTCCAACGTTATACCGCGTTCATGAGCCACCGGATCCGCTTAAAGTTGAAGAATTCGAAGGATTCGTTACCTCTCTCGGTTATAGTCTCGCAGCTGGTGCGGAGGCAGTCAGCCCTGGGCATTTCCAACGATTGCTTGAGAGGCTAAAGAGTCAACCTGAGCAGAGACCCATCACCTCGCTCATGCTGAGAGCGATGCAACAGGCTCGATACGATCCAGTTAACAAGGGGCATTTTGGATTAGCTGCGCCTTTCTACGCACATTTCACATCGCCGATCCGACGTTACCCGGATTTGATTGTGCATCGATCGCTGCGAGCTGGCACACGGGGTAAATTGACAGCCGGCCAGCGACGGACATGGTGTGAACTATTCCCCGAGGCGGCTCGATGTACGTCGGAACGTGAGCGAAGGGCGGAAGATGCCGAGCGGGAATTGGTCCAGTGGAAAAAAGTGCGGTTTATGTCGGATAAAATTGGCGACGAATTTACCGGTCATATTACAGGTGTTACGGCGTTTGGATTATTTGTTGAACTGACCGAGCAATTCGTTGAGGGTCTCGTTCATATCTCAAGTATGGCTGATGATTACTATCGATTTGTAGAGTCGCAATATCTACTTAAAGGTGAGAACTCTGGGAAGATCTACCGACTAGGGGATCTTGTACATGTTCAACTCGTCCGGATAGATAAGGATCATCGGCAGCTGGAGTTGGGTTTGACGGACGTACTTCGGTCAGTCCGTGCTGCTGTGGATGGTCGAAACGTTCGGACGAAAATTAAGAAACATAGCGCCCGACCGGTGAGTTCTAGGCGGCGAAAGAAGCGACGCTAGTCGTTGTCCCCGTAGTAGTGGGTGCTGGACATGTCTACGACACGATGAAGCACATTGTTGTTGGTACGGCGGGTCATATCGATCATGGGAAAAGCGCATTGGTTAAGGCGCTGACTGGCGTTGATCCTGATCGATTGAAAGAAGAACGGACTCGAGGCATTACGATCGATCTGGGATTCGCTCGATATCAAGATGGTGAGACTGACCTTGCGTTTGTAGATGTTCCGGGGCATGAACGTTTCGTGCGGAATATGCTGGCCGGTGCAACGGGAATTGATGCCGTTTTGCTGGTGATTGGCGCTGATGCTTCGGTTATGCCGCAGACGAGAGAGCACCTTGATATTTGTCGATTACTTGGGGTCGCGTCTGGGGTTGTGGCGATTACTAAGTCAGACATTGTTGATGAAGATATTGTGGATCTGGTGCGTCTCGAAACGGAAGAACTTGTAGCCGGTACGTTTCTTGAAGGTGCACCGATTGTTTCAGTCTCGGCGCGTACGGGGAATGGTCTCTCCCGATTGCGAGCGGAATTAGGTAATGTCGCGGACGTAGTTGTGGGAAGACCAACGGATGGTCTTCCACGGCTTCCGATTGATCGCGCATTTACATTAAAAGGTTTTGGGACGGTCGTTACTGGAACGCAGGTATCTGGTCGCATTGATCACGACACCGGTCTAGTTTTGTTGCCAAGCGAGCGAAGCGTTCGGGTGCGTGGCCTACAGGTACATGGGGAGCCAACAAAAGTGTCGGTTGCTGGACAGCGAGTCGCGGTAAATCTGAGTGGGATTGAGGTAGAGGACCTTCGACGTGGCGATACGCTAACGACGCCAGGGTCGATGTGCCCTACAACGCGGATCGACTGCCAGGTGACACTTCTTAAAGGTGCGCGGGAGCTTAAGTACGGCGCGCGCGTTCGATTTCATCAAGGCACGACTGAGGTGATGGCACGAATTGCCATCGGACCAAATTGCGGTGCTGTAGATGGAGCGCCGGATCCGTTTCCATCGATGCTAGCGCCAGGGTCGCGCACTTTCGTTCGGTTACATTTAGAACGACCGGTCGCTGTTACGCGCGAGGATCGATTCGTACTGCGAACGTATTCGCCACCGGTCACGGTTGCCGGTGGCGTGGTCTTAGATCCTCACCCAGGACATGGCCGGTTACGTACGGATGCTGGGTGGGCGCGGTTACGGGGTCTTGCGGATACGCAGAAAGCGGCAGTTGCGGTAATGGTCGGGCAGGCGGTAGGCCAGGGGATTTCGGGTACATCCTTGGTGTCACGGATCGGTCTGCCACTGAGAATGGTTAAGGAGATAGTAGATCGGCTGATTGCTGACGAGTCGGTGTGTCAAGTAGGAGAAATATTTGTATCAAGAGATCGGATTGACGAGGTCTCGTCAAGACTAAAGATAATCGTGGAGGAATATCATCGTGATTTTCCGTTGGGGCAGGGTTTGCCGAGAGAAGAAGCTAGAGAGCGATTAAGCAAATATGCTGGCGCTGAATTATTTCAGTATGTAGTCGCGCAATTAGTAGAGGAAGGCACACTTGTTTCGGGTCGACACCTTTCCTTTGCAAATCATCAGATTGTTTTAAGTGAGCAAGAGACTGTCGTTAAAACGCGACTTGAAGAAAGGTTTCTGGCGAGCGGTCTGACGCCGCCTGACCTGGATCAAGTGGTCGCGGATGAGGGCTTCAACAAGGCCAGTATCGACCGCATGGTTGCATTGCTTGTTCGGGATGGTGTACTTGAAAGGGTGAGTGGCTTGTTGTTTCATAGCGTGGTGCTTGCGCGTTTAAAAATCGACATGCTCGCATTTAAGAGAGGTCGAAATGAGCCCGTTCCACTCGAGATGGGCGAATTCAAAGAGCAATTTGGTATTAGTCGAAAATACGCGATCCCGCTACTTGAGTATCTTGACTATGTACATGTGACACGACGCTTAGGCAGCGGTCGTGTTGTTGTCTAGGTGATGGTCAGAGGTTTCTTGTAGCCAAGGACGAAGTGCTCCACGAAGAGACGAGCGGCTTGCTAAGGCTGGAATCGTTTTGGAGGGTACAATATAGACATGGCACAGCAGGAAGAAGAGCTACTTTTTACCGTGTGTGTGTTTCAGGATACGGAATGGGCTTCACGCGGGTTGGCGGCTCTAACTGAGCATGGTTTTTCGGCGGAGTGCCTGTCTCTCGTTGCGCAACGGTCGGACGATATTGATGTCTTACTAGAACGGACATTTGGTGTTGGGGAATCGCAGGCTTCTGTAGAAATCGCAGGGTTAGGTGACTCTGTTGCACATGGACCTTTGGTCGGTGCACTACAGGGACGTGACAATGCTCTTAATCAAACGGGTGTGGCGGCGACAATGCGACGAGCCGGGTTCCAAGATCATGATGGGTTTATTTTTGAAACCTTAACAGGGCGAGGTGGAGTACTGGTTGCTGCCGAAGGTGAGATGCGGGCTGCTGATGCGTTGGCGTTATTTCACGCGTATGGCGGGGGGAATGCCGCGATCGGAGCCTGGAGAGGTCGCGTCTGAGCTTTGCTTTAGCTAGTTCGTGTTTCTTGCAGTCTGTGTTGACGGGCGCCAAGCGCCAGTCTGAAGCGCAAATAAGAATTACGGGGAGGCGTTAGGTGGGGCATGGCCTCGGTCTCGGTCGGATCCCGTTCTCAAAATCATATTCACCCTATACGCCAATTGAACGGCGTCGCAGGGGGAAGCGATCAAGTACGGTTGGACCACTTAAGTTAAAAGCTGCCCGTTCGGATTTTTCTTCGGACGGACGAACCGTAGCGAAGAAGGATTCTGGTGCTGATCGGAACGATTCTTCTATTCTTCCAGACGATCTAGCCCCGGTCGAGCTGGCGTTTGTAATCGCAGCGGATCAAGAGCGAATACAACGTTCCCTCGCTATTTCTTTCGGTAGTCATATTGCGGTAGCCGGCATCATAGTATTTTTGATTAGCCTTGCGCCTGTGCGTGAGTACGAGGTGGTCGAGTCTATCGCTGAGAACTACATTGGAATCGTCTGGATTCCTGAAGATGGACTGGGCGGCGGCGGTGGCGGTGGTGGTAATGAATCGCTTGAAACCCCGCAAGTGGCTGAAGTCGAGGGCCCTGACGAGGCGGACTTAGATATTCCTATCGAGGAAAGACCGGAATTGATTGAACCAGAACCAGAACCAGAAGAGATTGAAGAAATCGTGACTCAGGCGGTGTCTATTTCTGCTTTGACTGCTGCCTCGTCGGTAGAGACCCGGACTGGTGTCCTTGAAGGATTGCGCGCCGCATCTTCCGATTCACAAGGGATTGGCACCGACAATGGTGCAGGTACTGGTGAAGGCGGAGGCATAGGCCCAGGCGTCGGTGACGGTCTCGGCCCAGGCGAGGGCGGTGGGACTGGTGGTGGAGTGTTTCGGCCAGGAAACGATGTCGCTCCACCTCGCGTTCTCCGCGAGATTCGACCGGAATACACTTCTGAGGCCATGCGGGCCCGTATACAAGGAACGGTCTGGCTTGACGTCGTTGTTCTTCCTGATGGCACGGTTGGGGACGTTACGGTGTCGAAATCACTGGACAACGTATTTGGTCTCGATAGCCAGGCTGTAGCGGCGGCACGACAGTGGTTATTCTCGCCCGGGATGAGGCTAGGCGAACCAGTGGCGGTCTTGGTTACGCTAGAATTGTTTTTCAATTTACGCTAAAAAAAAGGTCCGGAACACAAATTGTTCCGGACCCTTATCTAGCACTAATTTAACAGACTGGCGACTACATCATACCGCCCATACCGCCCATGCCACCCATGTCTGGGGCAGCTGGCGCGGCCGATTTCTCTTCAGGAATATCGGCGACCAGGGCTTCGGTCGTCAACAAGAGTGAAGCGATTGAACCGGCATTCTGTAAAGCAGTCCGCACGACTTTCGTTGGGTCGATAACGCCTGCTTTTACGAGGTTCTCATATTTCTCTGATTGTGCGTTGAAGCCTTCGTGAGCGTTTTTAGACTCCCGTACTTTCTGAACGATGATTGAACCTTCATGTCCGGCATTCTGCGCGATCCAGCGCATTGGTTCTTCAAGAGCGCGTTTGAGGATATTGACGCCGATCTGTTGGTCGCCATCGAGGGTCAGTTTGTTAAGTGCCATTACCCCCCGCAGTAACGCAACCCCACCGCCTGGGACAATACCTTCTTCGACAGCAGCTTTAGTGGCATGCATGGCATCCTCAACACGAGCTTTCTTTTCCTTCATCTCGGTTTCGGTTGCTGCGCCAACTTTAATCACAGCGACACCGCCAACCAGCTTCGCGAGTCGTTCTTGTAACTTTTCGCGGTCGTAGTCGGAGGTGGTTTCTTCGACTTGTGCCCTGATCTGCTTGACTCGGCCTTCGATTGCCTTTTGTTCCCCTTCGCCTTCGACAATCGTCGTGTTGTCTTTGTCGATAGTGACCTTCTTGGCACCCCCGAGATCATCGATATTGATGTTCTCTAACTTCAGTCCGAGGTCTTCCGTAATGGCTTTACCGTTGGTGAGTATTGCGATGTCTTCGAGCATCGCCTTGCGCCGGTCACCGAATCCAGGCGCCTTGACTGCCGCA
>Ga0310124_10001187_pt1 | contig 18235 bp, 17 predicted proteins | sample CB11b_AW_Bot5_MG_FD_203507 | JGI IMG/M metagenome (GOLD analysis project Ga0310124, IMG submission 203507) | Marine microbial communities from Western Arctic Ocean, Canada - CB11b_AW_Bot5 | ecosystem: Environmental > Aquatic > Marine > Oceanic | place: Canada: Western Arctic Ocean | collected... | reverse complement strand
AAAAGCCATTGTATACACTGCTCGCTCATTTTCCTAAACTTTAAGTAGTCAGGAATGCCAAACGGTTCCATACTCTAGACCGTATCTATAGCAATATTGCTGTCGCACCGGCTCATCAAGGAAGGACTTGGCCGTGAGGAAATTTACATCTCTCTTTACTTTTGGAGCAATTTCCCTGGCTGCAGCAACGACATCGTCGCAGGAGCTAGGTCCAATCGGGCCAAGTCCGTATGATGTCATCGACGGATGGCATAAACCTTTTGCCGCTGAAGGCTTCGCGTTCGGCGGAAATTCCGGTGTGTTCGCCGAGTCACCAAATCGCATATTTATCTCTCAGCGAGGCGAAACGAAATTGCCTAGCCCACTACCTTCAGAGTTCGCTGGATATGTTGGTTCCATCGGAATTAACGCCCTCCGTGATACTGAGCTTCGAACATGGCAAAACTGCCTAATGATTGTTGATGGCAACGGCAACGTACTTGAAGTCTGGGACCAATGGGACCAGCTCTGCGAAGACTCTGATGGTCCAGGCCCTCACCGCGTTCGTATCAGTCCCTACGACCCTAAGCGCCGTGTGTGGGTAATCAACGAATCACGGCATCAGATTTTTGTGTTGTCAAACGATGGCAGCGAACTACTCCTGACCTTAGGCGAAAAGAATGTCAGCGGTAGCGATGAGACTCATTTGGGGAGACCACAAGACGTTGCATTTCTACCTGACGGTCGCGTACTCGTCGCCGATGGACTCGACAACCACAGAATTATCATCATGGACAGTCAAGGCAATTACTTATCTGAATTTGGTGAATTTGGTGACGGACCTCGACAATTCAATGGCATCCATGCCTTAGCCATTGGCCCAGATGGTCTTATCTTTGCGCTGGACCGTGCGAACGGAAGGGTCCAAGTATTCAGGCTAACAAGTGACGCTTCCGGAGAGTACCATCCCGAGATCGAGCATGTGGACGTGTGGTCCGGGTTCGGTCTTCCATTAGACCTTATTGTTAACGATGAACACATCTGGGTATCAGACTTGCGACCGCTAAAAATGGTTAAGCTCGATTTCGATGGGAACCGTCTGTACACATGGAACGTATCGAACGAAGGCTCCTCCGGATACCTCGAGATACACGCATTCTCAGTTGATTCTGAAGGAAATCTGTACGGTGGCGATAATCAACACGGCAGAACGCAAAAACTAATTCCGAAACAAAACGCAGACCCTGCTCTCTTAATCGGGCCGCCATTCGTTCAAAAATAATTTAGCCAGATATAAACCAATTAGTGCACGCTTTCAGTGCTCTGCGTATTGGCGAGCGCCCGTGTAATAGTCGCCGTCAATATGTCAACGTCGGCGTTAAACGGCCCAGCAACGACGACACCGCTCGGAATCTCAATTGCGATCACAACACCCTCACTAACTGGCATCACGATCCAGCTAAAACCGCGCAGGGATACGGACCGTTCTTGAGTGTCAGGATTCTGGACCTCATCAAACGCACCTAACGTTAACTCAAAAACATGCCGGGTGTCTTCATCAGTCCAAGCGACAGCCTCTGGTCCTTCGAAATCGATCGTCTTCTCGACAACCTCTTCCTTCATCTTAAGTAATACTTCAACGGTAAACGTCATCCACCTCTCACAATTGTTTTTACAACTCGACAAAAGTTCCTTCTAAGTGCGCATACTATAAGCTCTGTAACCGCGCTTCGAACCTATCCGGGGCGGTCACTGGTTCCTTCCGAGAATAACGAGATCGCACATACTCAGTAGTCTAACCACCCATGCAAGACATTTCTCCAAATAAACTGAAAGTATTCCATCACTCTGCGCTGTGATTCACCAGCGAAAACAGTGATCCTGGTGAAGAACGGTAAATATTACACGGACTTGGTTCGTTTATGAGTCGATTCGGCATGAGCGTTAACGAAGGATATACAATGCCGCACACGAACTCATCATGAAACCCATTAAAGATAAGTGCATAGCTATTCTCATCGAAGAACTTTTTGATGATGAAGAAGTTATCGAACCCAGTGATCGCCTTCGCAAAGCTGGCGCTACGGTCGTGTTTGTTGGGCCAACCGCACCAAGCGATTACACCGGCCTGAACGGTCGGGTCGTCTCCACCGACCAGAGTGCTGGAAAAATTAAGCTCTCCGAAATCGATGCCCTCGTGATTCCAGGCGGATTCGCCCCCGGCAAAATGCGTATGCGCCATGCGATGGTTGATCTGGTCCGTGACGCCGTCGAGGCTGAAAAACCAGTTGCGGCGATTTGTCACGGGCCGCAAATGCTGATTTCTGCCAACGCTGTTCGTGACCGGAAGATCACCTGCTGGCCGTCAATCGCTATTGATATCAAGAACGCCGGTGGCCTTTATATGGACAGACAAGTCATCGAAGACCACAACATCATCACATCTCGAAAAATCGATGATGTGGAAGCTTTCAGTGACGCAATTATTCGAACTCTAACGGCATCTTCAGAGAAGTAACCGGAGACGCCTCGTCCTATCTGCTAAGTTGACCCTCTATGCCCTTCCATGAGGGGTATGAGCCAAGCGTCCGTAATGACGGTGCAAATTCGGCCAAATGCATCAGTGCTCGTTCACAACGAATATCGTCACGATTAGCAGATAGGTCGGCATAGAACATGTACTCAAAAGGACGGTCTGGAATCGGGCGTGACTCCAGTTTCGTCAGGTCTATGTCTCGGAGCGCAAAAACACTCAAAGCTTTAAAAAGCGCGCCTGGCTCGTTTGGCACAGTGAAAACAACCGTCGTTTTGTCCGGCGCGCCAAGCGGCACCGAATCACGACTGATGATTAGAAATCGTGTGAAATTATCCGCAACATCTTGGACAGCCTGCCTGATGACTCGTAGTCCGAAGATCTCCGCGGCCCGCACTGATGCAATGGCAGCAGTATCAGTCAGTCCTTGCTCTTTAATCATCTTGGCGCTGCCCGCAGTATCGTAGGTCGCAACGATTTCAATATCATTCAGTGTCTGCAGAAAACGCTCACATTGTTCCAGTCCTTTCGGATGAGAATAGACACGGCGTATCTGATCGATTTCCGTGCCCTCAAACGCGATCAGGTTATGCACAACTGAGTGTTTTACTTCGGCCACGATCGGAAGTTCGTGCTCGACCAACAAGTCATAATTACGGTGAATACTACCCGCGATAGTGTTCTCAATCGGAAGGATACCGTGCGTGACTTCGCCCGCATCCACTGCATGGAACACAGCGTCAAAGCTTAAGCGAGGGCTGGGCTCAGCTTTAGAGTCAAAACTGAGCGCAGCAGCTTCACTATAGGCACCCGGCTCTCCCTGGTACGCAATATGCACCATTTAAGAATACACCTCGGTGTCTGTTAGACCGGTCTAAATCAAATAAGTAATTTGTTTGAATACAAACAAGGAATATCGGTCTTCTGGGAAGCGCAATAACTGAAGCTATCAGACCGAACACTATGACGATGACGACACTTCTCTTACACCACTCGTCGCCCAACTTCTGTCGTTTGAACCAGATCCTTCAACCGGCTCACTCGGTGTAGCCACTCGCATAGCGTCTTCGAATGCCTCTCGACCTTCTCGAGCTGCCTCACGGGCCTTGTCAACTGTCCCACGAACCCGCTCAATCTCGCTAACGAAATCATCTAGCGTCGGTTCAATCTGGTCACGTACACGACGCCCACGCTCTGTCAGATACAGTCCTCCGACTACTGCACCAACTACCGCACCCAAAAGCGTCGAGAGTAAAACTTGAGACCGTTCGTCCACGTATGCCTCCGTGCCGTTCGAAAGATAATACACCGTGATGACTGAGCCTGGGTGTTACCACTGTAAATACGCATCCTCTTAAAAGCGAAGGGCTAATCCCCAAGACGCGCGCCAAAACGCTGGGGCTTCAAAAACAACATCACGGATACTCTCGCCAATACTTACTGCCCGCGTATAGCGGAGATCAAACCGGGCACCGACATGGTCGCTAAAAAATCCCATCACACCACCACCAACAGCAAGGGCTAAACCGTCAGTTTTCTTCGAAAGAGAGCCCGCCGAAACCTCAGTCTTCATCCACCCCATACCACCAACAACATAAGGTCGAACGCCTTTAATAGGAACCCCCATAATCAAATTACCCATGGCTGTCGTAGAACGACTATTTTCTACAAAGACCGCTTTGCTGGGCGCTTTCGCAGTTCGAGCGAAATCAATCTCAAAGCCAAATACCCCACCAGCCATCGCAGTAAGAGACGCACCGAGTGTCGTCACCTTCTCCGTGTCTTTTTCGCCATAGGACGAGCCGATAAATGGTGTAAAAATACTGTCAGCGGCCAGGCCGACTGGACTGCAGAAAACAAGCGCTGTCATTATTCCGGTCGCGTGAAGACAGCTGGTCGTGCGCACCAACGGTTTCATGATTGGCATCCTGTTATGCAAAGTCCAGACGATGCATCATACTTGAGGTCTATAACTCGACTATGCCTGAACAAGAACAGACACCGAAAACCAAACAGACGCCTTCGGCCAATAAAAACAAATCGGCCAAGGATGACGCTGTAATCTGTGAACGGTGCGGTGCTGAGATGTTTCGGATGCACGCTGTCTGGCGTTGCCCCAAGTGCCGGTACAAAACTGATTGCTGCGGTTGGTGAACTCTGGCTGACCAAGACCGGACAGCGGCCAGAACTAAGTAGTCGCTTCGGCCTGCTCAGGTTCAGGAGCCTCGGCGGACGCCTCACCCGCATCGATCGCCTCGTGAGTGACTGCCTGCACCACATCATCAAACACGGACATGTCAATGGCATCGTAATCGGCCGGGCACCCAAAATCACGTTTCCCCGGGGCGGTTTCATTGCCAACGGTTACGCACAGTCCGCAACCAATGCACTTATCAATTCGAACGGCACAGACTATACGCCCGTACATATCGGGTTCTTCAACTATGCACTCTTCAACCGGACACGCAGCTTGACATATGGAACACGCGAACGCACCAAAACAACGTTCCGGGTCGATTACAGCAATCTTCCGAGGATCACGTTTGCGAGGCGTATTCTGAAGTTTCGTCCACATAACGCTCAAGTATTATAGCCGACCGAAGGAAATGAATACTGGCGCGCGAATCAATAGACGTCACAACTAGCCAAAACGCATGGTGTCAGCCGCCCACACAATCATCTCGACCTAATTACGTGGACTGCCCGCGTGCACTAATTTCCCAGACCGACTCAACGATCCCATTACGAACGGCGTACATCTGGTCATAAAGGTTCACGACCGGATCGCAATGCGAGACGATGAGTTCGAGTTTGTCACCCACTTGATACGTCCGACTCGGATCCTCATATCGAATGCTCCCAAATTCATCGGACCCAGACGTATAGCTCATACCTGTTTCACCTTTTACAATTGCCCATGGACGATTGATGGTACACGCCTTGGCACCCGCATCCGTTGTTGCTCTCCCGTTGTATTGCGCGTTCAACACCGTGGTCAAGATCGTCAGTGAAGGCTTGAAGTCACTATAGACCTCGGCATTATTCGCGCCACCAATACCCATGTATTGAGCATCCATAAACACATAGCTGCCAACTTGCACGTCCGTAAGCCCTGGAGTCTGATGGTCAATATTGTAGGTGCCCGTTCCACCGCCACTGAAAATTTCGGTATTCAGTCCCGCACGCTGAAACTGCTCAAATGTTTCAGCAGCCGGTAGTAATCTTTCCAGCGTTTGTGTTTCTCGCTTTTTAAAACCTGTTACATGCTGAGATCCACCGTCGTAGCACAGCATGCCCCGAAGTCGTAGACTTGGAAGTTGATCGACGAGTTGCGCCAATTCGAGTGCTGGCTGCCCTGGAGTAATCCCGGTTCTATGCCCTCCAGGATCTACATCCACAACAATATCCGCTACAACACCGAGAGATTCCGCTGCTTCGGCAAGTAACCTGGCATTTTCTGGTGTATCAGTTGCTTGAATAAATTGATCACACCATTTTCTAAGATGCATGGCTCGATTGATTTTGGCTGGGGTGACATTGCTAGTGGTCATCAACAATGGCTCAATCCCATGTCTGAAAAGAGCGTGCGCTTCGCTGACTTTGGCGACGCAAATACCCACTGATCCTGTCTCGAGTTGTATACGCGCAACCTCCGGAGTCTTGTGCGTTTTCGCATGCGGTCGAGTCGCGATACCATTTCGACTAACCGTACGCTGCATCATTGAAATATTGGCTTCGAGCAGGTCAAGGTCAACGATAAGAGCCGGGGTGTCGAGATCCCACATGGAAACACCCAGTTCACTAATTGCTGCTCCTGATTCCTCAACACGCCGTGTCAGTTCTGTTGCGGTATACCCCTTCACTGGAGATGGCACCCAAACCGCAGCCCCTGCTCCAGCAGCTTGAAGGAAATGTCGACGAGAAAATGGCATGGTCATAGGTGCAGTTTTACCCCATTTCAGTCGGTATCGCCAAGTGAACGAGCACGGCGGTCGCCGCTAGCAATAACAAACCACAGACTAGTTCAGCACGAATCGAACTGAACAACCTACGACTTCCGGCAGCGTCACCGAGTCGAGGCGCCAGAAAACGCCAGTTATAGAACCCCACCGCACCAGTCGAAATAACAAAAAAAAGCTTCAGCAACAGCGTTTTCCCATAGGAATCGCTCCACAAGCGCTCAAATGAACCGAGATAGAACCAACTCGTAATTGTTCCCGTAGTAAACAAAACCATCACCGCAATGACGGCTAGTGGCGAAAATCGACGCACAAGTACAGCGAAGCAAACCGAGCCACTCCGAGGATCTGACTCACATAGGAATGAACCCACAAGGAATAACGCAAACAAGGTTCCTATCCAAGCACCGGCGGCAAGCCCATGACTCACCTGAATTGCCCAAAAGAATGACGGATCGCTAAACGACATTGCATGGCCAGTAAGCGGAAGAGTCAACCAGAGGACGACGGTCAACACGGCAAGAGCATTCCAGCCTAAACGGACCCGCGAGCGAACCATCATCGTGGCCATACCTGCCAGTATTGTGACGGCAGCATGGAGTAGCCACTGACTCCCCCATCGGCTTTCAAAACCGACCACCCGTAGCAACTCTAATGTCACGGGTTCGTCAAGACCAAAGACCGAGAAGGTCTGTGCATAGAGTCGAGCCACCACCGCCACAATGACAAGCCCATTCGCATAGGATGCAAGCGACACCAGCAGCCGTTCAACAGTCGGATAGACTCGGGGCTCGATACCCACTGAACCGAGCAACTGTCGAAGACAAACAGCTCCCGTTAGACCGACCAAACCAAGATATGTAAACCATTTCCCGAGGGCGAGATAAACGAGGGAGCGAACTTCAGCATCCATAAACCGGAGCCAATATCCACGCGTCGCACTGACAGCTATTACCGGCCGCGGTACGGAACCTACTAGTCGGCCGAACGCAAGGTAAAAATAAAATCCCCGCGTTGTGTATGCCCATCATCCCCAGCCGTCCGCCATTTCACCGTATAGGTTCCAGCCGACAAAACAGATGGCACAGCGGCCATCAGTGATTTGTCTTCTTCAACAGTCGTATCACCAAGCGTAATTGTTCCACCCACACCCTCTAATAGCAGTTGACTAATGGCACCGTCTGGTAACTGTGTGTACCAAACTTGGATGTGACGCGGCGACGCAGTCAATGTGGCACCATCCTCTGGCATAGTCTTTTGAACACGCATGTGCGCCCACAACGTTGTTGCGCACAATATCGACAAAATGCACCCAAAAGCGAGGATTGCTTTCTTTAACGACATGTCACTGCCCTTCCGTCTATTAGGACGAATAGTCATCTCAACATACGCTCTTCGACCGACTTCCACAATGTAACGCCCATAAAAGGGCTCAGTGCCTATAAGTTATTGACATAATAACTGTCTATTAGATTCTCAACACTTAATGCCTCGATCCAGGTGAAATTCTAGCAAGAATCAACACAAGGGTTGCCTAACTTACTAACCACCTACGATAGGATGTGACGAGATGACTAGTGTCTACGATGAAGTTTATCGTCTCGCCCAGAACAACCCCGAAGAATTCTGGGGAGCAGCCGCAGACCAGCTGTACTGGGATCGACGTTGGAAGCAGGTACGTGATGATTCCAATCCACCATTCTACCGCTGGTTCGTTGGAGGCGTCCTCAACACGTGCTACAACTGTCTTGACCGCCACATCGACCGAGGTCGCGGAAAACAACTTGCCCTGATATACGACAGCCCCGTCACCAATACGCTTCGGCACTTTACGTATAGAGAACTCAGAGACGAGGTCGCCCGCGTCGCTGGCGCACTAAAGGCACAAGGTGTCAGTGCCGGTGACCGAGTCATCCTCTATATGCCGATGGTCCCAGAAGCGGTGATCGGCATGCTCGCCTGTGCTCGGCTCGGTGCTGTACATTCAGTCGTCTTTGGTGGATTCGCTGCAAAGGAACTCGCAACTCGCATTGATGATGCGAAACCAACCCTAATCCTTTCAGCATCATGTGGCATCGAAGTCGACCGCGTCATCCCCTATAAACCTTTACTTGATGAAGCGATCGAACTCGCAACACACAAACCCAAGCATGTTTTAGTTTTGCAACGTCCTCAAGAACGCGCATCTCTTGTGGCTGGTCGTGACCTCGACTGGAACGATATCTGCAAGAACAGTAACCCGATTGACTGCGTCCCAGTATCTGCAACCGACCCGCTCTACATCCTCTACACCTCTGGTACGACCGGAATACCAAAAGGCGTCATCCGTGATAACGGTGGTCATGCGGTCGCCCTGAACTGGAGCATGGAACACATCTATGGCGTAGGTGCTGGTGAGGTCTACTGGGCGGCTTCTGACATCGGGTGGGTAGTCGGGCATTCTTACATCGTTTATGGTCCACTACTTCGCGGTGCCACAACCGTCCTCTATGAAGGCAAACCCGTTGGCACACCGGATCCAGGCGCATTTTTTCGTGTCATCGAACAACACGGCGTCACTACACTCTTCACGGCCCCAACAGCATTCCGCGCCATAAAAAAAGAAGACCCGGATGGGCACTACATCAAGCAATATGACCTTTCGAGATTCCGCACCCTCTTCCTCGCCGGCGAACGCTCAGACCCCGACACGCTTACATGGGCACAGCATCATCTACAAGTCCCGGTAATTGACCATTGGTGGCAAACGGAAACAGGTTGGCCGATCGCGAGTAATTGCGTCGGCCTCGGCATGCTCCCAATTAAGCCGGGTTCTCCGACAAAAGTTGTCCCTGGCTTTGACGTAAGAATATTAGGCGACAATGGTGATGAAATGCCGACAGGTGAAATCGGCGCATTGGTTCTAAAACTACCCATGCCACCAGGGTGCTTACCAACGCTGTGGCACAACGACAGCGGGTATCAACAAAGCTATCTGTCACGATACCCAGGTTATTACCTGAGTGGTGACGCCGGCTATCAAGACGAAGACGGATATCTGTTTATCATGAGTCGCATCGACGACATTATTAACGTCGCCGGCCATCGACTTTCGACTGGTGGCATCGAAGAGGTACTCGCTGCTCACCCTGACGTGGCCGAATGTGCTGTTGTCGGTGTTGCCGACGCATTGAAGGGTGAAGTCCCTCTCGGATTTGCAGTGACCAAGGCTGGAGTCACACGACCACCGGAAGACATCGTGGCAGAGCTCGTCGATCGAGTACGAAAGACAATCGGTCCTGTGGCCGCCTTTAAACAGGCCGCCTTGGTGCCACGGCTTCCCAAGACACGGTCCGGAAAAATCTTACGTGGCACGATCAAAAAGATTGCAGACGGCGAATCGTATGTAACGCCCGCCACAATTGATGACCCCATCATTCTCGACGAGATCGCGACTGCACTCACGGGCCTCGGATACCCGAAACATCCTGATAGTGCCTCTCGGTAGCGGAACTTATTACCGCAGTACGCTACTCATGGGCACACCCGCGTAACCCGTCATTTCAAGATACCCTGCGCCTGATACCGACACGCCATCATGCGTTCCCATCGCATCAACCGCTCCTTCCCAATACGTCACACCGGTTGACTGCGCCGTTACCAGTTCCTGAGCATCAATCGCCGCCGATACATCGAGTTGTAACCCAAGCGACGGTATGTCAATACGCCAATCGACCGGGTAGGCCGCACCACTGACTGATGAGATCCATCGACGACGAGGTAACAGTCTCACATCATCACTTTTTAAATGAGTGATCCCCTCAGACGTAACCACGGTACCGCTAGACCGGATATCAGCGCGCCCATCGAGATCTCGCAATGTGTAGACCATGAGATCTGTGCCATCGTTGAGTTGGATGGAAAACCAGTCCCAGCCGGCTTGGTCCGCTTCAAGAAAGCTACTTCCAAACTCATGATCCATCCAACTTATACCGGTCACGTCAAAAGCTTCACCATCAACTTCAACGCGACCCTGTGTCGTGAGGCGGGTGAAAGAATAATAATGAGAAGCATTACCAATATCCTCGCCTTTCTGACTAAAACCTTGGTCTCCATGTAAAACTGGTTCCACGTCGCTATCAAGACGAAGGTCAAGCAGTAAGCGACCGGGTTGATTAGCATCCATTGCTTGCAACCGATGCGTCCGGTCACTCGCCGTAACCCTCCAGTCTTCATTCCACACATCAAGACTATCTGTGCTCGCTCCAGCCCATCCCACACCTGTACGGTTTAAACGCTCGGCAACGCGATGCACGCCACGATCAATATCCGTAATGGCCAAGTGGGCCATGTGCAAATCCCGCACGGTCCACTGCGACGGGTTAACGGGATTTGGGTCGACACCCACACGGAAAAATGTCAACTGATATCCAAATCGACGCCCCTCACGCGTAAATAAATTACCGGTGTAATACCACCACTCGATCCGGTAATCAGGATGGGCAGCATGATCACGAGGAAACGACAGGTCATACGTTGGACTTGCCAGCCGCCACGACTGTGTAACATCCTCCTGGGTCTGCGCTGACGTTAAGATCTGTGCGGTTAGCAGACTCATCCCTGCTAAGATGCAAAAAACTACTCTCTGTATCATCCCTGAACTCCAGCAACATCTCTAAGAGAAAAACGAGACGCAAGACGCGCCGGGTACAAGCCGGCAATGGCCGTTGCAACCAGTATGGCCAGTGTCGATTGCCCGAGAAACACAATCGGGACATGAAACTGAATGGTCCACCCGAAGCTCTGTACATTGATTACGTAGATAAGAATCAACGACAGTACGAACCCAACTACTAGACCGACGCCGTGTGTCAGAACTCCCAGGATACCGGCTTCAATCACTATCATGCGTCGCACTTGTCCACGCTCGGCACCGACAAGACGCAACATGGCGAGCTCGTGGCGTCGTTCAAGTGCCAAGGTCAAGAGTGTCGCCGCAACACCAAACATCGACACGACCACAGCGATGACCTCAAGAGCATAGGTGATCGCAAATGTTGAATCGAAAATTTGAAGTACCTCCTGCCGCAGCGATGAATTTGTTGCAATCATCACAGGTCGGTCATTCCCCACGCTATCCCGCAATTCGTTACGAACAGTGTCAGGATTAGCCTCCGGCGCCAAATAAACCGTTAGCCCTGATGGTCTTGCCGCCTCAAAGTGGCGTACAAAAGTTCCAACATCCATCATTACTAGCCCGCGATCATTTGAGTAATCAAAATTAACTGCAACTACCCGAAACGGAGTCTCTCCCTGTGGTGTTGGTAAGACAATAGTGTCACCCACTGCCACGTGATGCTTGAGAGAAAAAACTTCCGAAACCACGACAGCATCCACTCCAACCGCCGTAGCCATCGCGGCCGGGCCATTCTCAGGTGCTTTGAATAGCAAAGCGCCATGGTCGAGGAGCACCTCAAACCGACCTGCGCCAATAACAATTGGTGTTCCTGCATAATTCACGTCAATAGCCGTAAATCCATCAACCGCGACAACATCTGGATGGTTGCTAATCAATGTTTCTGTCTCAAATGAAATCACACTTCCTTGTGACGATGAGCGTGCACTCGATACAAATAGGTCCGCCTGTAAGGTCTGCCCAACCCAGTAGACGACCGTTTCGCGAAAACTACCGACCATAATGGCAATCGCGACCATCATGGCTAGACTGACGGCTAACGCTGCAACTGAAATTGAAAGTCGGGGAATCGCGCTTCCCAAGTTGGCGTGAGCCATGTGACCTTCCACGTGCAACCACCGGGACATCACACCACCACAAAATCGCCGAAAGCCAAACAACACTGCCGGCATCAGTACCGCTGCACCAAAAACCACCGCCAAAGACGCAAGTAGGCCAAATACTGGCAAACCGTCAATCGGTTCCTGCCGGACGAACCATGCAGCCAATCCGAAAAGGACGATCGGTATGACTAAGAATCGTCGGGGTAACCGGTTACGGGCCTCAAGGGCCACATCCCCACGCAGCGCTGCCATCGGCGTAATACGTGACGCTTCACGTGCCGGCACAAAGGCTCCAATGATCGCGAGAGGAACCCCGACTACAAACGCAAGTCCAACCATCTCGAGACTTAGTGGTGGAACCTGAGCCGCTGAAGTCACCCAAAACTGACTAACCGTCGATGACGTTAGTCTGACCGCGCCCTGAGCCAGCAACCAGCCCAAAGGAGCCCCAATCGCCGAACCGGCGACAGCAAGAAGCGTCGCCTCACCTAGAAATAACCGAACGATGGTAGAACGACCAGCGCCAACCGTCCGTAAAAGACCGATTTCATGTCGGCGTCTAATTACAGATACGGACACAGTGTTGTAAACAAGAAACAACCCAACGAGCAACGCAATAAAACTGAGCGCTGTGAGATTAAAGTGGAATGCGCGCAGCATACGCTCAACCTCGGCACCACGTCTTTCCGGTCGTCGTACACCGAGGCCATCTGGTAACCGTGTTGCTATTTCCTGTTCAGCCTGATCAACACTGATGCCATCAGCGAGTAGTACATCAATACGATCGACTTGCCCAAGTCGATTCAGGGCCCATTGCGCCGCCGCAATATCCATGAGGGCGAAGTTGCCATCAAGTACACTGGCCGGCCCTTCCTTCCCCAAAATTCCTGCGACACGGAGAGGCACAATTCGGTCGCCGACCAGCAACGTGACCGGATCATTCACAGCAAGTTTGTACCGACGAGCAAACGAATTCGTTAATACAATCGCATACGGATCGGTCAGAAGTGAAAGAAAGTCCTGCGTTGTGACACGGCGCGGAGTCTCTCCATCAACTAATTGATAATCACGGAACGGTCGGTCGCTAAGAATATCGACACCCAATAATCTCACGACTTCAAACTGCTCCGTAGCGACTTCAATTGCGGGAACCAGGAGAATATCGCTGTCAATTACTGGGCTGACACGCCCATAGTCACGAAGCCACCCAAGGCTGGTCATACGTGCTTCACGGATACCAACGCCTGGTGCAGTAATTTCAAGTGATGTCCGACCAGCCATCGCATTCATTACCGTCGAAAACCCGCGTAGCGAACTAGCATTCGCAAGTTGGATCGCCACGACTACAGCAACACCGACGGCGAGACTGACTACGGTGGCAACGCTCCGCAACGGTTGCTGGCGAAGGCTACGAGCAATAAACCAACGAAACAGTGTCACGACGAATCCCGCATGATGTGCCCGTCACTCATTTGAATCACCTCGCCCGCGGCAGCAGCGACAGCTGGGTCATGGGTTGCAAGCAGGAGTGCCGTCCCCGAGTCACGATTCACGCTCATCAATACTTCAAGAATCGTTCGGCCCGACTCACTATCAAGATTGCCAGTAGGCTCATCGGCCAAAATAAGTGCCGGTTGATGAATCACGGCACGGGCAATGGCAACCCGTTGTGCTTCACCACCCGACAGCTGAGACGGGAAATGGTTCAATCGATGAGAAATTCCTACACGCTCCGCCCATTGACCGGACAGATCCGACACCGGTTGAGCCGAACGTCCCATTAACAGCAACGGCAATCCAATGTTTTGCTCCACCGTCAACGTCGGTAGTAAGTTAAAAAACTGAAACACGAACCCAATACGTTCCCGCCGTACCCGGGTCAGCTCATCATCATTCAGTGCCGTTAATGATGCGTCTTCGAGACGCACTTCACCTGAGGTCGGGTGATCCATCGCGCCGCAAATGTGCAGAAGGGTCGATTTTCCACAGCCTGAAGGACCGACCAGCGTGGTAAATGACCCAGCTGCGAGGCTAACGGACAGTCCGTTGAGAACGGGAATTTGTTCATCTCCCCGCTCATAACTCTTATGGATATCTCGCGCTTCTAAAACGACGACGGCCATCAAGTGGTTAGAATGCTGTTAGTGCGACGTTTCATACTCTTCGCAGTTATATGTGCAACCGTTTTTAGACCGACGAGCGCATCGGCGCAATTCCAAGCCGGAGCCGCTGCTGTTGATATCACTCCTGTTCTCTGCGCCGATGCAGCGGCTGACTCCCGTAACAGCCAGTATGACACCATCCGGGATTGCTACCGATGGGTACACCTTGGCGGGTTTAGTCCGTACGTTCCTTTCCGAACGGACGCGCGACTCGCCACAGGCATACATGACCCCCTCTGGGCGCGAAGTCTCGCGCTTCGAGACAATACCGGCACTACAATTGTACTAGTCGCGGTCGACCTTCCTGGCCTTGGCCGAAAACACCTCGGGCCGGTACGCCGGCGTGTTTCTGCTAGCTACGGAATTCCAACCACTCACATCATCATCCATTCAACGCATACACACTCCGCACCTGACGCGAGCGGGTACTGGTCAACGCTCATGAGTGGGAACAATCGGCGCTACGGAGAACAGGTACGCACCAAACTCTACGAATCGATCACAACTGCACTCGACAATCTTCGCCCCGCAGACATTCGAACTGCCACTGCGACGCATCTATCGTGCATCGAAAGACAGACTGGTGTACTGAAATCGGATCCGTCTTGTTCTTTTCCTGACAGCAGTGTCGAACTGAGAAATAATCCCGCATCCTATGATCAATATCTCATTCAGCGAGATCAACGTGATCCGATCGTCAGAAACACGCGCATCGTGGCTGCAGCGTTTACAGACACCGCGGCAGGAACCCCTATCGCAACATTCGTAAACTGGCATAACCACCCCGATACACTTGGAAGTAGTAATCGACTCATCTCCAGCGATTACCCGCACTATCTCCGGGAATATCTCGAACAAAATGGCGGCGGTTTGGGTATTTATACCGTCGGAACACTCGGCAACCAGATCGGTGGACTCCGAGGCACACCTGTTCCTCTCTGGAACACCATCGGCGAACGGGTCTATGAAACCATTGCGAATGGTTCTCGTCGCCCCGTACTGGTCAATGATGGCTGGGATAAAATCCGATCGACTGGTTATGAAATCGCAGATGCTGCACTTCAAGCATTGATGCATGCTGCTCCAATAAACAATTCCCGTATCCGCGTTCGAACAACTAGCCTCGATATCCCAATCGATAACGCAATTCACATACTGGGAACGTGGTCGGTCTGGCACGATAGTGTTGAAGTACCAGAAAGACCTCGCTATCACTGGCCTTCCTGCTGGGGAACCCTGGGGTGTGTCCGTGCAGAAGTCAGTCTGATCGAAATTGGTGACTTAAGTCTGCTGACAGCACCGGGTGAGATCGATCCAGCCTATGCGCTCGGGCGCACCGAAAGCAGCGCTCACTACGGTCCGCCTTGGGGATCATGGAAGTTTCCAGCCATTCACGGTATTGATGACCGTATGCCTGGTATACACCACGGCTTTCTTGGTTCAACCCATGACTACCTGTCCTACATGGTCCCAGTCACAGACAATGTGGGATGGTGGAACTTTTCACACCCAAACCACTATGAAGAATGGGTAACGATCAGTAAGTATTTCGGCGATAGGATCGCAAAAGCCTGGGAAACACTCGTCGAACCATCCTCCAACAAAAACGTGCCGTAATGTCGCCATGGAGCCAGTTCGAACCGGCGATTTTTGAAACATGTGAACCGACGCTCGAAGGGTGGATCGCCCACCCAGCAGAAGCGATCTCAGCTACCGCATACCTCGTAGTCGCCATATTATTGTGGCGACACTTCGGTTATCGTGACCGGACGCTCTTTGTCCGCTACCTCCCTTTCGCGCTTGGAATTATTGGCCTCACCTCGGTCTTGTTTCATGTCTCGTATACCGCAATCTTTCAGATACTAGACGTCGCCTCTATCCCACTGTTTATGGGGTATCTCTGTGCTGCCACCGTGGCACACCGCCAACAGGTGGATGTGTCTATGTTCCCTCGGCTCTTCTGGGCGATTACCACCATCAGTATGCTTCTGGTTGCCGCGAATCTTGCACTTGGGTTCGTAGTGGTAATCGGTCAAGGATGCGTCATTATCTGGTACTGGTGGACAGACCCGCTCACTCGAAGCAATGCTGATGCACGACGAGCGATCCTATTGCTCGTCTCTGGCGCAGTGCTCCTTGGCCTCGACCACGCAGCAATTGGATGCGTGGGGGGCATCGGTGCGCACCTCATACAACCACACAGCATCTGGCATCTTCTGTCCGCAGCTAGCGGTTTCTTTTTTTACCGTGCCGAAAGACACCTTGAACGGAACTGGCACAGTCGTGCGTTATAGACTCCGACCACCCCACCATCCGGCCAGTCCTGACGACAACAGACAGGCGACCGTCGTCCCACTCACGGCAAGAAACCACTGGACCGTAGTAGACGTCTCATACGTGGCAACCGACACGACGACGGTGAGAACGACAGCACCAGCAGTGCCACTGACGAGTCCAATCCCTGCAGAACGCACTGCATTTTTCCAGCCATGACCGGCGAGCAACCTACCAACACCGCTAATCAAACAATAACTAACTGAGAATACTGGGACAAAACGAACGCCCAGTTCACCGATCGTTTCATGCCCGACCAGCGCCGGCAATGTTGCCGCAACACCAAATATCGGCCAAAACCCCACAGCATGTGCAATCGCCAAGGCTAATCGACTGCGAACACTGAGTGCCAATAACTGTCCAGTAAGTAAACCACCACCCAGAGCCGACAAGCCTAAGAGCACTAATAAAATGATAAATGGTTGTCCCAAGAAAACGGCATGACGACCAAACCACGGAACGACCACGAACAACACCACTAAGGGAAGCAGGGAACCTAATCCATACGCACTGGTTACACGAAACCCAGTGCGCCAGAATCGAAAGTCAGAATGCAATGTCCGACCCGGCAGCAAATACCCACCGCCCCACATTGGCAACTTGATTCAATCCATAACCAAAATCGAGTCGTATCCCGCCACGCGACGACAAACGATTACTTCCAAGTAACAGACTCATTCCAACCGATGTCTTAAGGTCACGTAACGTGAAAACCCGTTGTTCAGGCCACACAAACCCCATATCAACGAATCCTGACAATCCCAATGAACCCAATTGTGCGACGTCATCCGCAAAAAACCAGCGTTCCTCAAGCGTCATAAGCACCGATCGATTGCCACTGAATTGACGAACCGGATAACCTCGAAGTCCACTTTCAGCGCCGAGCAACAACTGAACTTCTGGATCAAGATTATGACCACGCTGATAAGCCACCCGCCCGATCATGGCACGACGCTCCGCATGCTTCAGAAGATACCGTCCACGCAAAGTGGTCAGAGCATTACGCCACTCATGGTGTTCACGGCGACCATCAAATCGTGCTTCAGCAATAAGAAAATGTCCGTCACCAAAAGCGATGCCCTGTATGTGACCGGCTGACACGAACGCCGCACGCTCACTACTCCCACCCAATTCAGGTCCTGACAAACCGACCGTCGCAAAGCTATCAGTTCCTACATTAAAGTCCTCACTCCGCTCAAACTGATTCACATGCGTCAAGCGAACGTACCGGTGTCCAATCGATCGAATACCGAATTCGGCCACGCCAAAATCACGCATTTCCGAACCGACACGCTCCTCTCGCAACCGAAACGCTCCATGGACACGCAGCGCTCGTCGAGCGCTCCGCTGAACCGCTCGGCCGACCTGAAAATCACCCCACTGCCCCCGATGATACAAACGTCCAATCTCAGAACCGTCCTCAAAAATCGGATCCGTTCGACGAAAACTTCCCCCACCGACCGTCCACGACCACGGGTCACGCAACGACA
>Ga0310124_10001186_pt1 | contig 18250 bp, 16 predicted proteins | sample CB11b_AW_Bot5_MG_FD_203507 | JGI IMG/M metagenome (GOLD analysis project Ga0310124, IMG submission 203507) | Marine microbial communities from Western Arctic Ocean, Canada - CB11b_AW_Bot5 | ecosystem: Environmental > Aquatic > Marine > Oceanic | place: Canada: Western Arctic Ocean | collected... | reverse complement strand
TTCTCCGGGCCGGAGACCGTGGCGTATACCTTGGCCCCGCGCGCGATGGCGATCTGTATGGCCACATGGCCGACGCCCCCTACCCCAGCGTGCACCAATACTCTTTGGCCCCAGCCCACGTTGGCGCCATCGACTAGGCCTTCCCAGGCTGTCAGGCAGACCAGGGGCAGCGCGGCGGCCTCTGCCATGGATAGATTAGCCGGCTTCGGGGCCAGATATTCCGCGTCACAGGCCATGAATTCGGCCAAGGCACCACCCTTGCCCTTCACCCCGCCGGCGCAGCCATAGACTTCATCCCCAGTGGCAAAATCCTGGACGTCGGCACCGACAGCTTCAACCACGCCGGCCACATCGCCATGCAGCACGGCCGGCAAATCAGGACCTAGGGGCGGGCCGAACTTGCGGACTTTCCAATCGACTGGGTTCACCGATGTCGCCGCGACCCGGACCAGAACCTGGCCGGGGCCGATGTCCGGCACGGGTAGGTCCGCAAGCTGGAACACGGATGGTTCGCCGTGTTGGTAGATGATCATTGCTTTCATAATAGTCTTCCTCTGCGATCCAGGTGCTAAAAGTCCAAGCCGCGCCTTGGTGATGATGTTGTCCTGAATTTCGTTCGAACCGGAATAGATCAAAGTCTTGCAGGAATGCAAATAAGTAGGTGTGCAGCCGTTAGCGTATTCGGCCCCTACGGGCGGCTCATTCCAACCTTGTTTCAAAGCCAAAATTTGGTAGGGCATGGCTTAGTTGCCAACCGCTTCGGCCTTCAACTCGGTCAACCGTTGTAGAATTTCAGAATTGCGGATCTTAAAATTATTAGCTTCCACGCCCAATGCGTTGCCGCCCAATTCGCCGTCGCGGGAAAATTTATCGATGGCCCACAGGTTGTAAGCTTCAAGGCTGCGCAGTTCTAATTCGGCGGTCGCGATCTTGCGCGCAAAGTCCGGGGCCTTGGCCAGGGGTTGTCCGCCGCTGCGTTCGTCAACCTAGGCGATCTGCTTCAATTGCCGCAACAAGGTTTTATGCTGACCGAGGGAGCCCCCTGACATGCGTTCATGAGCCAGAAAATATCTTCCGGCGGTTCAACCGTTGTCGATCTCGCCAATAATATTCTCCACCGGCACCCGCGCGTCGGTGAAATAGACCATGTTGGTTTCGTCCAATCCGTCCATCAGATAGATCGGCCGGCAGGGCGGCCCTGTGCATGCCATATAATAACAGCGCCTGATTGCCCGTATCCACCACACTGTGAATAGCCTCTGACAGCATGGCGGACGAGCCCGTGAACAGGGCCACCGCAAACTTAATCACAGCAATGGCTATATTGCCCGCCAAGGCCGCATATACCGCCAATTTTGAGGAACTACTTACCATTCCGCAATGCTATACTAAAGCGCCTGAATTTAGGGAACCACATGACCGAAAGACAAGATGTTGCCGGCACGGACGGGCTGGCCAGCTGGCCAGCGGGCGCCCGGGAGACGGTAGAGCGGTTAGGCAGCTCGTTGATCCGGGACGTGGCCAACGCGGGCATGGGGTTGGATGATGTATTCGCGCTTTGGTATGGCGAACCCGACCTGCCGACGCCGGAATTTATCTGCCAGGCCGCCTCCGCCTCCCTGGCCAAGGGCAATACCTTCTACACCGAAAATTTTGGCATCCCCGAACTGCGGCTGGCCCTGGTTGAATATATGAGCCAGCTGTACCGGCAGCCCATCGATAGCGCGCGCGTTGCCGTCACCGCCTCAGGCATGAGCGCAACAAACCTGATGCAACAGGTTTTGACGGATCCGGGCGACAACGTGGTCGTCACGGCGCCGGTCCGGCCGAATTTGATCGAAACCATCCGCGTCATGGGCGGCGAGCCCCGCTTTACCTGTTTACAGTTCGGCAATCAAGGCTGGGGCCTGGATCTGGACCAGATGTTCGACAAGGTCGATAGCCGCACGCGGGCGATTTTGATCAATTCCCCCTCCAACCCCACCGGCTGGGTCATGGCCCGGGATGAAATGCAAAGGGTGCTAGATTTCTGCCGTGCCAGGGGGATATGGGTGCTGAGTGACGAGGTCTATGCCCGGGTCGTCTATGATAGCCCCGTGGCGCCGTCTTTTCTGGAAATCGCCGAACCGGACGACCGTCTGGTGGTGGTCAACAGCTTCTCCAAATCCTGGTGCATGACGGGCTGGCGCCTGGGCTGGTTGACGGCGCCCCTAGCCCTGATGCCGACCTTAGAAAAGATGATCGAATTCCACTATTCCTGCCCGGCGCATTTTTCTCAAGTGGCCGGTGTTACCGCCGTGCGCGAGGGCGAGGCGTTCGTGACCGCCACCGTGGCCCAATATAAACTGGCCCGCGATCTGGTGATCGACCGGCTGCTAGCTATGCCCAAGGTGCGGGTGCATCGCCCAGAAGGGGCCTTCTATGCCTTCTTCGCCGTGGAGGGCATGGATAATTCGCTCGCCAAGTGCAAGGATATCCTGTTGCAAAGCCGCGTCGGGTTGGCCCCTGGCGCTGCGTTTGGGCCCGAGGGGGAAAGTTTCATCCGCCTTTGTTTTGCCCAGAGCCTGGATCGCCTCGACACTGCCATGGACCGCCTAGAGCCCCTGCTGGTATGACAATGGCATGATAATGGCAAATAATAATTTCTGGATCTATACGGCGAATGCCGGGGAGGATATTTGATGAAAGTGGTGATTACGGGCGGCGGCGGTTTCATTGGCCGAAAATTGGCCCAGCGGATATTGGCCCGGGGCGCGTTGACCGGGCCCTCAGGCCAACCGGAGGCCGTGACCGAGTTGGTCCTGTTCGATGCCGTGGTGCCGCCAGACGAGGAACTGGCGGATGAGCGGGTTCGCGCCGCCGTTGGCGATATCACCGATGCCGCCCTGGTGGCGGAGGTAATCGATGCCAATACCCACAGCGTCTTTCACCTTGCCGCCGTCGTCAGCGCCGGGGCAGAAGCTGAGTTCGAGCTAGGCTATCAGGTCAACCTGGAGGGCACCCGCAATGTCCTGGAGGCGGCTAAGGCCGCGAATGGCGCCCCGCGCGTGGTCTTCGCCTCATCCCTAGCGGTCTATGGGGGCGTGGTGCCAGAGACGGTGGTGGATGACACCCCGATCACGCCGGAGACCTCCTATGGCGCGCAAAAGGTCATTGGCGAATTCCTCGTCACGGACTACAGCCGCAAGGGCTATATCAACGGCCGGGCCATGCGCCTACCAACCATCGTGGTGCGGCCGGGCAAGCCGAACAAGGCAGCCTCGGGCTTTGCCTCGGGCATCATCCGCGAACCCCTAAACGGCGTCGATATGGTCTGTCCCGTCACGCCCGAATCCCGCATGGCGATCATGTCGCCGCGCACCGTGGTGGACTGCTTCATCCATATGCATGAATTGGACAGCGCCCGGCTGGGCGCCTCGCGAGCCATATTACTCTCCGGCTTCTCCGTCTCCATGGGCGACGCGGCCGCCGCCGTACAGGTAGTAGAAACTAACCGCACGCGGGGCAAAATCACCTTTGAAGTCGATCCGCAGATCCAGGCCATCGTCGACGGCTGGCCCAAGACCACATCGTCGGCAAAGGCCGCCGGCCTGGGTTTCCCCAGCGATAGCAACATCGCGGAGGTAATCTCCGCCTATATCGAAGACGAATTGGATTAGGGAGAGTTCGCCATGAGTGAACGTTTAGCCGGTAAACGCGCCTTTATCACCGCCGCCGCCCAGGGCATCGGCCGGGCCACTGCCGAGACCTTTTTGCGCGAAGGGGCCCAGGTCATCGCTACGGATATCAACATGGATATCCTAAGCCAGTTGAACGGCCAGGGCGATGTCGTCACCGAACAGCTCGACGCCCGCGATGACACGGAAATCCTTGCTGCCGCACTACGCCATGGCGCGGTGGATATTCTGTTCAACTGCGCGGGTTATGTGCACAACGGTACCCTATTGGAATCCACCGAAGATGAGTGGGATTTCGCTTTTGATCTGAACGTGAAATCTATGTACCGGGTGACCCGGGCTTTCCTCCCGGCCATGCTGGAGAACGGTGGCGGCAGCATCATCAACACATCGTCCATCGCCTCGGCTGCTAAGGGCATCGTCAGCCGCTGTATCTATAGCGCCACGAAAGCGGCGGTCACCGGGTTGACCAAATCCATCGCCGCCGACTATGTGGGCCAGGGCATCCGCTGCAACGCCATCGCGCCCGGCACCATCGATACGCCATCCCTGGGCGACCGCATCAATGCCGCCGCCGACCCCGCGCAACAGCGCCGCGACTTTATCGCCCGCCAGCCTATGGGCCGCCTGGGCACGGCCCAGGAAGTGGCCAACCTGGTGCTGTTCCTGGCCTCGGACGAAAGCGCCTTTATCACGGGCCAGCTGCACACCGTCGACGGCGGCGTCCTGATGTAGCCGCGGCGAGGGCCGGCCTGGCAATGTGCAAACTACCTTGCCACCGCTCTAGCAAGATGCTGAAAATCGTTTTGGCCCCTCCCGGGTCATTAAATTTTGTCATACCCGCGAACACGGGTATCCAGAAGCGCTCTATGCGGAGAGGCTGGTCACGATACTGCCGTCGAGACCGAAACAGGTGGCCTGCAAGGGGCCCGCAACGCTGCTGGCAGCATCGATGCTGATGCTATGGGGGCTAGTCCGAAGGCCCTTATGGGCCGCATCGAAGCCGCGTATCACATAGGTAAAATCTGTGAACGGCGCGGTCATCGCCTCAAATCCGGCAGCATTCCACCAGAAGGCGTCGTTTTGTTTTTCTAGGGGCTTAGTGGGATCGATCCCAGCGCTGACAAAGAGCAACTTGCCGTCCGAGGTGGGCGCGGCGGAGGCTAGGCCATGCAAAAATTCGTAATGGCCAGGATGCTCCTGAAAATTTTCCCGCAATTCGGTGGTCCAGCGGGTGGTGACAACCACGCCGGCGTGAAATTTTGACTGGGCATGCGCCGGATCGCCGCCGTAATCACGCAGGGTTGCCTCGACCCCGTGGGCCATCATCCATTGGAAGGTCTCGATCGGCCGCATGGCCCACTGGATCTCCAGCAGCTTGATCCACATCTCCTCCTGCGCGCCGCGGAGATGCGCCACCTGGACGCCGTTCAGCGCGGCGCGAAAACGCAGCAATTCATCCATGGTACCGGCGACGCCCCGGCCATAGCCCATATAATTACCCAGATAGACCAGGCAATCGCCGGGGCGCAGATCTTCCTGCAGCGCCTCGTGCAAGGCGCGCAGGGCGTCCGCCTGTCCCAGCACCGCGGGAACAGCCCAGATCCGTTGCGTTGCGTTCAAGGTCATCAACATTGCTATGATCTACCCAAAATAATATTGCATCCCTTATAGAGCCTACAGGCAAGATATGCAGCCTATGGAATGGCGCCATGCTATAAATGTATGCGAACTTCGGGGAGGATGACAGATGACGGATTTGCAAATCGGCGTGGTCGGCTGCGCCGGCCGTATGGGCATCAATCTGCTGCGGCAAATCGCGGCCACGGAGGGCTGCGCCATCGCCGGTGGTTCGGAACGGCCGGACCATGAGGCCGTGGGCCAGGGTCTGGCAGCACTGGCCGGCCTGGGCAGCGAGGACTGCTCGGGCATGGTGGTGGAGGCGGAGCCACGGACGATGTTCGAACGGGCCGCCATCGTGCTGGATTTCACCGTGCCCCCCGCCAGCGTGGCGCACGCCGCCCTAGCGGTGGAGACCGGGACCAACCTGGTGATCGGCACCACGGGCATGACCACATCAGACGATCAGTTGATCGTTCAGGCGGCGGAAAAAATCGCCGTGATGCGGGAAGGTAATATGAGCTTAGGAGTCAACGTACTGGCCCTGCTGACCAAACGCATGGCCAGCCTGCTGGATGACGACTTCGATATCGAAATTGTCGAAATGCACCACCGCTATAAAGTCGATGCGCCATCGGGAACGGCTCTGCTTTTGGGCCGGGCGGCGGCGGCGGGACGCCAGATCGATCATGATGCGGTGGCCCAGGGAGGCCGTCATGGCATCACCGGCGAGCGGCACCGGGGTGACATCGGCTATGCCGCCCTGCGCGGCGGCAACGTCGCGGGCGAGCATACGGTGATATTCGCGGCCGATGACGAACGGGTCGAATTGAGCCACAAGGCGACGGACCGGGCCATCTTTGCCCGTGGCGCGCTACGCGCGGCCCGCTGGCTGGGGGACAAAAAAATCGGCCTATACGGCATGGCCGATGTTCTAGGGCTGTAAACCAGATCATGAAAAAGGCCGAGATCGAAACCTTCTTTGCCCGCTTGCAGGCCGGCGATCCTGAGCCGAAGGGCGAATTAAACTACGCCAACACATACACCTTGTTGGTCGCCGTGGTGCTATCAGCCCAAGCTACGGACGTGGGCGTCAACAAGGCGACCAAAAAACTGTTCAAGGAGGCCGACAACCCAGCCGCCATGCTGGCCCTGGGCGAGGCCAGGTTGAAACAGCATATCCGTACCATCGGGCTCTTTAACACCAAGGCCAAGAACGTCATCGCCCTTAGCCGCCGGCTGCTGAATGATTTCAATGGCCAGGTGCCCGATAGTCGGGAAGATTTGGAAAGCCTGCCCGGCGTGGGCCGCAAGACGGCCAACGTGGTCTGCAACATCGCCTTTAGCCAGCCCACCATCGCCGTCGATACCCACCTCTTCCGCCTGGGCAACCGCACCGGCCTAGCGCCCGGAAAAACCCCGTTGGAAGTGGAACGCAAACTGGAGAAGCGAGTGCCAAAAGTCTACCTACAGCACGCCCACCATTGGCTGATCCTGCATGGCCGCTATATCTGCAAGGCCCGCAAGCCCGATTGCCCGGCCTGTCTGGTCAACGACCTCTGCGGCTACAAGGCCAAGACTTAATTCGACGACTGTCGAATCAGGTCCCGGATTATTGGTTCACGCCAGTGCGCCAAGGCGCACCGCTCCACGGGGGCGGGACGTAGGCGCCGGGCCGCGGTCGCAGCCTTGGCCCGCCGATTCAATTCCGAAACAGAAATTCGTTACTAAGCGCTGTGATGGGTTTCCGGCGCGTATTTCAGGAATAGCATGCCGATGGCGACGCTGATCGCCGCGGCTACCAATAACGCCGTTTGCGAGCCTTGCGCATCGACCACCAGGCCCAGGGCAATCGGGCCGATTACATAGCCAAGATCGCCGACCATGCGAAATGTGCTCATGGCCGCCGCGTTCATGCCGGGCGGCGCGCTGTCGGCGGCATAGGCCGACGGCGCGGTGCCGCCGACGGATGCGGCTATGCCCCAAACGACGCAACTGACCACGAACCAAAGGTAACTGGGCGCCGCCATGAACAACAGCATCGAGGCGCCGTTGATCAGCGTGGCGGGCACAATCACCGCCTTGCGTCCAAAGCGGTCCGACAGAACACCGGACGGATAGGCCACGATCAGGCCAAAGACGCTGCCCAATGCCATGCCAGAACCGATTTCGGCAGCGGAAAGTCCCAATTGAAGGCTGACAAAGACCGGGATAATTGTGAACAGACCACCGGTCCGCGTGACCGCATTGATCAGGGAAACAATGCTGACGAGAACAAAGCCCGTTTGCCGTATGAGCAAGCCAATTTGCCGGATAAAGGAAAATGCTGCTTCGCCGCCATGGCTGCCGCCCGTCTGGCCCAGGCTTTTGGTTTCCTTGACGGCAAACCAGGCCACCGCCATGGCCAGCAGCGAGGCGACGCCGTAGGCCTGGAAGGGGGCGGCAAGGCCAAAATAGGTAGCCAGGATGCCGCCCGGCAAGGGGCCGATGCCAACCGCGAATAGAAAACAGCCCTGATAAATCGAGATAATCCGACCGCGCCGCTCCGGCGTTGAGATATCGGCCAACACCACTTGCCCGGTGGTCAGGATAATGCCCGCGCCGAAGCCCGAAACAAAGCGCGCAACGATGAACTCAGGGTATCCAGTCGCCGCTGCGCACCAAAAACTGCCCGCCGCTGAAATGAGGCCGCCAATGGCGAGCGTCGGGCGCCGGCCAAGCCAATCGGCCAGCTTACCGGATGGGATGGCAACAAAAAACCGCGCTAGGCCGTAGATCGCCACGGCCATGCCAATGGCGGAGGCCGGCACGCCGAATGATTGCGCATAGAGCGGCAGTACCGGAATAACGCTGCCGAAACCCAGTTGATTGACGGTAATCAAGCCGCACATGGCAAGCAGAACCCGGCCTTCAACGGTCATGACAGGGTATTACCGCGCGGACGCCGCGTCAGCTTGCCGTCACGCCGCCATCAATCACAAGTTCCGAACCGGTGATCCAGGCCGCCTCGTCTGAGGCGAGATAGAGGCAGCCCATAGCGATATCCCGGGGCACGCCGTACCGCCCGAGCGGTGTCGCCGCGATGCGCTGTTTCGCCACCGCCGGATTGGCGTGGCCCGGCTCCGTCATCGGCGTGGTGACAAAACCCGGATGAATGGAGTTCACCCGAATGCCGTCTGGGGCGTATTGGATGGCCGCTGCTTTGGAGAAAATGCGAACGGCGCCTTTCGATGCATGATAAGCAGCGTTCGCGTAGGAGCCTATAATACCGCAGATCGAGGATATATTGATGATCGAACCGCCGCCCGCGCGGCGCATGGACGCGATGGCGCTTTTCGTGCCAAGAAAGGTGCCGGTCGCGTTGACTTCCATGACCCGGTGCCATTGCGCCAAGGTCTGATCTTCCAGAAGTCCACCCGCCGTCAGGCCTGTCTGGATATTCTGCTGGGGATCACGGCCGGAAATACCCGCAATATTCGTCAGCACATCCAGTTTGCCATAGCTCCCCTCGGTCTCCGCGACTAGGGCCGCCCACTGGTCTTCACCCGTAACCTCAAGAGGGCGAAATATGGCCTCACCGCCATTGCCGCCGATCTCCTCGACAACTGCCTGCCCTAGCGCGGCATTAACATCGCAGACCACCACGGTCGCGCCATGCCCGGCGAATGCCCTAGCGGTCTCGGCCCCGATGCCAGACGCCCCTCCAGTCACGATAGCCACCTTGCCGCTCAACCGTGTGCCCGTTTCCATCATTTTCTCCCATTTTCCATGCCCGTTGACTGAAATGCCCTGGGCTTATTCTGCCGCCGCCACGCGTGCCGCGTTGGGCCGGAACAGGAAACCTTTATAACCTTCGGCGACGACCTCATCGCATATTTGCCGATAGGCGCCGGCGCCGCCCACATAGGGCATGAAGATGCGGGGCTTGCCCGTGATATTCGCACCCATGTACCAGGAAGCAGCCTGTGGAAAGAGCGTCTTGTGGGCAACGACATTGACATGTTCGACCCAGTCATCCTCCGCCGCCAGCGTCGGCTCCATGGTTTCCAACCCCTGGGCCCGCATATGCAACAGACCCTCGGTTATCCAATCCACGTGCTGCTCGATCGAGACCATCATGTTGGTGAGGACCGATGGACTGCCCGGCCCGGTGATCATGAACAGGTTGGGGAAGGCCTCGGTCATCAAGCCAAGGTAGGTGCGTGGCCCAGCATGCCATTTCTTGCGCAAGGTGGCGCCGCCACGGCCCTGAATATCGATTTTGAACAACGTCCCCGTCATGGCGTCAAAGCCGGTGGCAAAAACGATACTGCCGAATTCGAACGCGCGTTCACTGGTGCACAGGCCATCTGCAGTCAGCCGTTCAATCGGGGTGTCGTTGATATCCACCAATTCTACGTTATCGCGGTTGAAGGTTTCAAAATATCCACTGTCGATACAAATGCGCTTGGTGCCGATGGGATAACCCTTAGCCGCCAGTTTTTCCGCCACCACCGGATCGCGGACAATGGCACGGATTTTGCCGCGGACGAATTCTGCCGCCGTTTCGTTGACCGCGCCGTCGACCAGCATGTCCCTGTAAGCGCCCAGCAGAGAGGCGCCGCCTTGCGCCCAGCCCTTTTCATATGCGGCCGTATGCTCGTCCTCCGACGCCGTTAGACCGGAGGCATCGTTGAATTCACGAATGGCGCCTTTCGGAGTTTGGCGCTGTTCCTCCCGCAGGGCCGGGTAATTGTCCTTCCAGGAGCGGGCGTATTCGGGCGTCATGGCTCCGTTCCGCGCGGGCAGGGAATAATTCGGCGTCCGCTGGAAGACGGTCACATGGGCCGCCTGTTCGGCGATGACCGGAATGGCCTGAATGCCGGACGAGCCGGTGCCGATGACCGCTATGCGCTGACCGGTGAAATCAACGCCCTCGTGGGGCCAATTGCCGGTGTGATAGGTCTGGCCCCGGTAATCGCCCAAGCCTTGGAAATCCGGTGTCTGTGCCGCCGAAATACAGCCCGTTGCCATGACGCAGTATTGTGCCGAGATACGCTCGCCCTTGTCCGTCTCCAGTGTCCAGCGGCGGCCCTTCTCGTCGAAATGGGCGGAGGTCACCGTGGTATCGAATTCGATGCCGCGTCGCAGATCGAAACGGTCGGCCACATGATTGGCATATTCCAGAATTTCTGGCTGGGCCGAGAAACGCTCGCTCCAATCCCATTCCTGCTGCAATTCCTCAGAGAAAGAATAGGAATATTGCATACTTTCCACATCGCAGCGGGCGCCCGGATAACGGTTCCAATACCAGGTGCCGCCAACGCCGCTCCCGGCCTCGAACATGCGGATGGAATATCCCAGCCCGCGCAGACGGTGCAAAAGATAAAGCCCGGAAAACCCCGCGCCAACGATAACCACATCACAATTCTGCACGCTCATTTGCCCAATCCTCTTTAACTGAATAGCCTGCCCATCTTATCGCAAACCCACGGCAATGCTAAAACGTAACTTAGGCTGGCCTCCCTATCCAGGGAACCGCAACCTAGCCGCTTTGGATCAGCTCGGTCAGCTCGTCTGGCGCACTCAGCATGGGATAATGACCAGTGTCGAGTTCGTGCCAGCGGGCGCCCAGGGCCTCGGCGCAGCGGCGCTGATGGGCTTCGCCGGGATTGATCGCTTGGCGGCAATAGATCACGGAGGCGTCCCAGCTTTGCGACCAAAAGCTCTCTAATTGCACCGGCACTGTGTGGACCGCGACCGGATGCAGGGTGTAACGCGCCACCGCCCAGACCCGCAAGTCCGGCGCCAGACTGGCGAACAGGCGGCCCTCCACGTCTTCCGGCGTAGGTCCCAGCGCGAGCCCGGTGTTGATGCCCGCCGGCCTGGTGACGATATCGCTGACCGCCTCGCCATTTTGTAAGGCCAGCGCATCTGCAAAGACCACCCGGGCGACCCGTTCGCGGGCAAGCTCCGCCGTCTTCGCCAGCACCATGCCACCGCTTGATGTGCCGACCAGCACGACGTCGTGAAGGTCCTCGTAAAACAACAGCTGGGCGATCTCCGCCGCCTGGGTCTCCACGGTGATGCCAAGGCGCAATTGCCCGGCGCGGTCGGCGCAGCCGTCCAGGGAGGGCGCATGGACCAGGTGGCCCTGGGCGCGCAAACGCGTCGCCACCGACTGCCAGATCCAGCCGCCCTGGTAGGAGCCATGTATGAGTATGAATATGGTCATCTTATCCCTCCACGATGCTGTTTAGGACGGCAGCTTGTCATACTACATGGCCGTGTAAAAGGTGGGCTTCAGGTAGTGAGGCGCGCACCATGGTGCTAGGCTTGCCCTTGGTTTCAAATCACAGGGAGGAAAATTGGCATGAGTAAGGCGCTTGACGGCATCCGCGTCATCGACATGACGCATAATCAGGCGGGTCCGGCCTGCGGACAGATACTGGGCTTTCTCGGCGCCGACGTGATCAAACTGGAGGAACCGAGGGGCGGCGACGTGGCGCGCCGGAACATGGCGGATGAGCACGGCGACAGCCTGTTCTTCCTGATCCTGAACGCCAACAAGCGCAGCCTGACCCTGAACCTGAAATCCGACGAGGGCAAAGATCTGTTCAAGAAGTTGATGGTGCAATCCGACGTGCTGGTGGAAAATTTCGCCCCCGGCGCGCTGGACCGACTGGGCCTGGGCTACGACGTGCTGAAGGAGGTCAACCCAGGCCTGATCTATGCCACCATCAAGGGCTTTGGCACCTACGGCCCCTATAGCAACTACAAGAGTTTTGAGCCGATCGCCCAGGCCATGGGCGGAGCCATGAGCGTCACTGGTTTTCCCGACGGGCCGCCGACTTATGTCTGGCCATCGATTGGCGATTCTGGCACCGGCATGCATATGGTAATCGGCATTCTGGCGGCGCTGCAACAGCGCCACGCCAGCGGCCTTGGCCAGCATGTCGAGGTCTCCATGCAGGACGCTGTGGTCAACCTCTGCCGGGTCAGCCTGCGCGACCACCAGCGCATGGGTCACGTCATGCCACGTACGGGCAACCAGCTTGGTCGCAACGTACCCGGCACCACCTATCCCTGCTATCCAGGCGGGCCGAACGATTACGTCTTCATCTTCGCCCAGCCGCAGATGTGGCAGGCCTTCCTAGATGTGATGGGCCAGCCGGCGCTGGCCGGGGATCCCCGTTTTGCGACGTTGGAGGCGCGCTGGGAGAACCGCGAGGCCCTGGACGCCATCATATCGGAATGGACCCGCCAGCGCGGCAAGCACGAGATTATGGAGGCCATGGGCGCGGCTGGCGTACCCTGTGGGGCCTGTCAGGACACTGGCGAGGTGCTGGCCGACCCGCACCTGAAAGAGCGAGAGATGATTGTCGATCTAGAGTACGGCCGTCGCGGCACCTATCAGACAGTCGGCTGCCCTATCAAGCTTTCATCTTCACCGGCCGAAATCACCCGCCCACCGGAGTTGGGCGAGCACACCGACGATTTGCTGAGCAAGCTGTTGGGGGTCGACGACGACGACATCGCCCGCCTGCACGAGGAGAATGTCGTTTAGCTGGTGGTTTTCGGAATTGGCGGAACCAACCGCTATTCGTCCGCCTCGTTCACCGCGTCCCGCCAACGCAACACCGGGCTGCGGGCGGCACGGGTTTCATCCAGGCGCCGGTAGGGCGCCAGATAGGGCGCGCCGGCGAAAAATTCCGAATCGCCGGTCCGGGCCCGTTCGGCTAGATGCCGCATGGAGCCGATAAATTGATCCAGGCTGTCCTTGGATTCGGATTCAGTGGGCTCGATCAACATGGCGCCCGAGACGACCAGCGGGAAATACATGGTCATGGGGTGAAAACCTTCATCGATCATGGCCTTCGCGAAATCCAGGGTCGAGACGCCAGTGTCTTTCAAAAATCTGTCGTCGAACAGGACCTCATGCATGCAGGGCCCTGGGAACGGCAGCGATAAAAGACCCTGCAACCGGGCCAGAATATAATTGGCGTTCAAGACCGCATCTTCGGCGGCCTGACGCAGGCCGTCGGCGCCGTGGCTGAGGATGAAAGCCAGGGCGCGGACGAACATGCCCATCTGGCCGTGAAAACCCTTTAGGCGGCCAAAGCTAGCCGCCGTACCGGTAACCTCGGACTTTTGCTCAACAAGTTCCAGGCCAGCACTGCCGCGCCGCACCTGTGGCAAAGGCGCGAACGGCGCCAACGCCTCCGCCAGGACCACCGGTCCACTGCCCGGACCGCCCCCGCCGTGAGGGGTGGAGAAGGTCTTGTGCAGGTTGAGATGCATGCAATCAATGCCTAGATCGCCGGGCCGGACCTTGCCCATGATGGCGTTAAAATTTGCCCCGTCACAATAGAAATACGCGCCCGCCGCATGCACCGCCTCGGCAATCTCTATAATCTGATTTTCAAACAAACCGCAGGTGTTTGGATTGGTCAGCATGATCGCGGCGACGTCAGGCCCCAGCTTTTCCTTTAGGGCGGGTAGATCGATCCGGCCCCGGTCATTGGCTGGAATTTGTTCGACGCGATAGCCGCAAATAGCTGCCGTAGCCGGATTGGTGCCATGGGCCGAGGTGGGCACCAAGACCACCTGACGCGGATCACCCCTCGCCTCCAGTGCGGCGCGGATACACATCAGGCCGCATAATTCACCATGGGCGCCGGCAGCGGGCGACATGGCGATCGCCGACATGCCGGTCAGGGTTAGCAGCCAATCCGCCAGGGTATCAATCAGTTCCAAGGCTCCTTGCACGGTTTCCATCGGTTGCATGGGATGGAGATCAGCAAAGCCGGGCAGGCGCGCCAGTTTTTCGTTCAGGCGCGGATTATGCTTCATGGTGCAGGAGCCCAAGGGGTATGGCCCCGCGTCGATGGCAAAGTTGTTGCGCGACAGGCGCACGAAATGGCGCACCACCTGCGGTTCGGACAAGCCGGGCAGGCCGATGGGGAACTGCCGCGCCAAACCGTCCAGGCGGTTTGATACCGGGGCGGGATCGGGCAGATCGACGCCACAGCGGCCGGGACCATCCAGTTCAAAAATTAACGGTTCGGCCAGGTCGAGGCCCCGATGTCCGCTGCTGGTCTTGAATTGATCGGCCATTACAGTACCTCGCGCAGAGCATTGATGAACAGTGCCACGTCCTTGTCGCTATTAGTTTCGGTGCTGGCAACCAGTAATAAATTGGCCAGTTCTGGATGGTCGGGATAGAGGCGGCTAACGGGGACCCCGGCCAGGACGCCGCGGCCGACAAGCTCACTGGCCACTTCCGCCGCCGGTTTAGGCAGGCGCAGGGTAAATTCGTTGAAAAAGCTTTCGTTCAGTACCTCTACGTCATTCAATTCGACCAGTTGCTCCGCCAGGCTCACGGCCCGGGCATGGTTCAGCTGCGCCAGCCGGTGCAAGCCCACCTCCCCCAGAAGAGACAGGTGGACACAGAAAGCCAGACAGCACAGACCCGAATTGGTACAGATGTTCGAAGTCGCCTTCTCCCGCCGGATATGCTGTTCCCGCGTGGAAAGCGTCAACACATAGCCGCGCCGGCCCTCTTCATCCAAGGTTTCGCCGCACAGGCGGCCCGGCATTTGCCGCACTAATTTTTGCCGGGTGGCAAACAGGCCCAGATACGGGCCGCCGAAGTTCAGGGCATTGCCGATGGACTGCCCCTCGCCTACCACGATATCGGCGCCCATCTCGCCAGGCGAGGTCACGGCGCCCAAAGAGACAACCTCGGTCACCACGGCAACCAATAGAGCCCCGTTGGCATGGGCCGCGGCGGCCAACGGCCGCAGATCATGCAGACGGCCAAACAGGTCCGGCGTCTGCACCACGACACAGGCGGTATCTTCGTCGATCAAGGCACAAAGATCCTCCACCACATCCGGGTTAGCGGGGCGGGCATCGACCTCGAACGCAATGAACTGGGTCACCGTCGCGGTGGCCTCGGCATAATGGGGATGCAAGCCGCCACACAGCAGCGCCTTATCCCGCTTGGTCACCCGATGGGCCATCAAGACCGCTTCGGCACAGGCAGAAGCGCCGTCGTACATGGATGCATTGGCTACTTCCATGCCGGTCAATAGCGCTACTTGGGTCTGAAATTCGAATAGATATTGCAAAGTGCCCTGGCTGACCTCCGGCTGATAGGGCGTATAGGAGGTTAGGAATTCTGACCTCTGGATCAAATGATCGACTGCCGCCGGCACGTGATGGCGATAGGCGCCGGCGCCTAGAAAACAGGCCGTAGCGCCTGCCGCAACGTTACGGCCAGCCAGCGTCGCCAAGCTTTTTTCCACCGCCATTTCACCCGCGTGCAGGGGTAGATCCAAGGCTTTTGGCAACAAGGCCTGACTGGGCACATCGACGAACAGGTCATCAATCCGATCGACGCCGATGGCCTCCAGAATCGCCTGGCGGTCGACCGGGGTGTGGGGCAGATAGCGCATCAATGCTGTCCCGCGGTCAAGGCATCGTAGGCCGCCTTGTCCAGTAGGTCGTCCAGTTCCTTTGTATCGCTTATGCGAATTTTGAAAAACCAGCCCTCGCCCATGGCGTCGGCATTTATCCTAGCCGGGTCGTCGACCAGTTCCTCGTTGCTTTCTATCACTTCACCGCTGACGGGCGCATAAATTTCAGAGGCCGCCTTGACCGACTCAACCACCGCCATCTCGTCGTTTTGGGCGACCAGGCGGCCTGGCTCAGGCAACTCCACATAAACAATATCGCCCAACTGTTCCTGGGCGAATTCGCTGATCCCGCAGGTGCCGATGTCGCCCTCGACCAGGATCCATTCGTGGTCTTCGGTGAAATATATCTCGCTCATAGTTGTTTTCTCCTCATGATTTTTGCTCAATTTTTCCTAACCACGATGATAGCGGGCAGGCACAAAAGGCATCCTGGCCACATGGGCCGGAAGGGTCTTGGTGCGCACCACCAGGCCCAACGGGCTGTCTATTTTAGCGTGCGGGGCAGCGACATAGCCCATGGCGAGTGGTCCACCAAAGCTGGGGCCGAAGCCACCAGAGGTAATCGCGCCAATGGCCGCGCCATCGGCATCAAGGACACTGGTGCCTTTCCGGGCCGGGGCCCGGCCTTCGGGCAATATGCCAACCCGTTTTCGGGCCGGCCCGTCGCGCAGCTGCGTCTGGATGACCGCCGCGCCAGGAAAGCCGCCTTCCTCGCGCCGGCGCTTTTGGATTGACCAGCTCAAGCCGGCCTCGACGGGCGTCGTCGTGGTGTCGATATCGTGGCCATGCAGGCAAAGGCCGGCTTCCAGGCGCAGGCTGTCGCGGGCCCCCAGGCCGATGGCTTCAACCTCGGCCTGCGCCAGCAACAAACGCGCCAGTGCTTCCGCCTGCGGACCTGACACGGAAATTTCGAAGCCGTCTTCGCCGGTATAGCCGGAGCGCGAGACATAGCAATCCACGCCATCAATATTGATTGCCATCGCCGTCATGAACAGCAGCCGTTCGGCACCCGGCGCCAACCGGGCCATGACCGTCGCCGCCCCTGGGCCCTGCAGCGCCAGCAAGGCGTCCTCGCTGCGGTGTTCCACCGAAACACCGGCGGGCATGGCGGCCTGGATATGGGCTAAATCGCCATCCTTGTTTGTGCCGTTGACGACCAGGAACAGGCAATCGCCGGCATTGGTCACGATCAGGTCATCGATGATACCGCCCTGGTCATTAGTCAGCTGGCTATAGCGCATGGCGCCCGGCGCCAGGGTGGCGATATCCGCTGGCAACAGGCTTTCCAGCGCCTTCACGCGGTCTGCGCCATGCAGGCGAAACTGGCCCATGTGCGAGACGTCAAACAAGCCGGCGGCGGCGCGGGTATAATTGTGCTCGCCCAGAACGCCCAAGGGAAAATTCACCGCCATTTCATAGCCGGCGAAGGGCACCATTTTGCCCCTTAGTTCCACTTGCAACGCATGCAAGGGGGTCGTCTTTTGGCTAGGCGGATTGCGCATCCATTCCTCCGACAGTATCCAGCGCGGCCTCCATCATGGATTCCACCGCCCCCAATCTGTCGTCGGACCTGAGAGAGTTCGTCCCGCCTTGGTCAGCCCACTATCCCGGCTAATCAATCGGCGAAACCTCGCCCCTTCGGTGCAGCGCGCTTTTCGTACCTGGGCATTGTCCGCCCGGAACACGTGCGTGGTCACGCCGCTTTCCAGAGTGACATCCCCCCGCGGTCCGTGGGCCTGAGAGTTTGCGGGGTGCTTGCTCCTTCGGCGCCAGTCCAAAATTCATAAAAACCTGGATGAATTTCTGGCCTGAACTCTCCCGCGGGGTTCATCTGTCTGGCCTCCTGAACCGGCACCACAAGCCGGCAGCAGGCGGTAGCGGAATGATAGGGGGACGGGACGGCGTGTCAACGACACATTGACGGTTACCACGATGGCCGCCTTTTTTGGCCGCCGTATGATATCTGTTAAAAATGCCGGCCGCGATTCTGCTGCAGCTGCCCCTCGTTCAATTGCAGACCGATGATGATTTCATAATCGGGAGCGCCTTCGTTCTCTTTTAGGAAGATAATTTGCTCAATTTCCTCCCGCGCACCGGCCCGGCGGCGGCCATCCCGGAACACGATCTCGCTTTCGAACTGCGCCTTGGCCACAATGTTTTGCGCCTTGTCGATGATGGCGACAAAGAACGGTACGTTTGCGTTACCCCCCTTGGACGCCGGCCCCCGCTGGGCGACAATATCAATTAGGGCCTCTATACGCAGGCGGTTGTCGGCATATTTACAGCCCCAGTTGACATCTTGCACGCGGGCCTCGAATTGCACATCAATCAAATCCCGGCCCGGCCCGGCCCGGTACTGGGTCATCTCGGCGGCCTCGTTCAACAAAGACACCCGGGGACAGGCCCTGGGGCGTTCGGTCTGAAACAAGGCGCAATTTGATAAAAGCAGGGGACCAAGGCCAACCAGAACGATCAGCCTGCCAGCATTGCGTA
>Ga0310124_10001184_pt1 | contig 18277 bp, 16 predicted proteins | sample CB11b_AW_Bot5_MG_FD_203507 | JGI IMG/M metagenome (GOLD analysis project Ga0310124, IMG submission 203507) | Marine microbial communities from Western Arctic Ocean, Canada - CB11b_AW_Bot5 | ecosystem: Environmental > Aquatic > Marine > Oceanic | place: Canada: Western Arctic Ocean | collected... | reverse complement strand
CGTTCAACCTTATCGGCAGGAGACGGCGGAGAATGTAGGGGCCCGATTTCCCGTTCACGGTTCGTTTGGCGCGGTGATGATTACCGGCGGAGGGTTTCTGAGACCGAGCCTGCTGCTGGATCGGCTGCATGCGCTGATTCGCGAACGGGCTACGCTGGTCGAAGGGCGGTGTGAGCGGGGCGTACTACACGTTACCGGGAGGGTTCCGCGCCCCGTCTCCAATCTTTCTCCGTCGATCTCGTATTGCGAAGGGTACGCGGTGCTGGACAACCCGGTCTTCGCATCGCTTCGCTTCGAGTTCTCCCAGGGCGATATACTTTCGATTCGGGCACTTGGGTTTCCGAACGCATGTGCCGTTTGCCGGGGAATCTACCTGGTGCCGGTAGGAGAAGGGATGTTCCTGGCAGGCGCTTCGTACGACTGGTCGTCGCGCGATCCGTCGCCGACCGGTGCCGGGCGCACCTGGATCGAATCGCGACTGCGGCGATTCTTGAAAGTCCCCTTCGAAGTGATAGACCATGCTGCCGGGGTCCGACTCACCACACGCCGCAGGCATCCGGTCGTTGGACGCCACCCCGATCATCCCGCCACCTCGATTCTCAATGGACTTGGATCAAAAGGAGTCTTGTACGCGCCCGATTGCGCCCGGCAATTGGCGGAATTGCTCGCGCACGGCAAACCCGTGGATGAGGCACTGGATCCGAAGACGCACGGAATTTGAATTTGAATTTCGAATTTGGGGATTCCGTAACTTGGCCGCGGTGGAAGTCGTGATGTTCCAGTACAAATTCGAAATCCAAAATTCAAAATCGGGCTTTTCGCTCGCTTCACCCCAACGCTGCGATCGCCTCGCGGGTTGCCGCGAACGATTCGAATCGGTCGGCAGGTTGCTGGGCGGTCATTCGGTCGATGAATTCCAGGGTCCGTTCGGAGATGTCCTGGGGCACGTAGGACCGGCGGCCCAACCGGAGAGACGAAACGTGCTTATTCGCCATCTTGGTGATAGACCCGCCTTTCATGATTGCCGCGCCGGTCATCATAAACGTGGCCAGATGTCCCAGGCTGTAAATCGTGCTACGCTCATCTTCCCCGCACCCAACCAGTCTTTCGGGAGGAAGGTACTCCGGCGTGCCGAACACTTCCTTCATGTCCACCACGGGAGCATCCGCCTCGTCACTCGGCATCGCCAGGCCGAAGTCGAGCAGGACGGCATTTTTATCTGACGGTAGAATGATGTTTGCGGCGTTCACATCACGGTAGAGATATCCGTGCGCAGCGATGTGTTCGACCGCGGAGAGCACCTGGTCGAGGATGAGAAGCGCGTGTTTCTCCTGCAGTCTGCCTTGCTGCTCCACCAGGCGGAGTAGTTTTTCGCCGGTTACGAAATTCATTGCGTAGTAATAGAGGTCGTTGTCGTACCCGCTTTCGATGAAGTGGACGAGATGCGGGTGGTCCGGCACCTGGCTGTGAATCTCAGCCTCGTTAAGAAAATCCCGAACCACTTTTTCGTCATCCCGAAATTCGTTCTTTAGAATCTTTACGGCGCAGCACTCGTTTCCCAGTTCACGGTGATACGCCTTATACACGCTGGCCATCCCTCCGGCGCCGGCAGGCTCAAACAACATGAAATCCGAGACCAGAAGCGGAACGAACAGAGATTTCCCGCAGGCGGGGCAGGGGACAAACTCCAGCGGGGGGAGTCCCGAGGGCGCAATAGACTTGCGGCATTCCCCGCAAATCACGGCATCCAGGTCGAAGAAAGTGTCCCGGAAGCTCTTTGCACCCATTAAGTTCCGTATTAGCTTCTTTACCGGCATGAGCGCGTAGGGGCGAACTGATTCGAAGCACGGCCTCTTTTTAACTATAATACAACAAATTCAACCGTTTGTGTACCGATTATGAAAACGATCAGCAAGAAAACTGTTTTTGAGAATGAGGACGGGGACCGGCTTGCGGCGCGACTGGATTTTCTCCACATTCGTTCTGGCGGATTCGTCAAATTCTTCCAGCATCTTGAAAAGCGTTTTCGTATGCCCGTTTTGTGAACACGCGTGGTAGAAATTTCTGAGGGAGCGTAGACGCCTCTGGTCCCACCACTTGTTGGGCGGCGGGTTTGGAAAATCGGTATTGATCGTCCTCGAACCGCGGTGCCAGACGGGGTGGCGGTTTCGACATACGTCTGAAACCAGGAGAATCCCTTTTCGAAGTGTGATGTGCTGAGCAGCAGACAGGCTGCCTGCGGAATGATATTGATGATCTGTTTGTAATGAATCGAATCAGTGTGCTCTCTGATCCTGGCGTCCAATTCCATCACCAGTTCACGAATTGCTTCATCCGCGTCGACCTGGACGAGGGGCCTGAGAAAGTTGACCTTTCTGTCTATGTGGTCATCCGGCGTTTTCGCGCGCACCAGATCCAGTGCGATGGCTTTCAACTCGTTCGTCCCACCGCTTCTGAACAGCCTGTCCCCATCGTGGAACAGGGAATACCAGGTGTTCGCGAAATCGTTCGCCCGTATGTAGTCAATGTGAACTTTTAACGTGTCCAGTCCACTTTCCTCGGATTGAGCGCCAAACCGATTTGGGAAGCCTTTGCTTCCGTAAAAACCGTCGTGAAACCCGCGGTAAGGGCCACCTCCCAACTCACTGACCCAGACCAGGATGGTGCGTGCAAGGTGATCCCCTGGATTCGACTCCAGAATCTCGATCGCAATCTGCGATGCCTGGTCATCCTCGTTCACAAGGTAGCAGAGCTTCAAGCGTTCGTGAGGGCCGGTAAATGTTTCCCCTGGAGTTTCGGCCGCGATCTCAATGATCTCATTCAGGTCTTTCCCTAAACTGTGCAGAATAGCGTACAACTCCAAGCGTTGCATCCCGGGCGTCTAAGGTCCACGGCCGAGGGACCACGCCACTACAGAATGCTCGGCCATACTCCTCGCCAAGCCCGCCTGAGGGAGGTTTTCCATGGCGTTGAATTTTACATCTTCCTTCGCTGCTCCTCATCCTACTCGTAATTCCAAATCGAGCGACTTTGATTAAGATTACGGAAAAGCACTCGAAGCACTAATGATACTCTCAACACACACTACCAATCAGGGACGGAGGACGGTGTTGTCGATGAGCCGGGCCTTTTCGAAAAAGACCGCGATGGCGACGAGGGTCGGCTCCTCAATCCTGGAAACCGGCTGAAAGTTTTGGACAGCCACGATCTCGATGTAATCAATTCTCGCGGTGGCGGCTTTGTGGATCACCACTTCAAGTTCCCGCCGGTATACTTCCGCCCAGCGTTCCTTCCGGTCAAAAAGATCCTCTGCCCGCTGGAGGGCGCGGTTGATCTGTACGGCGTCCTCCCGCTCTTGTGGCGACAGATACTGGTTGCGCGTGCTCATGGCGAGACCGTCCTTTTCACGGACGATGGGACCCGCAATGATTTCAATGGGAAAATTCAGATCGCGCGCCATCTGCTGAATCAGGCGAAACTGCTGTGCGTCTTTCTGACCGAACACCGCGAGGTCGGGCTGCACGACGTTAAACAGCTTTGCCACCACCGTGAGCACGCCCCGAAAATGTATGGGGCGGGTCTCTCCGCACAATCCCGATGAAAGATAGTCCTCCACCACGTACACGGTATGGTCCCGGGCATACATTTCCGGGGGAGTGGGATAAAAAATGATGTCTACGCCGACCTTTTTGCACATCTGCCGGTCGTGATCGGGATCCCGTGGATACTCGTTGAAGTCTTCACTGGGTCCGAACTGGGTGGGATTCACGAAAATGCTGGTGACGAGAACATCGCATTGCTCCCGCGCGATTCGCATGAGGGAGAGATGCCCATCGTGGAGGTATCCCATGGTCGGGACAAATCCAATCCGTTTCCCGTCGCGCTTTAACGTCCGCGCTGCGGTTTGCATTGCCTCCGGCTTGTCTATTATTTTCATTCTTTTTTGAATCGGGGCGGAAATCAATAACAGTGTTCCGGACCGGGAAAATCTCCGCGCTGCACGTCTGCAGCGTATGCTTCGACCGCGCCCTTGATTGCATCTCCCACCTCGGCGTACCGCTTCACGAATTTCGGCGAAATATCGTCAAACATTCCCAGCAGGTCCTGGATCACGAGCACCTGTCCGTCGCATTGCGGGCCCGCGCCGATGCCGACCGTTGGAATGGCTATCGAGTTCGTAATCTCTCCGGCAAGTTCCGCGGGAATTCCTTCCAGGACGATGCTGAAACATCCGGCTTCTTCCAGCGCTTTTGAGCCCTCTTTCAGCTTGTTCGCGTCCCGCGGGTGTTTGCCCTGGACGCGGTAGCCGCCGAATTCCTTTACGCTCTGCGGCGTTAATCCGATGTGTCCCATGACCGGAATTCCGTTCTCAACCAGCATTTCAACAGTTTCCTTGCGGATGGCGCCGCCTTCGAGCTTCACCGCGTCCGCACGCCCTTTTTTCAGAATCCGGCCCGCGTTCTCCACTGCCTGGGATACGGAGGCCTGGTAGGAAAGAAACGGCATGTCCGTGACGACGAGCGCGCGATCGACGCCGCGGACCACCGCACGGGTGTGATGAATCATGTCTTCCATGGTAACCGGGATCGTGGACTCGTGCCCAAGCATGGTCATGCTCAAAGAATCCCCCACCATGATGAGGTGGACCCCGGCCTCATCGACAAGCTTGGCGGTCGAATAGTCGTAGGCAGTAAGACAGACGATTTTCTCTTTGCCTTTCAAGGCGCGAAGCTTCGTCGTCGTCCACGCGGTTTTTTTCTTCATGGCGCTCATGGGGGGAAATCCTACCCGATTCGCTTCCATCAGGCTACACCCGTCGTCCACTATGGCATGGATTACCAGTCCTTGGAGAGGAGGCGGCAAGATTCGCCCCCTTTTAACCCCGCCAGTACTTCACCCACTGTTTTCGATGTGCCGGGCAATACCAGTTCGGGCCGGACTTCAGCGAGGGGTTCCACCACGAAGCGCCGCTTTATCCAGCGCGGATGCGGAACGACCAACCCTGCGCCCTCGAGCGTGGAATCTCCCGCATACAGGATATCAACATCAATGGTTCGGGGCGCGAACCGGTCCTCGCTCCGTTCCCGCCCCAGGTTCGTTTCGATGATCCTGAGTATCTCAAGCCACGACTCCGCCGGCAGATCGCTCTCGATCACCAGCACGGAGTTGAGATACATGAGATCCTTGAACTCCGACTTCACGCCCACCGGCTCGGTTTCGTAGAGGGAGGATTGCGCAGTAAATCGGGCGCTCGGATCATCAAGAATACCATTTTTTGCGCTGGAAAGATATCCGGCGCGGTCCCCAAGATTCGATCCGAGGCTGAAACCGATTTCTGTGGTCGTATCCGTCACTACAGCGCCAATACATCCCGCATCGAATACATTCCGGGCGGTTGGCCGATCACCCACGCGGCGGCGCGGAGAGCTCCGATCGCAAATGTGTCCCGGCTGGTGGCGCGGTGGGACAATTCGACAATTTCGCCGGATGTCGCGAACAGCACGGTGTGATCTCCGACGATGTCGCCGCCCCGCGTTGCATGAAAGCCGATCTCATCGTCCGTTCGTTCTCCCACCATCCCTTCGCGGCCGTGAAGGGCTACGTTCTCAAGGTTTACCCCGAGTCCTTTCGCGACAGCTTCTCCCAGACCAAGAGCAGTGCCGCTGGGCGCGTCCTTCTTCAGCCGGTGATGTCGTTCCTCGATCTCAATATCGTAGCCCCGGTCTTTCAACGCCGTGGCCGCGGCCTCCGCGAGGCAGAAGAGAAGATTGACGCCGAGGCTCATGTTCGGCGCCATGACAATCGGAACCGATGTCGCCGCCTGGTGCACATCCGAAAGCTCCTTCCCGGTGAGTCCGGTGGTTCCAATGACCAGCGGCTTGCCCGCTTCCGCCATCTGCGTCGCGTGCGCGGCGGTCGCTTCGTGAAACGAGAAATCTATGCCCACCGCGGCGTCTGCCGATGCTAGAGAAAAATCCCCGGCGATGAGAGTCGAGCAGGGAGAAGCCCCCGCCATCAGTCCCGCGTCTTGTCCCACGCCCGGATGGGATTCCGATTCCATCGCTCCCGACAGGACAAGCTCTTCGACGGACCCTTCCAGCAAAAGTCTTACGATGGTCCGGCCCATGCGGCCGGCCGCGCCCAGCACCAATACGCCCTGGCTCATCGCAGCACCCCGTAATCCCGCAACGATGTCTCCAGCGCGGCGCGATTGGCCGCGGTCATTTCGCACAGGGGTAGCCGAAAGATTTCTTCGACCTTTCCCATCATCGCAAGCGAGGTTTTTACCGGCACCGGATTCGTTTCAAGAAAAAGGTCGCAGAACAACTTGTGCATTCGTCCGTGGAAATTGCGAGCCGTCTCCCAGTCTCCGCCAAGTGCCGCATGTACCATTTTCGATACGTCAGCGGGAATAATGTTGGATGCAACGCTGATTACGCCCTTCGCGCCGACCACCATCATGGGCAGGGTGAGCATGTCGTCTCCGGAGAGAATGGTCAGATCGCACGTTCGTACCAGGAGGCTTACCTGATCGACGCTTCCAGCGGCCTCCTTGACCGCGACGATGTTTGGATGCCCCGCGAGCTCCGAGATTGTATCCAACTCGATGGGAATCCCGGTGCGACCCGGTATGTTGTAGAGAACAACCGGAAGCCCGATATCCGCGATAGCGCTGAAGTGCCGGATCAGCCCTTGCTGGCTGGGCTTGTTGTAATAGGGCGTAACCTGAAGAGTGCCGTCCGCGCCACGGTCCTTCGCGTGCCGGGTCAGCTCAAGGGCTTCCTCCGTCGAGTTTCCGCCCGTCCCCGCGATGACCTGTACCCGGCCCTTGCAGACGTCGATCGCCCGTTCGATGACTTCATGGTGCTCTTCAAAAGTCAGCGTGGGCGACTCCCCGGTCGTGCCGACGGGCACCACGCCGTCCACGCCGCCGTCGATCTGCGCCTCAAGCAATGCGCAAAACGTTTGATCGTCCACCGCGCCGTCCGGCGTGAACGGGGTTACGATCGCCGTATAAACTCCTTCAAACATGTGGCCTCCTCTCGAGAGATAATTCGTGTTTATCGTTTTTACGTTTCTTGATTATGGAATTAGGTTTCAAATTTCGGTGTTCAGGGTTCAGGGTTCAAAAAGAATGTCGAATGTCGAATATCGAATACTCAATGCTCAATATCGAAAGTAGTCACTTGGAGCATTCGATATTGGACATTGAGAAAACCCTTTCTGAGTAGAACTCAGTCACCCATGAAAACTCCGGCCAGCGAACTCGATATCCGAACACCGACAACCGCGGCAGGAGGCCGCACTGAAACCTGAATCCCGACTCTCATCATTTATCCAGCTGGTTCCGCCCCGCCTGCAGCCTCAGTCTCAGCGCATTCAGGCGGATGAAGCCGCTTGCGTCCTTCTGGTCATACACGGAATCCTCTTCAAATGTCGCGAGGTTCTCGTCATAGAGGGACTGGTCCGATTTTCGGCCGGTCACCGTGCAGCTTCCTTTGTAAAGGCGGACTCTTGCTGTCCCGGTCACGCAGGATGCCGCATGATCCATCGCGGCCTGGAGCATGGTTCGCTCCGGGGCAAACCAGAACCCGTTATAGACGAGCTTCGCGTACTCGGGCACGAGGGAATTCCGCAGGTGGAGGACTTCCCGATCCATGGTGATCTGTTCGACGGCTTCCCGGGCCCGATGCAGGATGGTGCCGCCGGGCGTCTCGTATACGCCGCGGCTTTTCATGCCCACGAACCGGTTTTCCACCAGGTCCAATCGGCCGACTCCGTGCTTTCCGGCTATTACGTTCAACGTCTGCATGACGCCGAGCGGTTCGAGAGTTGTGCCGTTGACCGATATTGCGTTGCCCTGGTCGAATCCGATGACGACGTCCTCCGGCTCGCCGGGTGCGTCCACAGGGTCCGTCGTGAGAAGATACATGTCTCTGGGCGGCGCGCTCCACGGGTCTTCGAGAATCCCACCCTCGAAACTGAGGTGCAGTAGATTCCGGTCCATGCTGTAGGGCTTCTCCGCGGTGACAGGCACGGGAATGTCGTACTTCTTTGCATACTCGATCAGATCGCTCCGCGACTTAAACTCCCACTCCCTCCAAGGTGCGATGATGCGGATTCCCGGCTGTAGCGCGTAGCAGGTAAGTTCGAAGCGGACCTGGTCGTTGCCCTTCCCGGTGGCGCCGTGCGAGACGGCCTCGGCCCCGTTCTCGGCCGCGATCTCCGCCATGCGTTTTGCGATCAGGGGCCTCGCGATCGAGGTGCCGAGCAGGTAGCCCGACTCGTAGACCGCTCCCGCGCGCAGAATCGGGTACACAAAATCCTCCGCGAACTCTGCGCGCAGATCGTCGATATAGATCTTCTTCGCGCCGGTACTCATTGCTTTCTCTTCGAGGCCGTCGAGTTCCTCTTCCTGCCCAATGTCGGCGCAGAAGGCGATCACCTCCGCGTCATACTCTTCGATCAACCACCGCATGATGACCGAGGTGTCGAGTCCTCCTGAATAGGCCAAAACAATTTTCATATTTTTGATTCCTCACTCACTTCCTGAAATGCAGCACAGGCGTCATGAATCCTGGACACGGCTTCGTCGATCTCCTGCTCCGATACCGTCATCGGGGGAACGAGGCGGATCACCGTATTGGCGGTGGCCAGGCTTAGCAATCCTTTTTCCTCGAGGATCTTCTGCAACGGCAAGGCGTCCCTTGAAAGCTCCAGTCCAACGATGAAACCTGTACCTCTCACACCCACGACCCACTCGTAGGTGTCGGAGAGCGCCGCCAGTCCCTGCGCCAGCCTTGCGCCCAGGAACCGGGCCCGTTCCAGGAGGTTCTCTTCCTCAATGACCTTGAACACGGCCAGTCCCGCGGCACAGGCCAGCGGCGTGCCCCCAAACGTGGTTGCGTGCGAGCCGAGTGTCAGGACATCCGATAGTTCCGGAGTTGCGGAAACCGCGCCGATTGGAAACCCCCCGCCCAAGCCTTTCGCGAGCGCAATGGCGTCGGGCCGGATGCCGGCTTCCTCATAACCAAACCAGTTCCCGGTCCTGCCCATGCCGCACTGCACTTCGTCGCACATCAACAATATGCCAGCCTCGTCGCATAGCGCCCGAAGGCTCCGGAGAAACTCGTGGTCTGCGATCCGGATGCCGCCTTCGCATTGAATGGCCTCAATCAGCACCGCGGCGGTTTTCCCGTTCACGAGATTACGCACCGACTCGATGTCGTTGAACTCGGCCTGCCGGAACCCGGGGGGCAGGGGATCGAACCCCTTCTTCACCTTGTCCTGCCCGGTGGCGGTCAACGTAGCCAACGTCCTTCCGTGAAAGGAATTTCCAAAGGAAATCACTTCGTGACGTCCCACACCGTGGCCCCACCGGCGCGCGAGCTTGATCAGGCCCTCGTTCGCCTCGGCGCCGGAATTGCAGAAGAAACTCTTTCCTCCCAGTGCCCGCTTCGAGATGGCCCGCGCAAGCTTCGGTTGCTGTTCGTTGTAGAACAGGTTTGAAACGTGCATCAGGGTGCCCGCCTGTTCCCGGATGGCCTGCACCAGCACCGGATGGCAATGCCCGAGGCTCACCACGGCGATCCCGGCGATGAAATCCAGGTATTCGTGGCCTTCCGCGTCCCACACGCGGCAACCGTCACCGCGCACCAGCGCGATCTCCGGCGCGTAGGTAGGCATGACAAACTGTTCGTGCAGTGACCTGATTTCAGTCGTGCTCATGACTTTACGATCTCCGTTCCAACGCCCTGTTCCGTAAACAATTCCAGCAGGAGGGAATGCCTCATCCCCGCGTCAACAATGTGAACCTTGTTGACGCCGGCCTCAAGGGTTTGCACCGCGGATCTGATTTTCGGAATCATTCCGCCTCCGATGATGCCGTCGCGCACAAGCTGCTCTACGTCGCCTGCATTCACGTGAGATATCAACGATGACGAATCGTTCGGGTTTTTCAATAAGCCGGGCACGTCGGAAAGATAGACAAGTTTTCGGGCCGGCAGGCTCGCCGCGATGGCGGCGGCGGCTTCGTCCGCATTAATGTTGTATGTGTGACCGTCTGCGCCCAATGCCAGCGGCGTGATGACGGGCACGGATTGAGCGGATGTGCATTCAAGGAGGGGGGCAGTGTCGACACACGTCACCTCTCCCACATAGCCCCAGTCCAATGTCTCGCCGGTGTCCGGGTCGGTTCCGGTGCGTCGGGATGCAGTGAGAATCGTTTGTCCGTAGATACCCATGCTCCGGCATCCTATCTTGCGCAGCTGCTTCACAAGGTGTGGATTAACCTCCTGGTTCAGGGAGTTCTCCACGACCACCATTGCGGCTTCGTCGGTAACCCGCAAGCCCTGCACGAATTTCGGTTCGAGATTCAATTCCGCCATCCTGCGGGAAATCGCTTTGCCGCCGCCGTGAACAAGCACCGGCCTCAGTCCCACGATCTCCATGAACGCGACATCCTGCAGGATGCTCGCGCAGGCCGCTTCGTCGTCGAGGATGCTGCCTCCGAACTTAACCACCACGGTTTCGTTTCGAAACCGCTGAATAAAAGGAAGGGCTTCGATCATCCCCGACGCTTTGGCAATTAATTGCTCCATGGGTCACTCTTCCGCGTTGATCCGCACATAATTCTCTGTGGTGTCGCAGGCGTAGACCACCGCTTCTCCAGGGCCGATGTGAAGCTGTATTGCCACCGTGAATTCATCCTGCTCGACAACGTCCCTCAGGGTGGCGGCGGGTGTCCCGGCGGACTCGCCGCCGATCACCGCCGGTACCGCGTCGTACGAAATATCAATTTTCTCGAGTTGCACCGGTACGCCCGCGTATCCGGTGGCGCAGAGGACTCTGCCCCAGTTCGGATCATTGCCGGCCCACGAGGTTTTCACCAGCAGGGAATTGGCTACGGATCGCGCCACCCGGTCCGCATCGCCCGGGGTGGCCGCACCGGAAACCTGGACGGAAACGAGCTTTGTTGCCCCTTCGCCGTCACGGACGATGCGCAGCGCGAGATCCTTGGTAATGGCGTCCACCGCGCCGGCGAACCGGTCCCACGCCGGGTGGCCGGCATGCAGGGTTGCGTTGCCCGCGCTGCCGTTCCCAAGGAGCAGCACGGTGTCGTTCGTACTCTGGTCCCCGTCGACGGAGATCCGATTAAAACTCTGCTGTACCGACTTTTCCAGCAGCGCCTGCAAGTTCGCTTTGTCGACCGCGGCGTCGGTCAGCAGATAGCAGAGCATGGTCGCCATGTTGGGGTGAATCATGCCCGAGCCTTTCGCGATGCCGGTCACCCGGATCGCCACGTCGTCTACGAACACTTCAGCGGTTGCATGCTTTGGCCGGGTGTCGGTCGTCAAGATGGCGGTTGCCGCGTCGAGGCCGCCGCCGGGCGAGAGCGATTGGGCGGCGTCCCGGACTCCGGCTTGGATCAAATCCATGGGCAGGGGGACTCCGATCGGGCCGGTGGAGGAGACGAACACTTCCGCGGCGCGCACACCCAACGCATCCGCGGCGAGCTGCGCCATGGTTTCGGTGTCCCGCATACCGGACGCGCCGGTGCATGCGTTTGCGTTTCCACTGTTCACCACGATGGCTCGCGCGGATTCCGCTTCCAATCGGCTGCGGCAGAAGTGAACGCACGCAGCGGCCGCGCGATTCGTGGTGAAGGTCCCCGCCGATTCGCAGGGACTATCCGAAGAGATCAATGCCAGGTCCGGCGCGGAAGGCTTCACGCCGCAATGAACGCCCGACGCCTTGAATCCCCCCGGCATGACCGCCGCGTCGTCGATTTTCGTTTGAGAATGCATCACAATAGCTCTGTTTTTTCCTTGTACCACCCGGCGGCGACCTCGATTCGATTGGATCAAAAAAATCCCCGGCTGCCGAAGCAACCGGGGATGTAAAGCTTGGAACCAGATTTCGAGATTATCGTTTCGAGAACTGGAATCGCTTGCGTGCCCCCGGTTGACCGGGTTTCTTACGCTCTTTCACGCGGGAATCACGCGTGAGGAACCCACCTTCCTTCAGGGGTGGCTTCTTGCTCTCGTCCGAAATAACCAGTGCGCGGGCGATGCCGTGCCGGAGTGCTCCGGCCTGTCCGACTTTCCCGCCGCCATGGATTTTCGCGATAATGTCGTATTGCTTCACGCCGTCAACTGCCACCAGCGGCTGCTCAATGAAATTCAGGAGCGCCGGTGTATTGAAGTAATCCTCTGCAGGCATGCCGTTGATCTGCCGCGTACCGACGCCTGGCATGATTCGAACTCGCGCAACGGATGATTTCCGCCTGCCCGTCGCATAATATTCGGTGACCGTTTTTTTCGCCACTTGATGATTCTCCGTGCCGCCGGCTACTTGGCCGTTGGCTTCTGTGCCTCATGGGGATGCTCGGTACCGGTGTACACGTGCAACCGTCGGAATACTTTTCGGCCCTGCCGAGTCTTGGGAAGCATGCCTCGTACTGCCTGGCTCACGATCCGCGTTGGATTTTTCTCCCGGATCACGCTGGCCTTGTGCTGCTTGAGCCCACTGGGATACCCGGTGTAGTTCTTGTAGATCTTCTGCTCGTCCTTGGATCCGGTCAGTTTTACCAGCTCGGCGTTCACCACGATTACGTGGTCCCCGGTGTCGGTATGAGGTGCGAACGCGGGTTTATGCTTTCCCCGGAGCACGTTTGCAATCTCGACTGCAAGCCTGCCCGCAGCCTTGTTGGTGGCATCGAAAACGTGCCAATCCCGTACGACTTCGCACTCTTTTAGAAACGTGGTTTTCATGATCCTGTTCCGTGGCCCCATTGATAAGAAAATTGAGGCGAGGAACATAGATGAGCAGCCCTGAAGTGTCAACTCCTCTGCGACAATCTTTGCCGGTGGGCTGAAGCCGATCGCCGGGAAACGACGCGGAGAAGCCCGAATTTGAGAGTTTTCTAAGAGAAAACGTTGTTTTCAGCCGAAATATTTAAAAATCAATTTCCAATATCGAAGGTGGAGATTCCCTTCCCAAACAATTACTTCGACATTCGATATTGAGCCTTCGATATTTTCCGGCTCAATAGACATCCCGGATCGTCAAAAGGATAAGGTCCACCACGGGCTGGGCCAGATACAGGATACTCCGTTCGCTTACGTCACCCTTGGAGGTTCTGAACTCCCCGGCGACTCCCACCACGCCGGCCCGGGGCCGGCCCGTCGCGAATCGCAAGGTAGCCCTTGAGGCGCCCTTGTGGCGGCCGTCCACCAGATTGACCAGGTGCCACGCCACACTTCGGCCCGGCTGGTGCAGATCCCGCCAGTCGGCTGTGGATGGAAACTCCCCATACTGCTCGGGATTGGTGTCTACCAATTGGATCGCCACGACCTGACCCGCGGAGTCCGTCACAATATTCAACCGATTGTATAGAGACTCGAAGTTCCCTTTGTACTGGTGGTACCGAAAACAGTTCTTGGGATACGGGCCAAAGTCGATGGCCTTGACTTCGGCCAGTTTGACGCTCAGGACCTCCTCGGCGGCCGCCAGCGGCGTGAGATAGGTAATCCCCTTAAAGATCTCAATGTCCGGGTGCGCCGACAGGTCTTTTTGCGGTGAACCGTAGTTTGAAAAAAGCATTTGAAGATCTTTGATTTTCTGGCTGCTGGCCGGGATCTTCACGTTCCAGAATGCGGAGAGCACAAGGGCGGCTTCTTCCTGCGTGTTCTCCGGTGCAGTGGTCTGCTGCTCAGGCGTTTTCAGCGTGGGGGAAGCCGATGATGTGTCGGGTCCGGCCGTAGCGCGCTCCTCGACCGCTCCGGTACTGATCCGAATCGACTCCACGTCATCCACCCTTGCTTTCCGCATCGCACCATTGTTCAAGGCGATCTGAAACGCGTTCTCCTCAAAAGCGACGACCCGGCAAAGGATTTCACGTCCAGTGCGAAAGCGGATTACGTCGTACTCATTTTCCGCCTCCGCACCTGCTTCCACTTGTTGCCGGAACTCCGTGACATCTCGTTCACTCGCCGCAAGGTCATCCATCAACTTGGCCACAATCTCATTCGACTCGCGGGTCGTGTCGTCCAACCGGCGCTGGAGCGTGCTGTTTTTTTCGCGGAGTTGGTCCATCTCCTTCCTGATGCGTTCGGTTTCTTCCTTTGCGAGGTCAGTGGAAGCATTTGAATTCCGGGTCTCCGGCGTACCCGGATCTTGCACGGATGTTCCCTTTCCGCATCCGAAGGCCAGAAACACCACTATGGCAATCTCAGAGAAAACGACCCTGAGAGAGGGCGGAAAGTGGCCTTTATCCTTATTTTTTCTGCGATAATTCATTTTGACAAAACACCCGTGCCGCCGGATCCTATCCCGATGAAGCTTCGATCCGTCCACTACATTATTGGCGGGCTCTGGCTCGCCACCATGCTTTTCGCGTTCGCGCTTGGGCACACCGCCAACCCGACGGCTGCCAAGATCTCCGCGGATGCGCTCGAAACGGACACTTCTCCAAAGGCTCCGGCTATGGAGAAACGTGTTATTCGCAGATCCGACCCCGTCACAGTATCGGAAGGCGGGGGAGGGACCATGGAAGGCTACGTTTTTCGCGCGCCCGTCCCGGCGGATGAGGAGGTCGAATCTGATCTCAACGGCGCGGAAAAGGCCCGTTCCGCCCTCGGCCAAGTAGATCCTCTTTTGCGAATGCAGTCTTTCAGCCGGTTGCTCTCCGACTTGGACGCTGCCGACGTCGCGGAGATCGCGGGAGATTTCCAGAATTTGCCGTTCGAACGTCGACGCGAATTCAACCTCCTTCTATACCGGTGGGCCCAGCTTGATGGCGAAGCCGCTGTGTCGTACGTCCAGGCCATGGCGGGAGGCGACCGTGGCCGCGGATGGAATATGGGATCGGTGATGAGCGGCTGGGCATCCCAAGACCCGGATGCGGCGATCGCTTGGGCCAGTGCGAATTCCGAAGGCTCCGACAACAGGTACATGACAGGGATCATTTATGGTGTTGCACAGACCGATCTCGACAGCGCAACTGAACTGGCGCTGGAAATGCCGTCCGGCCGGAATCGGGGCCACGCTGTCGACGCATTGCTGGACGCCTCGTTGCAGGGGGGAACCGACCACGCCGTTGCCTGGGTCCAGGACCTGCCGGATGGAGATCTCAAATATGGAATCATGGGCCGGCTTGCGGATCGCGTCGAGGACATTGAGTTTCAGGATTTCGCGAAGGAGCTCATGGCGCTTCCCGAAGCCGAACTGGCGACTGCGGCGGATCCGTTTCTGCGCCAATGGGCGCGTGATGATCCAGCGTCCGCGGCGGGATGGGCGGTGCTTCTCCCGACCGTGGAGATGCAGACCAAAGCTATGGCAGGAGTAGTTCGCCGCTGGGCCCGGAGCGATTCGGCGGCCGCCGGAGAATGGCTTGCACTATTTCAACCGTCGCTCGATATGGACAAGGTGATTCTTTCTTATATCGATCGCATCGACCGGCGCGATCCTAGTTCAGCTGCGCGGTGGGCGACGACATTGACCGACCCGGATCTGCGTAACACCACGATGGCGAAATTTCATAATCGCTAGCCCGCCACGCAAAGTCCCCGTCCGAGAACAAGCCCCAGCGCACCCCGTAACCTGAACACCAGGGAGAACCAATCGGCGGCATCCTCTTCTCCCGAGAAGGCGCCGCTGATGGGATGCCACATCCAGAAAACCGTGAACGCTGTAACCACTCCACCGAATACGATCAATACGAGTCCGAACGGTCGCTGGATTTCGGCCGGGCGCTTCGGAAATTAAAACAGCGTCCTCTCGTCGGTGCGTCTGCTTCGAACGTCGTTGTTGGCATGTTCGTTCATGGCGCCGAAAGATATGGGGCAGGATGCCCATGCAACGATCCTTGATGGAATGCGAGCTTCAGGTCGAGACTACGGAAACGATGCTCCATCCATCTCAACACGATGGAATTGTTGCGAAGCTGTGTTTCCCGGTAATTGAAACTCAATGACGGCTCCATCCGAAGTTACCGCGCCGCCCAGGTTCGTCCACCCCGGCAGAGGATCAAGTACACCGGTAGACTGGAGCTGGTACACCGCGCCTGATAGGCTCGTCCAACAGGAAGACATTCCCGAGCTGTTCGCCGAGAAATCGATCAGCGGAACGGAAAGCCGGGGCGCGGGCTCCGGCGCGAGGGATTGTGCCAGCAGGAGGTCTCCGGCGCCTTCCTCATGAATGGACATCGTGATGGCGTTGGTCGCTGGCGCCGCGTCCGCGTCGAAGCGGAAGTTGAATAGAGTTCCCCAGTCGCAGGCATTCGTATCCGCTCCCCCGCCCGGCGCGCTCCAGGTGACATGTCCGTTCGCAAGTTCCGCGGTCCAGTCGTTGGTCGCGACGTCGTCCACGTCTCCGAACTCGATGCCGGTAATGGTGGTTCCGGGCGCGAACGGCACCGCGAAGGACTCAATTTGGCGGTCGTAGTCCATGTTCATCAGCGCGTACTCATAGTGGTACTCACCCGGCGCATTGGTCCAGGTCTTGACCGCTACCTGCAGGTTGCCTTCGCCGGTGACAATTCGCCGGTTGATCGAGCCCGGTGCCGGAGACGACGGGTCGACCCATGCATCGATTGCAAGTCCGCCGGCTGAGCCCGCGTCGACAAAGGGAAATGTCCACGTACTGCCGGAGAGTTGCGGATTCACGCTTCGATGGGCAATGTTGTTAAACACGTTCGAGTCGAGGGCCACGACGTACCACGCCTCGATATGATACACTGCGCCCGGCGACGACAGGTCCGGCTCCTGCACGACCAGTCGATGTTCAAAACTATCGTGATCTGCCGCAATCCAGCCATGATCCCTCGTGTTGTCGTCATTCGGGATCCCGTCGAAGTGGGACCCCTGCGACTGGAAGGCGCCGAGGTGCGCGGTGAGTTCGTCCCGGGGCCCGAAGTAAAACTGGTTGACGTTGTTGCCGATCCCGTAGCGATCGCCGCAGCCGGTGTACATGACTTGGCCCGGGGAGCATGGGCACCCGGAATTTACCGTGTTCCACGCATGCTTTACGTCGGATCGGCCGATCTGTTCGAAGACGCCGTCGTGCTCCCGGTAGAAGTGCATGATAAGAAACGGATGCGGACCAATGTTCGTGCCGTTAAAGCCAGATGGCGCGATGGCCCAATACCACCGCACATCGAATTGACCGACATTCATCAAATCCGCGCTCGGCGCCATGGCGACCCGGACACCTGCCTCACGAGCCACCTGGCTAAATTGCGGCATTGCCGTCAGCTCCAGGTCCACGGACGGACCAAAGGTTCCCGAGCACTGCCCACCGCCCCCGGAACCCCCTGCTTCGGCGGCCGCTTCCGTTTCCAGGACCATGAAGAGTTCGCCGGCGAATAGACCCTGATGTTCCGGATAGCCGCTATCTTCAGCAAGCCGGCCTGACAACAAAAGGTCCCCGGAGACGGCGTGCAATATTCCCGAGTTCGGATCGTAACCGGTATGGAGACTCTCGACTCGGAACAGGATCTTCCCATCGTCCGCGCGAAGGACGAGTTCAAGGGGCTTGTCGCCCGCGGCGATCCGCAGCTGATTCGCTTCGTACGATCCGGCCGGTGTCGTGATCTGAATTCCCGTGTCGTGAAGCAGCGTGCCCGATGCCCAATCCTCGAAGGCGCCGCCCGGCGCATCGAAGCGAAAGTCGGACGAATCGGAAACTTCCACCTCCGCTCCGGTAGAAGCAAGCGGCCTGATGAGTATACCGAGGTCGGAAAGCTGTTGTTCGGCGAAAACCACTCTCGTTGTTCCGCCGGTGATTCGAATCGTGTCGGCCCAAGCAGGTGAAGATCCCACCGCCAGGACGAAAATCGGCACAAGGATGGAGGTCCTGGGAATCATAAGATAAAGATAATTTCAGCATAAATTGGGCCTGTTTTCCAGCGCTTTACCGGAATCATTCTCGGGTCTTTTTGTCAGTTTCGAAGGTTTGAAGAGTATTTGGGGCGCCGCACGGATCACGTCCAATCGTGGCAGGGAGGGGATGTCGGGCAGCAAATTGACGTATTCCGAACCTTGTCTTTTGCCTCTCCTGTCGCTTCGGTGCGTGTAGACAGGATGCCGTACTTTCATCCGGAGGGGAGCAGTAGATGAAATCCAACCTTGATGTTTCTCTGTCCGTTTCACTGATCCTGGGCTGGGTTGCGTCGCATGCGTCCATCGCCGGTGAAGTTTTGGAACCAGGGACTGGACGCCTGTCACGTGTTAACGCCGAGACGTTGGTACAATTAAGTCCTCATGCATTGCCCTAT
>Ga0310124_10001183_pt1 | contig 18278 bp, 10 predicted proteins | sample CB11b_AW_Bot5_MG_FD_203507 | JGI IMG/M metagenome (GOLD analysis project Ga0310124, IMG submission 203507) | Marine microbial communities from Western Arctic Ocean, Canada - CB11b_AW_Bot5 | ecosystem: Environmental > Aquatic > Marine > Oceanic | place: Canada: Western Arctic Ocean | collected... | reverse complement strand
TTCTTGGCTCGTTCCCATTTATGATTGCCGCCAAACATTCCTTCTGGCAATTGAACACAAGGAACACTTGAAATTGAAAGAGGTTCTCTTGATTGGTTGATGATTTCATGGATGATCGTCACCTGATCAAGACCCGGCGAGATTCTGACTTTAAATGACACATCGTCTCTCATTAGCTTCGTTGTTTCATACGTAATCGTACCGTCCGGATGAACCACAAGATCCTTTAGATGAGTCTTTCGTACGAACTCCCACTTTCTCTTTGCGGTGCCAGGCCTGGAATAGTCCCAAGCTTCTTGGGGCCAGATGAAAAAGGTAGCCTCTGGAATGCTTTCAACGGACACCTCGAGTCCGAGCCCGTTATACCAATCGGGTGTTTCAGCAACCGTCAAGTGAACATTGGATTTCAGTTCGCGCTTTGCAAGGAGATGTTCTCTTCCATTACCTTCGGAGTCTTGTTCTCGGCAAGAAGACAGCAAGACGATAAGCAAGAGAAGGCACAACCTGACATGGTGTATCATCATCATGACCCTTTGGAACCATCGGGAACTCAGGGACAGACACGATCGGTGCGTGTGTGTTCTATTTGGAACGACCGGCACGGCACCTTCTTGATCGGCGGCAACCATCGTCGCTCAAAGACGGGCATACCAATTTAGGCCACCGGAACTGGCGACTTCTTCCGAAGAACGTCAGCGAAAGTCACCTGTCGTCAGGCCCATTCAGGATCTTTGACGTCAGCATCGTCCGCCCGCCGGCTGAGTTAGCGCCACCTGGCGCATTCGCAATCGTGCACACGCGGACGTGCGAGCGCGGCTTGCTCCTTGAAGACACACAACGGCTCCTGTACGCTCTAAGCGAAACCGACCGAAGTTTGCACGGAGTCTGTGCTGCGGACCACGCGATCCAAACGGAACATCAGGGTCTACGTTGAAAAGATTGAGCGACTTTGCATTGGGCGACTCTGCGTAGTGTAATCATCCCGTTGGGCCACAGGAATCGATTAAGACCGATGCGCGAACGCCGGCGAATACGACGATCGCTTCTGATCATTGCATTGATCGTGCTCTCACCGGTCCTGCTTATCGTTGCGAATGGAACCATTCTCAACTACGGCGAAACGCCCCTCGCGGGCACCACAGTCTATCCCGCAAGCGATCTGCCAAAAAGTGGAGACGTGGTCACGATCGTCGCCTTCAATATCGCGAAATGCTTTGCCAAGATCGGACGATTCTCGTATCGCAGCAGGCACAGTGTTCAGATCCGGATGGAAGAATGCGCCCGGATCATTCAAACCGTGAACCCGGATATCGTTTTCCTGTCCGAAGCAATATTCGAGTGTGGCCCGTGCCCGGTCAACCAGGTGGTCGGAATCGCCGAGCGCAATCAACTGCGATTCTGGGCGTTCGGTGAAAACTACAATATGGGCATCCCTTTCTACAGAAGTGTCGGCGGCAACGCGATTCTCTCCCGATGGCCGCTCGAACCGGTGTCGAACAACTCACTCGCCGGGCGTCGCCCGTTCTACGTGACGCGCAACAACAGGCGGGTGCTGTTCTGTCGATTGAACCTCGAGACAGGGCCGATCTTGCTCGGTGCCATGCATACCGATTCCTTCAACCTGGAAAATAATCAGCGACAGACGAGCCAGATACTCGGAATCGTGAACGAGCGCCCCGCGATTCTCGCCGGCGACTTCAACGCCGAACCTCATAACCCATCGATCCGGATTCTCGAACAGTCCGGTCTCTTCGCGGGCATCTTCGATGGCCAGCCGACCTTCCCCTCGAACGACCCGATTCGCAGGATCGACTACGTCCTGGCCCCGCGATCGTGGATTCACCTCGAAACAAGCATCATGGAAAGCAGCGTGTCGGATCACCTCCCGGTCGTCTCGAAGTTTCGACTGCCGTGAACAACCGCCCGCCCCAGGACATCACCGAGATGCGTGTCATGACGAAACTCAACGCTGGAACATGCTGCATCATCGTGGCGATGATCGCGGCTTCGTGGACGCTGCCACGCATCGCACGGTGCGCGGACCAGGTGCACAAACTCACCGCCCAGGACGTGACCGAGGGCGACAGCTTCGGCTATTCCGTGGCCGTCAACGATGACACGGCGATCGTCGGCGCCCCGCGCCTGTTCAAGTGCGGTGCGTCCGGGGCAGCCTATGTGTTTGACGTGACGACCGGGAAGACACGACACACGCTTACGTCAGACGACGCCACCAAAGACGACCAGTTGGGATTCTCCGTCGCCATCAGCGGCGGCACGGTCATCGTTGGGACACCGCAACTATTCAAGACCGGCGGCCACGGTTCGGCCTATCTGTTCGACGCGGCTACGGGTGCTCAGCAACACAAGCTCGAGGCTGTCGATGGCGCGCCGCACGACCACTTCGGCATCTCCGTTGGAATCAGCGGCAAGACGGCCATCGTCGGCAGCCGCCTCGATGATGACGCGGGCCACGCATCGGGCTCGGCCTACCTGTTCGACGTGGCCACCGGCCGGCAACTGCACAAGCTGATCGCATCAGACGCCACCGCGGGCGACAAATTCGGCCAGGCCGTGGCCATCGGAGGTGACGTTGCGATCGTCGGAAGTGCCCCGGGGTTTTTCCTCCCCGGATCGGCTTACGTCTTCGACGTGGCCACGGGCAAGCAGCTTCACAAGCTCACCCCGGACGATTCGGCGCCGGGTAACTTTTTTGGCTCTTCGTTGGCCGTCAGCGGCACGACTGCGATCGTCGGCTGTCTCCGCGACCACCATGCCGGCCACCACTCCGGCTCGGCGTACCTGTTCGACGTGACCACCGGCAAGCAACGGTTCAAGCTCACCGCGAAAGACGCGTTGGCATACGATCATTTCGGTACTTCAGTTGCGATTAGCGGCACCACTGCCGTCGTGGGCAGTCTCCGCAATGACCAAACCACCGGATCGGCGTACCTCTACGACGTGAGGACGGGCAGGCAATTGTCGAAATTCACCGCCCCTGACGCCATGGCGGGTCACTTCTTCGGCACTTCGGTCGGTATCGGCGGTAACACGGTCATCGTGGGCAGCCGAGTCGACGAGCTCGATGCCTTTTCTGAGATCCGTTCCTTTACCGGCGCCGCGTATCTGTTCGCGTTCCCCAATCAGGAACACGGCAGTGCGAACGGGCGGTAGAAACGGGGAGTTGACAGGATCACATGATCCACAGGATCGACAGGATAAGAGCAGGTGTGTCCGATCCGATGCCACAAATCCTCAGGATCCGATCCTGTTGATCCTGTCGATCCCGTGATCCTGTCGAATCTTGGTTACGGCTCGACCGGAGAAGGATTGTCGACGCGCCAGATCCGAAGCCGCATGGCAGGACTGACTTGGTGATCGAACACCGACTGGGGCGTTCGGGCGAGCGAGTCAATGAACTCCTGGTTGGCCTCGATGTCACCCAGCCAGTGTTTGCTGTCACTGCGATCGACGAAGACGATAAATGAAGGCTTGTAACGTTCGGTGAGGGTTCGGAAACGGTCGCCCGAAAGATCGATGCGTTGGACCACCACCTGCGGGCCGTCCAGTTCGTCCAGGTGCTTGTACGCTGCGCGGTTGATGATCAGGGAAGCGGCACCGTCGATGTGCCGCTGAATTTCCTGACGCAGTTCCACGTGGGTGCGGCTCCAATGATCGAATGCCCAATGAACGCCGGTGGTGGCGGATGTGATGCCGATCACCCATAGCACGACCAGGACGCGCGCGCCGAATGCGAGAACCCTTCGCGTCGAGTCGCGCGGAATCTCGGCGAATCGATGCCACCATCGTGGAAACGCCTCCGCCATGGCGAACGCCAGGAGCGGAAGCAGCGGAACGAAAAATCGCAAGGACAGGACGAACCGCTTCACCATCCCGCTTTCGACCGCGCCGTAGCGATAGAAGCAATAAAACACAATGAACAGAAGCACCGTCAGTATGACCTCGGGCCGGCGCTGCCCGCGATAGCCCAGGGCGGCCAACAGTCCACCGGGGACGAGGACCAGCATGGCAACGAGATACAGTTGCACGTTCTGGACGACACCGTCCAGACCGAATCCGTAAGCCGGCGTGATGAAGAAGAACGGTTCTCCGAACGCGAGGGTTCCCGACACGACGCGCACGCCCAATCCGGCGACACCTCCGATGATCAGTGCGAAACACTTTCGCTCTCGCCGGAAAACCGTCCCGGCGAAGAACACGACAAAGGGAATCACGTTCGGCTCTCGCAGCAGCGTCGAGGTTCCCGCGACGAAACCCGCAGCAAGCCAATACCACCAACTCCGATTCAGGCCGCGCCAGAACAGCCAGAGCCCCAGGGCCACGACCGCCCCGCTTGGCGCATCACTCATGGCCACGCGTCCCATCACCAGGGCCGCGGGGAATCCCAGGATCACGGCCGCAAAGAGGGGCGATCTGTTCTCCTGTGACAGCCACAGTGCCGTCAGCAGCACAAGACAAACGAGGGACAGCCAGGAAGAAACGAAAGCCGCCTGCCATCCTCCGGCCCACACGAACGGAGCCATCAGCAGCGATGTTCCCACGGGATACTTCGACGGAAGAATCTGCGTGGTTTCACCGGTAAAGGGGTCCACCTGGGTTATCGTCGTTGAACCCTGGAGATACGTGCGCGCCTGATTGACGTAGATCTTCTCGTCGTCGACGGTCAGGGTCTTGGGATAGAACATCAAGAACGCAACGCTGTACGCCGCGATCAAGAAAACGATTACCCACCAGGCGAGATGGTTGCGCTGGCTCACCGTTTGTCGCGGCACATCTCCGGTCATGACGGTTGCGAACTCAACCATGTCTGTCGCCACCGTTCGAGCATAAACAGGGCGAACAGCTGTTTCTGGCAGTTGCGCCGACCCGAGAGGTGATCATCGATCAATGCCTGCACCGCTTGTGGGCGCAGGAAGCCGCCGTCGCGCACGTTCGATTCGCTGAGCGTGTCGCACAGCAACGATTTCAACGGCCCGGCGAACCATGCACCTACGGGAGCGCCAAAACCCGTCTTCGGCCCGTCAAGGATCGTCGAGGGCACCAGACCGTCCAGGGCGCGCCGGAAAATGTGTTTGAGCCCGCCGCGACGCAGCTTCAGGGTGCTGGGAATGGACGCTGCCATCTGCACCAGATCGACGTCGAGCAATGGCGATCGCGCCTCAAGAGAACAGGCCATCGTGGCCCGGTCCACCTTGCACAGAACCTCTTCTGCAAGATACGTCTTGCCGTACACGTAACAGTCGCGTGCCACGGCGTCACGATCCGCAACCTCGGCGTGAATCTCGTGCAGTTCGTCGTACAGAGACCCCGCGTTCAGGCTCGACAGGGCATCATCACTAAGCAGTGTCTCAAGATCTTCCACGACGAATGCACCCAACCAGCGCCACAGACGCTGCGGTTCGGGCGCCTTGAGTCCGCGCAGAAACTGATTCACCTTGAAGTCAAGTGAAAGATATCCGCGGCGCACCGGCAACCTGGCGGCGAGCGGAACGACGGCTCGACGGTGAAGCAATCCTGGCATCACGGCGTTGTAGAAACGAGCGAAGGGAAGAGCCTTGAACGTCACGTAGCCGGCATACATCTCGTCACCCCCATCACCGGTGAGTGCGACGGTCACGTGTTCACGGGTGAACTTCGAGAGCAGATAGGTGGGCAGGATCGATGAGTCCGCCAACGGCTCATCGAGCATAGCGCTGACGGTTGGCAAAACGTCCATCGTGGCATCGGGATCGAGGACCTGCTGGTGGTGGTCGGTGCCAAGCGCACCTGCCAGATCCGTGGCGCTATCCGTCAATGCAAAATCCCTGTCCGTGGATGCAATCGTGAATGTCTTGACGTCGCCGATCCCCAGTTTCTTCACGATCGTGGCGGCCACGGCGGAACTGTCGATCCCGCCCGACAAAAACACACCCAGCGGCACATCGGCAATCAGCCGCCGCTTGATCGCGGCCGTCAGCGCGGTGCGAATCCGCTCCACCCAGTATTGCTCGGAATGTCGGTCGCGCGGCGATATCGTTTCGTCCGGACGATTCGGCAATTCCCAGTAGGCATCAATCGACAAGCCGCCCTCGTTCAGGTCCACGACGAATCGGTGCCCGGCAGGCAGCTTGTTCATGCCCCGGTAGATCGCGTGGGGTGCCGGCACGTGCTCGAACAGGAGAAATCGCGCCGCGGTTTCGAGATCCATCTCCCGTTTGACCTGCGGGTGCCGCAGCAGCGACTTCGGTTCGCTCGCAAATGCGAAGAAAGACCCGTCATGCACGTAGTAGAGAGGCTTCTGCCCCATTCGATCCCGGGCGCCGAACAGCCGGCGCCGGCTCGCGTCGTGGATGACGAACGAAAACATTCCATTGAACCGCTCGACACATTTTTCGCCCCATGCGGCATACGCCAGAAGCACGGTCTCCGTGTCGCTTCGCGTCCTGGCTTCGAATCCCAGGGATCTCAACTCGCCATTCAACTCCAGGTAGTTGTAGATCTCTCCGTTGTAGACGAGGCTAAGACCGCGCTGCTCGTCGCACATGGGTTGAGGACCGCCCACGATGTCGATCACGGACAGCCTTCGGTGGCCCAAGGCCACGCGATCGGTCATCGCGTAGCCGTCGGCATCCGGACCGCGGTGGCGCAACGCCTCGGTCATGCTCCGCAGGACATCCATGTCCTCCAGGCGACTCGGCGACGACCAGGCCCGGGCGTATCCTGCAATCCCACACATAAGGGAATCTCGCTAACGTAGTGAGTCACGACGACTCGTCGGTCTCAGAAGGTCTCAGAAGTGGAGTAATGGCGTGATGGAGTAGTGGAGTATTGGATCGATTATCGCGCCACCGGACCAATACTCCAGTACTCCAGCACTCCAATCATCCGCCCGCGTCAGGCTGGTGTCGACGAACGGACTTTACGACGTACGCGGGTTTCTGTTGTGATTCAAAGTAAGTTCTCATCACCATCTCGGCGAGCAGGCCGATGAGAATCATCTGGATGCCCAGAACGAACAGGCCGATCGACAGAAACGGCAGCGGCGTTTCCACGAAGTCCTTGTGCCAGCCGGGCCCCAACGCGCTATCGGCGGGAATCAACTTGAACAACACTGCGATCGCGAACGCAACGAACGATAGAACAATGCTCGCAATGCCGAATCCACCGAACACGTAGATCGGTTTGGTCAGGTATGAGTCCATGAATTTGACGACGATCAGGTCAAGAAGGACCTTGATGGTGCGTCGGTATCCGTATTTCGATTGGCCGGCTGTCCTCGGATGGTGCGTGACGGGAATCTCCGCAACGCGCGCACCCTGCCAGGCCGCGAAGATCGGGATAAAGCGGTGCATCTCGCCGTACAGCCGGATCCCCTGGATGACCGGGCGCCGGTACGCCTTCAACGAGCATCCGTAATCGTGAAGGCGCACACCACTGACGCGAGATATCACGGCGTTGGCGATCTTCGACACGAACACGCGATGCCCAACGTCCTTGCGATCCTTGCGCCAGCCTGACACGACCTCGTACCCCTCATCCAACTTCTGGATGAGCCTCCCGATGTCACCCGGGTCGTTCTGAAGATCGCCGTCCATTGGAACAACGATTTCTCCCCTTGACTCGTCGAATCCGGCAGCCATTGCAGCCGTCTGTCCGAAGTTGCGCGAAAACGTGATCGCGATGACGCGCCGGTCCTGATCGGCCAATTGGTCGATCAGTTCGCCGGTACCGTCGGTCGAGCCATCGTTGACCAGAATCAGTTCGTAGGATTCCCCAATCTCATCCATCGTCGTGCGCACGCGATCGCACAGCGGCCGGACGCTGTCCTCCTCGTTGTAAAGCGGCACCACGATGGAGATTGCCACGTTGCCATGGCGCGGTTCATTCATTCGCGAAACCTTTGAGAGAACGGCTCGAGCGCCGACGAAGATGCGGGTGCCCGGAACCGGCCTTCATGAGTCCAATCGGTCAACCGTCGCGCGACCATTAAGCGACTCCATGCACTCACAGGCAACCCGGTCCTTGAGGGCACAATTATACATGGCAATGCACGAAGTCGCGCGATTGGTGTGACCGAGGCATAAAGGCACGAAGGCACGGAGGGCTGTCGCGACCGAAGATGGAACGACGGAATCCGAAGCTTGATTCTTACGATCGCACAGACTCTTGAAGTGTCCTGCCTGACGTGTTCTTGGTCTGATTGGGTGAGTTGCGTCGTGCGACGCTGGTTTCCGCCGCTCGCTGATCACTCGCGACGGCGCCTTCGCGCCTATTTCGTAGCTTTACGTCTTCATCGCTTTACGAGAACAACAGCGCCTATCGGCGCACGGCCGTTCGGAAGGTTTCGAAGAAACGATCGCGGCCCCATTTTCCACTGTACGACAGGGTGAGATCAACCACCATGCCTGATGGCAATTTCTACGATCAACTTCCGGTATTCGACGATTTCTCCGGGATCACCGATCCGAATCGGTGTCGAGCGGTGCCTGACGACTGGCTCGTCGTCGTGGCCGACATCGAGGCGTCGACCGCGGCGATCGGCGCCGGACGCTTCAAACACCCGAAAGGATTTACGGCGACGTCGAGACCCATCGGCCCGTCCGCCTGGACGTGATGCAACTGGCTCGTTCGAACGACAAGCTTGCGTCAGAGGTCCGGGTTCGGACGTCCGGTCGCACCCGACTGTATCGCGCGTGGTACTGGCTCCGGCTGAAGATTCAGATGGCCATCGGACGCTTTGTCTTCCCGAGGCACATGAGATTCGGCGGCGTGGATTGGGGCCGCTACCAGCGTGGCGCGGTGACGAATACCGACTTTCGAAAGTTCGACGATGTTCTTCGCCACATCCTGGCGGGGACGGCACGCCAGCGCCAGGAACTGGCCGGCTACCTGGAGGGGGAGTTCGAGAAGGGCCGGCTTGTCTACGGCCTTTGCGCCGCGCCGGCAGCGGTGATGACGTGCCTGATCTTCAACCGTGACGGTGAACACGTGCACTTCGTCGACGGTGTCGATGGCGGTTACGCGAAGGCCACGACGCAAATGAAGCAACGTTCTACCCATCTCACGGCCGAATCGTGAACGCGTGCCCACCGCACCGAGTCGTCGTGCTGCTTTCAATCTGATTTCAACTGCTCCGCCTGGCGTTCCAACTCGTCGGCGAGGTCCGGGTCGCGGGCATCGGGGTCCGGGTGCGTCCGTAGAAGCCGTGCCATGTACCGCAGCGGTTCCGGCCAGTCCGGCTTCAGGCTGTGCGCTCGTTCATAGTGCCTGTACGCATCGTCCGAGCGGCCGCTGATCTCAAGTGTCCGAGCGTAATTGAATTGCAGTTCCGGCTTGTCCGGATCATAGGTCATCGCTGCCCGGTAGTGATCCAATGCAGCGCGAAGGTCTCCTTTATCCTTCAGGATATTCGCGAGGTCGTTGTGCGCTACGACCTTGGCAATATGTGGCGCAAGCTCCAGAGCCCGCAGCCCATGAAGTAACGCTTTATCGAGGTCACCCGTCATCCAGTAGATCTCGGTGAGGCTCTTGTAGGTCTCGAAAACATTGTCGTTGACTTCCAACGCGGCCTGGTAATAACTCACGGCCGTGTCAAGATCGTCGCGACGCTGAAAGATGACCCCCAGGTTGTTGTGGGCCATCCACGCATCGGGGTTCTTCCGGATCGCATCGTTCCACAGGGTTTCCTCATCACGAAACGTGTGCGCGTGATGCCAGGTCAACAGGCTCAAGACCACCACGACGATTGCCGCCACCGGGGGCCCGATCCACGCCAGTCGAATCCGCTCGATCACCGAATGTCCCACCGCCACGACGAGCGCAATCAGGGCCATGCTGGAAAGATATTGAAAATGGTTCGCGACAAACGAAAACCGCATGAAATAGACATCGAAGAAGCTGAGTGCCGGAAACAGCGTGCCGCCAAAGCACAGCGCGGCGACCAGCGGTGCCCTCCCGAGCTTGTGACGCGCCAACCACAGGATCACCACGAAGGCGATCGCGGCCGCCGGGTACAGTACCTGCGCAAAGTCATTCCCGTCCGGCTGCCATCGCGGGTAGACGAACATCAATGGCGAGGGATAAACCAGCTTCCCCGCGTAAAACCAGACCGCCCGCCCCGCGATCAGACACCGGTGACCGAACGATTCGTCGAGCGCCTGCAACGTGCCCGTGAAGCTGGTTTCCTTCTCGACCCATGCCGTGAGCAGTCCGAGGGCAATGCCCGCGATGAAGAACGGCGTCAGCAACAGAACGTCCTTTCGCCCGATCCGGTTCATCTTCCACCAGACCAGCAGCAGTGCAACCGCCGGGAGCGTGCAGGCCGTCGTCTTGGACAACATCGCCAACACGAACAGGACGAACGACACCGCGTACATTACCGAGAACGGCGATTGCGTTTTCCCTGTGCCGCCCAATCGGCGATACCGGACATACGCCAGAAGCGAAGCCAGAAACAGGAACCCGGACAGGACGTTCTTGCGTTCGGTGATCCATGCGACGGATTCCACTTGAATCGGGTGCAAGGCGAACACCGCCGCGGCGACCCACGCGCCGGGCACGGTAAGTGTCCTGAGCAGGCGATACAGAAGCAGCGCCCCCATGGCGTGCAGGAGAATATTCGTCAGGTGGTAGCCGGTCGTCGAAAAATTCCAGAGCCGATATTCGATCCAGAACGACGAATACATGAGCGGGTAGAAGTGGTAGTTCTCTTCGATCCTGTACCAGCTTCTGGCCAGACCTCCGACCGAGCGCAGCGCCTCATTGTCGGCAACGTTGGGGGAGTCGTCCCAGATAAATTCGCCGTGCGCCGCGGGCCAGTATGCGACGAACGTCGCTGAGACGAGCAGACATGCCTTCAGGATATCGCCCGAAGACCGATGTCTGATGAAGAAGCTGGTCATCACCTGCGTCGCCGATGCGCTCTGGAGTTAACCCGAATTTCTCACGAGTTTACCCCCTCATGCGTGCAACGCTACGTGGCACCATCGAAAACCAGGTTCTACTCATCCGGAACGCAGCGCGTAGAAGATTTCACTTACGCACGGTGCATTGTAGCCGTCCGTTACACCGATACAATGCCACCAGCGCATTGATTCTGGAGAACAAGTGATGGATCTTCTTGAACGACTGGCACAGACGCCCGCCATCTCGGGCCGCGAACATCGAATTCGCGATCTGATCGCGTCCGAAACCAAGGAGCTGTTCGACGACGCGCGTACGGACGCACTGGGTTCCTTGATCTGCCGGCGCGACCCACGGCCGCGAAACGCCGCCAGGGCGAAACGCAAGCCGCTGTCGCTCATGGTGGCGACACACATGGACCAGATTGGTTTCCTGGTTCGCCACATCGACGACAAAGGTTTCCTGCGCGTCAATGCCGTCGGCGGCTTCGACACGCGCAATCTCTTCGCGCGCCTGGTGACCGTGTGCACCGAGAAAGGCGACATCCCCGGCGTGATGAATCCCAGCGGCCGGCCGTTGCACATCGCGACCGACGAAGACCGCAAGAAGGTGCCCGAGATCAGCGATCTCGTCATCGACACCGGCATGCCCGCCGACCAGGTGGCTAAACGGGTCCGGATCGGCGACATGGTCGTCATTCGCGCCGAGTTCACACGCGTTGGCGACACGGTCGTCGGCCAGGCCCTCGACAACCGCATCGCGTGCTGGATCGCGATTCGGGCCATGCAGAGCCTGAAGCACCACGAGTGCGAGATCCATTGTGTCTTCACCGTCCAGGAGGAGGTCGGTCTGCGCGGCGCGGGGACGGCGGCGTTCGGCATCCGCCCCGACGTGGGGATTGCGGTGGACACGACGCTTTGCGTCGATACTCCGGGCGTCCCGACGGATCAGACCGTAACGCAGCAGGGCGCCGGCGCCGCACTCACCGTCATGGACGCGGGTTCGATCGCCGACCTAGGCGTGCTCGAGTCGTTCGAAAAGACGGCAAAGAAGAAGAAAATAAAGACTCAGCGCTCGATCCTGCCGCGCGGCGGGACCGACGCGGGCACGATCCAGCGGGCCGCAGATGGCGCGCGCACGTTCACACTCTCCTGTCCTACGCGATACATCCACACCATTACGGAAATGATCCACCTGGACGACATGCACGCGTGTCGCGACCTGCTCGCCGCGTTTCTCGAGCAGGCGAGGTGATGGACTGAGACCGTGCACGCCACACAGGCAAAGAAAGGCGGCAAAGCGACGGAGGGTTGTTGATCGAGGGCCGGGTGTGTGTGACGAAGATCCAATCACATTCGAACAGGCAACAGGCAGCTTACCGACTTGCGACGACGTCCGCTTGCGACCCCCGTTTTCCCTTCGTCGCTCCGTCGCTTTTTTCGCCCCCATCATTCGTTCAACATGTGCAGCCAGCTACGGCAGTTCCGTCGATCCCATGAGATATCGATCGATTTCGCGGGCGCCGCCGCGGCCTTCGGCGATGGCCCAGACGATCAGGGACGCGCCGCGTCTCATGTCACCTGCGACGTAGACGCCGTCCACACCCGTCGTGTAGCGGTCGAATTCCGATTTGACGTTCGTCTGCCCGTCCGTCTCCAGGCCGAGATTTTCGACGAGCGTCTGGTCGGGGCCGTGGAATCCGACGGCCAGCAACACCAGGTTGGCGGGCCAGTCGTAGGTGCTGTCCGGCACCTCGCGCGGGTTACCGAACTTGCCGGGCCCCTGCTTGTCCCATTCAACGCGCACCGTTCGGACGGCTTTGACCTGCCCCGAACCGTCGTCCACGAACTGCTTGGTGAGCAACTGGTACTCCCTGGGGTCGCGTTCGAAGACGGCCTCGCCCTCGGCGTGACCGTAGTCGACGACGTAGACATGCGGTTGCTGCGGCCACGGATTGGCCTCTTCGCGGTCTACCGGGGGCATGGGCTTGCGGGCGAAGTTGATCAGGCCTCTGCAGCCCTGACGAATGGCCGTGCCGATGCAATCGGTGCCGGTATCGCCGGCACCGATGACGACGACATCCTTTCCGGCGGCGTCCACGAACGTTTCGTCATCGATCCGGTCTCCCAGGCCGCGCCTGATGGCAAGCGTCAGGTAGGGCATCGCCATGTGGATCCCGCGCAGGTGGCGGCCCGGAATCTCCATGTCGATGGCCTTCAGCGCGCCGCACGCGAGCATGACCGCATCGTGTTCGCGGCGGACCTCGTGAATGTCGACGTTGACCCCGACGTGGGCATTGGTCACGAATTCGATCCCCTCGTCGCGCAGAAGATCGATCCGCCGATCGACCATCCATTTCTCAAGTTTCATGTTCGGCGTACCGTACATGAGCAGGCCGCCAAGTCGGTCGTCGCGCTCGAAAACGGTCACGCGGTGACCGACCTTGTTCAATTGATCGGCCGCGGCCAGACCCGCCGGGCCCGATCCGATGATCGCCACCTTCTTTCCGGTGCGCGACGACGGCGGCTGTGCGACGATCCAGCCTTCCTTGAACGCGCGGTCGATAATCGCCTGCTCGATGTTCTTGATGGTCACGGCCGGCTTGTTGATGGCCAGAACGCACGACCCCTCACAGGGAGCGGGGCAGATGCGCCCCGTGAATTCCGGGAAATTGTTGGTCTTCAGTAGACGGTCGAGTGCCTCGCGCCACCGCCCGTGGGTTACCAGGTCGTTCCACTCCGGAATCAGGTTGTGGATCGGGCACCCGAAGGTGTGTCCATCCACCTCGAGGCCGGCGTGGCACAAGGGCACACCGCAGTCCATGCACCGGGCGCCCTGGCGGTGCAACGCATCGTCGGGCAGCAACCTGTAGATCTCCTTCCAGTCACCGACGCGCGCAGCCGGGTCGCGCGGCGATGCCGCTTCACGAGGGAACTCCATAAATCCCGTGGGATTGCCCATGTGATGAACGTTGTTACGGCGCGGCGCGTCCGCCGGCCAGCAAGGCCGGATCCGCCGCGGCTTCCACGTCCCGCTGCCGCCGCTCGGCCAGCACGCGCTGGTATTCGTGTGGCATGACTTTCTTGAAATCGCGGACAGCCTCGTGGAAATCGGCGAGGATCCCGGCGGCCACCGTCGATCCAGTGGCCCGCTGGTGCAAGTGAATCAACCAGCGAAGTTCCGCCGCGTCATGGGCGTCGTCCACCGGACCGATACCGACCATCTCCAGGTTGCAACGTCGCTCGAAGCGGCCGTCCGGATCGAAGACGTACGCGACGCCGCCCGACATTCCCGCCGCAAAGTTGCGCCCGGTCGGCCCCAGAATCACCACCCGACCATTGGTCATGTACTCGCACCCGTGATCGCCCGCGCCTTCCACGACGGCGATCGCGCCGCTGTTGCGAACGCAGAAACGCTCACCGGCAATGCCCCTAAAAAATGCCTGGCCGCTCGTGGCGCCGTACAGCGCCACGTTGCCCACGATGACGTTGTCTTCCGGCACGAAGCCGCCGGCCACCGCCTCCTTGGGCGGATAGATCACTACCCGGCCGCCGCAGAGCCCCTTGGCGGTGTAATCGTTGGCGTCGCCGGCCAGGTCGAACGTGATGCCGCGGGTCAGCCACGCGGCGTAGCTCTGTCCGGCCGAACCTTCGAAGTGCACACGGATGGTCCCGTCCGGCAGACCCTCTTCGCCGTATCTTGTCGTCACCCGGTGACTCAACATGGTGCCGACCGTCCGATTCGTATTCCTGATGGGCATCCGAATGCGTACCGACTTGCGGTCTTCGAGCGCCGGACGGGCCTGGATGATCAGCTCATTATCGAGTGCCTTGTCCAGGCCGTGAACCTGATCGATGGCACAAATAACCTGCGTATCGGGGCGCGGCCGCGTGGCCGGCGCGAGAATTGAACTCACATCAAGTCCGTCTGCCTTCCAGTGATCGATCGCGGCATCAACGTCGAGCAGATCGCATCGCCCGACGATCTGCTCCAGTTTCTGAAATCCCCATTGCGCCAGGGTGCGGCGCACCTGATCGGCCACGAGAAACATGTACGTGATCACGTGTTCCGGCTTGCCGCTGAACTTCTGGCGCAGCTGCGGGTCCTGGGTGGCGACGCCCACCGGGCAGGTGTTCAGATGGCATTTGCGCATCATGATGCAGCCCAGCGTGATCAGCGGTGCCGTTGAAAACCCGAACTCTTCGGCGCCAAGCAGCGCGCCGACGACGACGTCGCGGCCTGTTCGCATGCCGCCGTCCACCTCGATGCGAACGCGCGAGCGCAGGTCGTTCAGCACCAGGGTCTGATGCGTTTCGGCGAGCCCCAGTTCCCACGGCACGCCCGCGTGCTTGATGCTGGTCAGGGGTGACGCGCCGGTTCCGCCGTCGTGGCCGGAGATCAGGAGGTGGTCGGCCTTGGCCTTGGCGACTCCGGCGGCAACCGTGCCCACGCCCATTTCGGCCACGAGCTTCACGCTCACCGACGCGGCAGGGTTCGCGTTCTTCAGATCATGAATGAGCTGGGCCAGGTCCTCGATCGAGTAGATGTCGTGGTGCGGCGGCGGACTGATCAGTGTCACGCCGGGCATCGCGTGCCGAAGTTCCGCAATGTAGCCGTCAACCTTCTCGCCGGGCAGTTGCCCGCCCTCGCCCGGCTTGGCGCCTTGAGCGATCTTGATCTGAAGCTGGTCGGCGTTGGCCAGGTAATGGCTGGTGACGCCGAATCGCGCCGAGGCAATCTGCTTGATGGCGCTGCGCCTCAGGTCGCCGTTGTCGTCCGGCGTGTAGCGGCGGGCGTCTTCACCGCCTTCGCCCGTGTTCGACTTGCCACCGATGCGGTTCATCGCGATGGCCAGGGTCTCGTGGGCCTCGGGCGACAGGGCGCCCAGACTCATGGCGCCAGTGCAGAACCGCTTGACGATTTCCGCAGCCGGTTCGACTTCGTCAAGATCAATCGGTTGCCGCCCGGCCTCTTCGGCAGTCTTGAAGCGGAACAGTCCGCGCAGCGTGGATCGGTTCTTCGACTCGTCGTCGCACAGCTTCGCGAACCGATCGAACGCCTCGGCGCTGTCCAGCCGCGCTGCCGCCTGCAGCGCCGCGATTGATTCGGGGTTGACCGCGTGCGTCTCGCCGCCGCGACGCCACTGGTAATGGCCGGGGTTGGGCAGCACCGGCAGGCGCTTCGCCTGATCGCGCCGTGGAAAACCGAGCGCGTGACGGCGCAGCGCCTCGACCGCCAGCGCCTCGAAGCCGACCCCCTCGACCCGCGAGGCGGTGCCCGTGAAGCAACGTTCGATGACTTCGCTGTTCAGGCCGACTGCCTCGAAAATCTGGGCGCCCTTGTAGCTGTGCAGTGTGGAAACGCCCATCTTGGACATGACCTTCAGCATGCCCTTGCCCACCGCCGCAATGTAGTTGTCCGTGATCCGACCCTTCGACAGGCGCTTCGGCAACAGGTCGTGGTGGCGCAAGTTCCAGATACATTCGAACGCGAGGTACGGGTTGATCGCGTCGGCGCCATAACCGACCAGCAGACAGTGATGGTGCACCTCACGAGCCTCGCCGGTTTCAACAAGGATGCCGATTCGCGTGCGGCTTCCGGTCCGGACCAGGTGATGATGCACCGCGGCCACGGCCAGGAGTGTCGGCACGGCCACACGGTCCCGGTCGATCTGGAGATCGGAAAGGAGAATCAGGCTGTAGCCCTCTTCGATTGCCGACGACGCTTCGTCGCAGATTCGGCTCAACGCCGCCTTCAAAGCCGCGGCCGACCGATCCTCGCCGTTGGCATCCGAATCCGGCCGATCGAACACCATGGCGATCGTCTTCGTCCGCCAGCCGCGATGATCCATCGCCCGAAGTTTTTCCAGCTGCTCGTTCTTGAGGATGGGCTGGTCGAGCCAGAGGCGGTGGGCGTGCTCCGGTGTGGCGGACAGCAGGTTGCCTTCCGGGCCGACGTAGCAGCCCAGGCTCATGACCAGTTGCTCGCGAATGGGGTCGATCGGCGGGTTGGTGACTTGGGCGAAAAGTTGCTTGAAGTAGTCGTAAAGCATGCGCGACTGGTCGGAAAGGCACGCCAGCGCCGTGTCATTGCCCATCGATCCGACCGCTTCCTGGCCACCGGTGGCCATCGGGGCCAGCAGCTTCTCGACATCCTCGACCGTGTATCCGAGACACTGCATGCGGTGCAGCAACGATGCCTCGTCGGCGCCGTCCCGCTCCGTGCTGACCGGAAGCGGCCGCGGCAGATCGTCGAGGATGATCCGTTTCTGTGTGAGCCACTGCCCGTAGTCGTGCTCGTCGGCAAGCTCGTTCTTGATCTCCGCGTCGTCGATGATGCGCCCCGCTTCAAAATCGACCAGGAACATGCGGCCGGGCTGGAGGCGTCCCTTGATTTTGACATTGGCCGGATCAACCGGCAGGACGCCCACCTCGCTGGCCATGATCACCAGGTCGTCCTTGGTGACGTAGTACCGACTTGGGCGCAGACCGTTGCGATCGAGTACGGCCCCGATGAAGTGCCCGTCGGTGAATGCCACCGACGCGGGCCCGTCCCAAGGTTCGGACAGGCACGAGTGGTACTCGTAGAACGCGCGGCGCTTCGCGTCCATCAGCTCGTTCTGCTCCCACGCCTCCGGGATCATCATCATGATCGCGTGCGGCAGCGGACGGCCGGCCATCATGAGCACTTCCAGAACGTTGTCGAACATCCCCGAATCGCTGGTGACCGGGTCGATGATCGGCTGCAGCCTGGAAAACTCCTCGCCGAACAGCGGCGTCTGCATGATGCCCTGCCGCGCCTTCATCCAGTTCACATTGCCGGCGAGCGTGTTGATCTCGCCGTTGTGACACATGAACCGCATCGGCTGGGCACGATCCCACGAAGGAAACGTGTTCGTGCTGAACCGCGAATGAACCATGGCCAGGTGGCTGACGAAATCATCTTCGCCCAAGTCCGCAAAATACTGCGGAACTTGCTCGGCCGTGAGCTGTCCCTTGTACACGATGATCTTGGCCGAGAGGCTGCAGACGAAGTAATCGTCCCGATCGAAGCCGGCTCCCTTGATCTGGTGGTAGGCCTGCTTCCGGATCAGGTACAACTGCCGCTCGAACGCTTCGGGGTCGAGGCCGTCCGCCGCCTTGATGAAGATCTGCTCGATCACGGGCTCGGTCGACTTCGCGGTGGCGCCGACCGACGAGTTGTCGGTGGGCACGCGACGCCAGCCCAGCAGGGTCTGGCCCTGTTGCGTGACGTATTCCTCAACGATGTTCCTGCACGCCCGGCGCTTGGCGGGGTCGGTGGGCAGGAAAATCATGCCGACCGCGTAACGGCCGGGCGCCGGCAATGCCTCGCGTAGGTGCTCGCGGGCCACCCTTTCT
>Ga0310124_10001182_pt1 | contig 18281 bp, 20 predicted proteins | sample CB11b_AW_Bot5_MG_FD_203507 | JGI IMG/M metagenome (GOLD analysis project Ga0310124, IMG submission 203507) | Marine microbial communities from Western Arctic Ocean, Canada - CB11b_AW_Bot5 | ecosystem: Environmental > Aquatic > Marine > Oceanic | place: Canada: Western Arctic Ocean | collected... | reverse complement strand
AGCAGAACCACTGCTGCAGCGACAATCATGATGGCAATCTTGACTCGTTTCATCTCATCGACGTTTTTCACGCTCTTTGAAAAACTGCATCAGCGGCCGGATGTAATCCTCGCCGTTGACGATGTCGATCATGTCGACACCGGCGCGGCGGCAGATTTCCCGGTTGCTGTCGTGCAGTTCGCGACTCGATTCCTCGTAGCCCAGCCTGGCCTTCGCGCCGTGGCCGGGAAAGACTATCGTTTCGCCGGTTTCGGCGTCCTCGAGATTGATGAAGCCGATCGACGGAATAGCGCGTTCCATCGGGTCGAGCACGCGCATGGCGATCAGGTCATGGCGCTTGTTGGCGATCGTCAGTGTCTGTTCGAAACCATGGTCGAGCAGGTCGCTGATGAGAAAAACGACAGCCCGCCGATGATTGACGCGCATGAATGTCTCGAACGCGCTGCGCACGTCGGTCCGGCGGCCCTGGCGCTCGAAGGCGAGCAGGTCGCGCACCAGCCGCAGCACGTGCTGGCGCCCTTTACGCGGCGGCAGGTACAGCTCGTCACGATCCGAAAACAGCAACATGCCGACCTGGTCGTTGTTGCGGATCGCGCTGAACGCCAACAGCGCGGCCAGCTCGGCAGCCAGCTCGTTCTTGCGACGGTCGGTCGTACCGAAATCGCCGGAGGCGGAGACATCGACCATCAGGAACACAGTGAGCTCGCGTTCTTCCACATACTTCTTGATGAACGGATGGGCCATACGCGCGGTGACATTCCAGTCGATGTCGCGCACGTCATCGCCGTGCTCGTATTCGCGCACCTCATTGAATTCCATGCCCTTGCCCTTGAAGACGCTGTGGTAGGCACCCCCCGTCAGTTCGTCGACAATCCGCCGGGTGCGAATTTCGATCTTGCGGACCTTGGCAATGAGTTCTCCGGTATCCATGAAGAAGCTTAAAGTGTCGGGGTTGACGCTGCTGTTGGTCACTCCCGCCATTCGGCGGGCAGTCGGCGTTCAGCCAGCGCAGGTGTCAGGAAATACGGGACGCAACAATAATTTGACGGTTAGCGAGAAACGTTGAACTGCGGTCGACTACGGCGTGCGCAACTCGTTAAGCAGCCGTTGGATCAGGTCGGTAGTCGTGAGGTTTTCGGCCTCGGCTTCATAGGTCGGCACGATACGGTGGCGCAGGACGTCTGGGGCGATGTCCTTGAGGTCCTGCGGCATGACGTAGGCGCGGCCGGCGAGGAAAGCTGCCGCCTTGGCGGCAACGGCCAGGCTGATCGTGGCACGTGGCGAGGCACCATACTGAATGAGGTCGTCGAGATCTGAGAGGTCCGCATCCTTCTGGCGCTCGGACAACTGATCGTACCGGTCGGTGCGTGTCGCGAAGACAATGTCGAGAATGTACTCGGCGATCTTCTCGTCGAGGTAGATCTTGTCGACCCACTCGCGCGCCTTGAGAATGTCGTCGATCGACGTCACCGTTACCGCCGCCGTCTCGACATCAGGATGCGCCATGCGTTCGAGGATCAGCGCTTCCTCGCTGCGTTGCGGATAGTCGAGCAGCACTTTCAGCATGAATCGGTCAATCTGCGCTTCGGGCAGCGGGTAGGTCCCTTCCTGCTCAAGCGGGTTCTGCGTTGCCATCACCAGGAATGGCGCCGGCAGCTTGTGCGTTTCTCCGCCGATAGTTACCTGCCGTTCCTGCATCGCCTCGAGCAGGGCGCTCTGCACCTTGGCCGGGGCGCGGTTGATTTCATCGGCCAGTATGAGGTTGGCAAAGACCGGGCCTTCCTTGGTCGAGAACGTGTGTTCCTGCGGGTTGTAGATAGTCGTGCCGATGACGTCGGCCGGCAGCAGGTCCGGCGTAAACTGAATACGCGAAAAGCTCAGTCCCACCGCCTGCGACAGGATGCTGATTGTCAAGGTCTTGGCCAGCCCGGGCACGCCTTCAACGAGGATATGGCCGTTGCCGATCAGCCCGATCAGCAGCCGGTTCACCAGCTCTTCCTGGCCAACGATGAAACGGCCCACCTCGACCTTTAGCGGCTCGACAAAGGCGCCGACCGCTTTTATCTCGTTCTGCAGTTCCTGGATATCCGATTGGTTCATGAGTATCTCCTTTCAAAAAACACCATCACATTAGACGCGGCCGAACTGGCCGGGTTCCCGAATCTTTCCCGTGGTGCGGCCGTGCCAAGGGCATTGCGCATTACGAATAACCTTCATTTCCAAATGCCGCCAGCAAATACACTCCGGCGAAAAACCCATAAGTCAGGATCAGAACGATGTGAACGGCGGTCTCAGCGCGCTTGCCTTTCCAATGGCTGGAACTGTAAAAGAAAAACTGCATCACCCAGCGGATGAGCCAAAAGAGGCCGATCCCACAGACCAGCCAGCGGCCGAGGTCGTTTGTGCCCGCGGCCAATTCGCCGGCGAACCTCATCGTCACCACCCCGAAAATCACCAGCGTGATGGTGATGAAACACGAGTGCACGTGGAACACATCTCGCACCAGTTGCGGCATCTGCGCCACTGGTTCCTCCCACTTCATGATGCGCACCAGGAAGAGGTTCAACACGGCGATTACAAGTTGGGCCGCCGCGGCGATGAACAATGCAATTTCCATGGATCCACTATTTCTCGATCACCGGCGGCATGTCGGTCGAGGCAGAGAGCCTTCCCTTTTTCCGCATCCGGTCGAAATTGAAGATGTTGAAAAAGTGCATCGCGCCCAACACCAGAAGCACCACGCCCAGCTTGGTGGCAATATACTCAATGCCTTCCACCAGCGTCTCCGGCTTGGTGCCAAATCGCAGATACAGCAGGATAAAGCCGCAGTTAATAAGATAATATCCGACCACTAGCAAATGGTTCACCGAGTCGGCCATCTCCTCCTTGCCTCCAAAAGCTTCGACAAGGAAAATGCGACCATTCCTTTGCAGCGTGCGCGCCACCCAGATGGTCATGGAAATGCTGATGATCGTGTAGGCAATGTAGATGTAGACTGGAGTTGTCATGGTTGTCCTTTCGTTTTGGGTTTATAAAAATGCGCAATAGCCGTAGGCGATGGTTTGGTAAATGAACGTGGCCGTCAGCACGTGGTAGCCCAACTTGAAATATCACGTCGTCAAAAATTCGCTGGCATCAAAGACGAATAACGCCACCACCAGCCGCATTCCCCAGAAGATGGCAATGACCGCGCCAGTGTTTCGCCCCCGGCCAGTTCGCGAAAGTGCAGCACTGACAGCACACCAAAGCCCAGGATAGTGAGCACGATGAACGCACCGTACACCCAGAAGGGCGTGCGTAGGAAAGGCATGAACTTGGCCAGCTCGCCCTTCCAGTCGAGCGTCTTGGGCACCATCGCCGAGGCAATTAGCGTGAAAAAAGCAGTACACCGCCAAACAGAATAAGATATTCAGGATTTTTCATAATGCGCCAATCACTTTAAGAAATGTCGTAGATGCGTTTTTGCTGCCAGTACTCGGAGGCTTGGCCAAAATGCGCCCGCTCGAATTTCGACACGGCCAGTTTCGCGCCGTCCGCTGCGAGGTCCGCTGCACCGAAACACTGGTCCCAGTGACGATGGGTGGACAGCGCCCAATCGATCTGCCTGACCCCGAGCTCGCTGATTGCCGAGCGCACAGCGCCGCCGCCGCAATCGATCAACAGTACCCGATCTCCATCCGTCAGAACGTAGATGTTGCAGGTATCCTCGAACCGATACAGCTGCGATGTGATAGGATGCAGCATCCTCCCTCCGTGCGGCTGTGTCTGCACCAAGACAATATCTCGATTCCTGATCGTGCTATCAGCTGCGGTGTGCCGCAAAAATGACTACCACAGGAATGTGCGCAATCTGGTCGAAACAGTGGCGCCAGACATCGCTGTAGTACGGAATCCGTGAGGTGATCTCGGCCGGACTCATCGTCGGCACCGGCAGCGGTTGCGGCTCGACAAGCCGGTCGAGCACCAGGCCTGCAGCCAACAGCCAGTCAAGCATTTCTCCGATTGGACGGGCGCGCGATCGTACGAAAGTAGTCCCGTCTTCTGTGAATCTCACATCTCCGGGCGGGTCAAAATAGCTCCTCAGAAACAATCCACACCCTTCGTCCCCAAGCTCCAGCCACTCTCCGGCGAACGCCGGATGGGCGGTCGTCAGCAGCAGGTGTCCCCCGGGTTTCAGTAAATTTGCCGCGTCCGCAATCACCGTTTGCGGATCCGTAGCAAACGGCAGCGCGAAGGTGGAATGGACGAAGTCGAAGACACGCGGTTGCAGCTGGTCGAGGTCTTCCATGGCCAGGGCCTGAAGCTCAATCTCGACGCCGGCGTCGCGGGCCCGCTCGGCAGCATGGCCGAGCTGCACCGGCGACACGTCGATCGCCGTGCAGGCCGCCCCGCAGCCAGCCAGGTAAACGCTGTTCTGAGCGGCGCCACAACCGATTTCCAGGCATTCGAGACCGTCCAGCGACTCGGGCAGCAGCCGCAGGTCGGCATTGCCGGGCAGCAGCGGCCCGAAGTGGAAGTCGTGCGTGCTGATGCTCGTCTGGTCCTGATAGCAGGGCGCCAGCTCGTCCCAGTATTTGCGGTTGTCGTCGGGTTCGGTCATGGAAAGTTGGGTGAATGGTGTCCAGGTATTAATGTAGCGTTTGGCGACTCAGGCTGTGGCGGCCTGCGTCAAGCCTTACCCGTTAACCTAATCGTCAACCAAGTGCGAACCAATGGCAGGAAGATTGTCGGTTGACGATTTAGGTTAACGAATATGGTTGCACCGCCGTGATCATAGGGGAGCAAATTAAATCAACGGGGTTTACGTGCTGATCATTGACGCACATCTCGATCTGGCTTGGAACGCCCTGCACAACAACCGCGACGTCACCCGCGCCGCCCGCGACATCCGGGCGCAGGAAAACGGCATTGAGGCGGCGGCCCCCGGCCTGGCGACAGTTGGGATTCCGGACCTGCAGCGCGGCTGGGTCGCGGTCGTCGCCGGCACTGTTTTCACCCGCTGCACGGGCAAGCCCGCAGCTGGGGTTGATTTTCATACACCGCAGCACTGTCACGCTGCCGGCCGCGGCCAACTCGAATTCTACCGGGCCCTCGACGAAGCCGGTATCATCCGCCTGATCACGACCGCGGCGGGCCTGGCCGATCACCTGGCGCTGTGGCGCCGATGGGAAGCCGGGGCGACGCGTGAAACGCCAGCGCCGGGCCTGATTGTCAGCCTTGAATGCGCCGATCCGCTCACCGAGCCCGAGGCCTTGAACGACTGGCATGCAGCGGGCGTACGGTTGCTCGGCCTGGCACACTACGGGCTGTGTCGCTACGCCGGCGGGACCAATTCGAAAAACGGCCTGACCGACCGCGGCCGCAAGTTGCTGAAAGTGATGGCACAGTTGAACATGCCGCTGGACCTAAGCCACACTTCCGATCGGTCTTTCGAAGAGGCCGTGCAGTCATTCGATGGTCCCATTTTCGCCAGCCACAGCAACTGCCGGACACTGGTGCCACAGCAGCGGCAGTTTGCGAATGATCAGCTGCAGACCATTATCGATCGGGACGGCGTCGTCGGGACGGCCTTCGACTGCTGGATGCTCAAGCCGGGCTGGACCCGGCAGGACGGGAACAACGGTGTAACGCTGACCACCGTAGCAGACCATATCGAACACGTCTGCCAGCTCGCGGGCAACAGCCGCCATGCCGCCATCGGCAGTGATCTCGACGGGGGCTTCGGCCAGGAACAGTCACCGGCCGACCTCGACACGATCGCAGATCTGCAAAAAATTGTCGGAATCCTTGAAGACCGCGGCTATGCCAGCGAAGACATTGCCAACATCATGCACGGCAACTGGGAGCGCTTGTTCCTGCGGGTCTTGCCGTAGAAACGCTGTCATGAAACTGATCGAGCTCACCCACACCATTACAGAAGCCGAGGCCGCAACCCAGCACGAGCTTGCCATCGGTGATAAGAATTTTTCCTACACGGGGGTGGTTTACGATTTCAGCCACAACTCGATGGTGGGCACCTATATAGATTTTCCCGGTCACATCAAGGAAGTGGATGACGGCCGGGACGCCGCCAGTTTCCCGGTCGAGCGGCTTTTTCGCATCGACGCCACCGTTGTCCATCTGGACCGAGAAAGCGGTTCCGGCAGCGTCAGCGCGGCCGAGTTACAGGATGCCTGCCCAGAAGAAATCAACGGTGGTGCCTTGATAATCAATGCTCTGGGCCATCGCCGTTTTGACGAAATCGACCATCAAAGCGTGTATTTGTCGGCAGAAGCCGGGGCATGGATTTGCCAGACCGGAATTCATCTATTCGCCTCCGATGTGTACGAGAGTACACCGAAGCTGCAGAACATATTCTACGACATGTTTGAAAGCGGCATCTCAACCATCTGCCAGCCCATCAATCTCCATCTGCTCGACAAGCCACGGGTCAAATTGACGGCGCTGCCGGCCAGATTCGAACAAGTGACGCAGGTGCCCTGCCGGGTCATCGCGGAATTATGAGCATTACTGACACAAGCCAGCCGATGATTCCGAAATACTTGACGGCAACAGTGCCCGGCGGTGGCTGAGCCGGACGATATATCCGTGCTCGTCATCTGCAGCATCTACCGCTTACTCACCAACGCAACCGCTTAGGCGCTGTCAATCACCGGGGCGAAACTCGGGATCGCCAGACGGTTGAAGTGCCACCTGACGCAGAATGTTTGGCAGTGTATGTTTGCGGCATGCAAAAGACAGAACTTCCGGAATCCATCCGTTCGACCCTCGCTGCAGGCACTGTGATCCCGGCGCATCCGCTGGCGCTGGACGTCGACCGACAGTTCTGCGAGCGCCACCAGCGAGCGCTGACCCGATACCACCTCAACGCCGGCGCCGGCGGAGTCGCCATCGGCGTGCACTCGACTCAGTTCGAAATCCGTGATCCGGCTTTTAGCCTGTTCGAAAAGGTGCTGAGCATCGGCAGCGAAACCGTCGATCAATTTGTCCACGACAACGGCCGCGAGATCGTCAAGGTCGCCGGTATCTGCGGCCGCACGGAACAGGCCGTGAACGAAGCGGCATTCGTCCGTGACGCCGGGTATCACGCCGGCCTGCTGAGCCTGGCAGCTTTCAAAGACGACGACGACGATACCCTCATCGCGCACTGCCACCGGGTCGCCGAAGAAATCCCGATCATCGGGTTCTACCTGCAGCCCGCCGCCGGTGGCCGCTTGCTGGGCTATGAATTCTGGAGGCGTTTCGCCGAGATCGACAACGTCATCGCCATCAAGATGGCACCGTTCAATCGCTACCAGACGCTGGACGTCATCCGCGGCGTCTGCGAAGCCGGGCGCGACGACATCGCGCTGTACACCGGCAACGACGACAACATCATTATCGACCTGCTCACGACATACCGCATTGCCACGACCAGCGGCACAGTCGAGCGCCAAATCGTCGGCGGCCTGTTGGGGCACTGGGCAGTATGGACGCAACCGGTCGTTGAGCAGTTTGAGGAAATCCGCGCAGCCCGCGAAAGCAACGCCGCGATCGACCCGAAATGGCTGGTCCTGGCCAATCAGGTCACCGACGCCAACGCCGTACTCTTCGACGCCGCCAACAACTTCCGCGGCTGCCTCTCGGGTATCAACGAGGTGCTGCACCGCCAGGGTCTCGTGCAGACAGCCGCTTGCCTGAGTGAAGACGAGCAACTGTCGCCGGGCCAGGCCGAGGAAATCGACCGCATTTACCGCTCATACCCACACCTGACGGACGACGACTTCGTACGCGCCAACCTCGATGACTGGCTGGCCGGTTAAGTCATGAGCTTTTCCCTCATCGCTACGGACAGTGCAACAGCCGCGCGGCTCGGGCGCCTGGAGACGGCGCATGGCGGCATCGACACGCCGTGTTTCATGCCGGTCGGCACACAAGGCACGGTCAAAGCCATGACGCCGGACGAGCTGGTCGCGCTCGGCGCCCAGGTCATCCTGGGCAACACCTACCACCTCAACCTGCGCCCGGGTATGGAGGTGATACGTGCCGCCGGTGGGCTGCACGCCTTCAGCAACTGGTCGCGACCGATCCTCACAGACAGCGGCGGTTATCAGGTTTTTTCCCTGGCAAAGTTACGTAAGATTCGACCGGACGGTGTCGAGTTTCAGTCACATATCGACGGACGCGCCCTCTTTCTCGGGCCGGTGGAGGCGATGGCGATCCAGCGCGAACTCGGTTCGGACATCGCGATGGTATTCGACGAGTGCACGCCGTACCCCTGCGAACACGACGCGGCCCGCACATCGCTGGAGCTGACCATCGACTGGGCGCGGACTTGCCGCGACCAGCCGCGGGCGGCGGGGCAACTGGTCTTCGGCATCGTCCAGGGATCCATGTACGAGGATCTGCGGCTGGAATCGATCAAGCAGCTGATCGAGATCGGCTTCGACGGGTATGCGATTGGCGGTTTGAGTGTCGGCGAGCCGGACACCGAGATGTTCAAGGTCGTGGACTGGACGGTGCCGGCAATGCCGGCAGCGATGCCGCGGTACCTGATGGGGATGGGCACGCCACCGCAGATTGTCGACGCTGTCCGCCGCGGCATCGACATGTTCGACTGCGTGCAGCCCACGCGGATGGGGCGACACGGTTGCGCCTATACCGCGACCGGCGTGGTGCAGGCAAAGGCTGGGCGGTTTAAGGATGACTTCGCGCCGCTGGAAGAGGGATGTCCCTGTTATACCTGCACGAATTTCACGAGGGCCTATATCCGCCATCTGCTGAACGTCCAGGAAATCCTCGGGATGCGCCTGGTGACGATTCACAACCTCGACTTTTACCTGCGCCTGATGCGACAGATACGTGAGCATCTGCAGGCAGGCACGTTCGCGGCCTTCAGCGAGCGCTTTATTGCCGGATACAGCGCGACATAGGTTTCGGGAATCGGGCCATATTTTCAAAAAAAAGCGCTTTCGGCTTTGAAATAGGCTGAATGCTGCCTAAAGTACGGGCTCTTCATTTGCATCCCGAGGATTATCCTTGTGCGGTTTTCCGCGGTTTCGCATTTGCCTGAATAAAGCGGCCACTCGCGGCCGGCTGCGATTTCATTTTACAACCTGCTACGGTGTTAACATGAAGGTCCGAGCCTCAGTCAAACGACGATGCGTCAATTGCCGGGTCGTCCGCCGACACGGTGTTGTCCGGGTCGTTTGTAAGGATCCGAAGCACAAGCAGCGACAGGGTTGAACGACGATCATGCGGCAAGAGAAGCCGCGTTTTTCAAACTATATGAGGAGTTAGAATGCCGAGAATCATTGGTGTCGACATCCCGGATCGCAAGCCGTTGAAGATTGCGCTGCGCTACATCTATGGCGTAGGGCCACATACCGCTATGCAAATCGCCAAGCGCTGCAACCTGGATCCGGAAGCTCGCATGAACACCTTTACCGAAGCGGACATCGGCATGCTGAACTCGGTGATCACCGAGAGTTTCATGGTTGAAGGCGATCTGCGCCGCCAGATCGCCCAGAACATCCGCCGCCTGACATCAATCAACTGCTATCGTGGCATCCGCCATCGCCGCAGCTTGCCGGTACGTGGACAGCGGACAAAGACGAACGCCCGCACCCGTAAGGGTAGAAAAATTACGGTCGGCGCAATTCGTGACAAGGCCACCCGTAAGCTAGCCAACGACTGATCAATCGTAACAACTCAAAGCAAACACTGAAACACAATGGCAGACGAACTTCTTTCTGACGATCCAGCAAACGTCGTTCTATCGCCCGTTAAACGCAAAAAGGGCGCCAAGACCAAGGCTGTCAACGTATCGCGCGGCATCGTGCATGTGCACGCCACGTTCAACAATACGAAAGTCTCGATCACCGACACCAACGGTAACGTCGTCGCATGGTCGACCGGCGGTAAGGTCGGCTTCAAAGGATCGCGTAAGAGCACGGCGTACGCCGCACAGGTCGTTGCGGTCGAAGCCTCGAAGCGCGCTATGACGTACGGCATGCGGGAAGTCGAAGTCCGTATCAAGGGACCGGGCGCCGGCCGTGAGGCCGCGGTGCGCGGCGTGAGTGCTGCCGGACTGGAGATCTCGTCGCTGAGGGACGTGACCCCCGTACCGCACAACGGCTGCCGGCCACCAAAGCGCCGCCGCGTCTGAAATAGCAATCGTACAGCGGTCACCGCTAAACGGAGTTAAATATGTCGAGATTTCGCGGCCCCAAGGGAAAGATTGTCCGACGCTTCGGCGTCAACATCTACGGTAATCCTAAATTCGATCGCCTCTTGGCGCGGCGCCAGAATCCGCCCGGTATGCACGGCGGCTACAAGGGACGCCGCAAGATATCCGAGTATGGCAAGCAGTTGATCGAGAAACAGAAGCTCAAATACACCTACGGTCTTCGCGAACGCCAATTCCGCATCACTTTCAAGCGCGCGCTGCGGCACAAGGGCATCACCGGTGACAATCTGATGATCATGCTCGAATCGCGTCTTGACAATACCGTTTTCCGCATGGGTATGGCGCCGTCCCGCGACGCGGCGCGCCAGTTGATTCTGCACGGCCACCTGAAGGTGAACAACCGGCGCGTTAACATCGCTTCATTCCAAGTCACCCAGAACGATACGGTGACGGTCAAGGAGTCGACCCGTTCACGTGGTCTGGTGCAACGGTACGTGGACGAGAATATCAGTGCCGAGATTCCCGAATGGGTTTCGGTCGACCGCGACAACCTCAAAGCAACGGTCGACCGCGTACCTTTGCGTGAAGAGATACCCACAATCGCCAACGAACAGCTGATCGTCGAGCTCTACTCGAAGTAAGCCGATGGATCGACATACAGCGCCCCATCACCGCTGAGCCCAATGTGCGGGCTGATGACGATGAGGTGTTTTAACTGATACAGCTTGATGACAACCCTTCATGCTGGCTCACAGAACTTAATAATACGCAATCGGAGGATACAACATGTCTGGACTCTCAGGCTTTGCGATGCCGGAAAGCTTCACTGTCGACGAGGAAACTACCACCGCTACCTATTCCAGATTTTTCGCCGAGCCGTTAGAACAGGGTTTCGGCAACACCCTCGGTAACGGGCTGCGCCGGGTCTTGCTTTCGTCACTCGATGGCATCGCCGTCTCCTCGATTCAGATCGACGGCGTCTCCCACGAATTCACGACGATCCAGGATGTCATCGAAGATATCACCGACGTCGTCCTGAATTTCAAGAAGATCCGTTTCCTTTGTGACGGTGAAGTGCCGCGGACATTGGAACTCAAGGTCAGCAAGGCCGGCTCGATCACCGCCGGAAATATCGAACTCGACAGCGTCACCACGATCATCAATCCCGAGCAGCACTTGTTCACGCTTGACAAGTCACGTACCGTCCGCATCCAGATCGAGCTCGCCAGCGGCCGCGGTTTCCGCGTTGCAGACGAGAACAAGCGCGAAGACCATCCGATCGGCGTCATTCCGATCGACTGTCTTTTCAGCCCGGTCGTTCGCGTCGCCTATGCGGTGCACCAGTGCCGTGTCGGGCAGCACACCGACTACGATCAGCTCGAGCTGGAAGTCTGGACCGACGGTCGCATCGAGCCGGACGAAGGCCTGCGCCAGGCAGCCCACATTCTACAGGAGCACCTCAACGTCTTCACCGGCGTCGTCAGTGCCGATGAATCGGAATCAGCCGAGCTGCTGGAAACCGACGAGGACCGTGAACTGCTGCGCACGTTGCTGCGCAGTGTGGGCGATATCGAACTGTCGGTGCGCGCCCAGAACTGCCTGAACAACGCCAGCATCGGAACACTCGGCGAGCTCATCGGCTATTCGGAAGCGGAAATGCTGAAGTTCCGCAACTTCGGACAGAAGTCGCTGAATGAAATCAAGGACAAGATCGGCGAATTCGGACTGCACCTCGACTACCCGGTCAAGGAGTTGGTGCGCAAAGCTTTTGAACGTGAACTTGCTGCTGCGAAGGGTGAGGAGCCCGAGGAATAGTCAGTCTATGAGACATCGCAAGCATACATTCAAGGTCGGGCGCCGTCCAGACCACCGGCGTGCCATGTTGCGTAATCAGGTCTGCAGCCTGATTTTCGAAGGCCGCATCAAAACCAGCGTCACCAAGGCAAAGGAAACTCGCCGCCTGGCCGAACGCATGGTTACCCTGGGCAAATCCGGCACCCTGCACCACCGGCGTCGAGCAATATCGAAACTGCACAACATCGAGGCTGTCGGCATTCTGTTCGACGAAATTGCGCCCCAGTACCGCGAACGCGAAGGCGGCTACACCCGCATCATCCGCGCCGGACATCGCCAAGGCGATGCGGCCGAGTTGTGTTTCCTCGAATTTGTCGAAGCCGAAGTGCAGACAACGAAGAAGAAAAAGATAAAACAGAAACCTGCCGAGGCTCCAGTCGAAGAGGTTGTCGAGGAAGAAACGGCCGAGGAAGAAACGGCCGAGGAAGAAACGGCCGAGGAAGAAACGGCCGAGGAAGAAACGGCCGAGGAAGAAACGGCCGAGGAAGAAACGGCCGAGGAAGAAGCGGCCGAGGAAGAAGCGGCCGAGGAAGAAGCGGCCGAGGAAGAAGCGGCCGAGGAAGAAGCGGCCGAGGAAGAAGCGGCCGAGGAAGAAGCGGCGCCGTCCGAGGAAAACGAAGAAAAGAAAGACTGACCGAGACGATGTCTTACTTCCCCGAAGTCCAGGAACCCGTGCCCTGCGAAGGCCCGGATTCGCGAAACCCGCTTGCGTTCAAATACTACAACGCCAGCCAATTGGTCGCCGGCAAGTCCATGGCCGACCATCTGCGCTTCGCGGTCGCCTACTGGCACACCTTCAAGGGGCCCGGCACCGATATATTCGGCAGCGCCACTTTCGAACGCCCCTGGAACACCGGAGCGACACCGCTGGAAGTAGCGGAAAAGACTCTCGACGCTGCCTTCGAGTTCGTCCACAAGCTTGGCCTTCAGTACTATTGCTTCCATGACCGCGACATTGCGCCAGAAGGCGAAACCTTCACCGATAGTTGTGACAATCTCGACCACATAATCGCACTCGCCGCCGAGAAGCAGGCGGCGACGGGCATCAAACTGCTGTGGGGCACCGCCAACCTCTTCAGCAACCCGCGCTATGCCCACGGCGCCGCCACCAGCCCCGACGCCCATGTGTTTGCGTACGCCGCCGGTCAGGTGCAACACGCCATCGCCGCGACCCACAGGTTGGGCGGTGAAAACTACGTCTTCTGGGGTGGCCGCGAAGGCTACGAGACGCTGCTCAATACCGATCTCAAAGCCGAGCAGGATCATCTCGCCCGCTTTTTGCATCTGGCGGTAGACTACGCCAAGTCCATTGGCTTCACCGGTCAGTTTCTGATCGAGCCGAAACCGTGCGAGCCAATGAAGCACCAGTACGATTCAGACGCCGCCGCCTGCCTGAACTTCCTGCGGTCCTATGATCTGATGGACCACTTCAAGCTCAACATTGAGTGCAACCACGCGACGCTGGCAGGCCACACCTTCCAGCACGATCTTTCTGTGGCCTCGGCGGCTGGTCGACTCGGCAGCGTCGATGCCAATCGTGGTGACATGCTGCTGGGCTGGGACACCGATCAGTTCCCGACCAATATCTACGACACTGTCTACGCCATGCTGGTGATCCTCAAGCAGGGCGGTCTCGGCAGCGGTGGCCTCAACTTCGACGCCAAGCCCCGGCGCGGTTCGTTTGACACCGTCGATCTCTTCCACGCCCACATTGGCGCCATGGACACTTTCGCCCACGGCCTGCTGATCGCTCAGGCGCTGATCGACGAGCGAGCGCTCGACGACGAGATCGACGAGCGCTACAGCAGTTGGAACGATGAGCTCGGCCAATCCATCCTCGCCGGCAACGAGTCGTTCGACTCGCTCGAAGCGTGGATCCGCGAGCACGGCGAAGCGACCCCACGCAGCGGCCGCCAGGAACTGCTCGAGAATATCGTCAATACCTATATTCGGTAGCTGATAGCCCGCGTTCAACGCGGGTGTGGGAATTCGACGCAGTAACGTGTTGCTCGGGGAGCGCACACGGCAAGCCCTTTGGACCAGGCATCGATTCTCCAGATTAGAAGTTCCCTCGCCTTATCCCACCGCATCCAGCCACTTCTGCGCCGCCCGTTTTAACTCGAAACGCTGTGCCAGCGTCTCAATGTGCGGAGCAAACTCCGTAGCATCTGCCATGACCATCCGTCGCATAGCATCAGTCAGTGCCGTGACATCGTCCGGCACTACGACGTAACCAGCCGCCACTTCGCGCAGCAACGCCCCCATGTCGCCAACGTTTGAGACGATCAACGGCCGGCCCATCTGCAGCGCATCGGAAAACACCACGGGTATGCTTTCCATCCGTGAGGGGATCACCAGGCAGTCGCAGAACGCCAAATGCGTCACGAGCGTGCTGAGATCTGCATAGCCGCCGACATGTACTCGCTCCCCGAGGCCGTGAGCCGCTACATAGTCTCGAACAAAGCCTTCCATCGGGCCGCCGCCGAACATATACAGACTTGCGTCCTGCCCCGATTCGACCACTTCGCGCATCGCTGCCAGCAGCACATCGACACCCTTGACTTCGGCGTAACGACCGATGAACAGGAAGTTGAAGCTCCGTTTACTAGCCGGCGGCGACTCGGCCAGTGCCGGGTCAAGCTGACGGCTGCTGGGCAGAAATGGCACCGATCGGCCACATAAACGGGTGGCAGCATGGCCCAGCTCGATGCCATCGGCGTATACGTGGGTGCTACGCTGCAGGACGCGACGTACGATATTCCGCAGCCCCGGACGCTCACCATATGTCCAGATATCGGATCCCAGGCACCAGGTCGTGAACGGCGTACCTGTCTGTTTTTGCAAGCCCATCGCCAGGTAGCCGGCCGGGACCGCCCACATCGCCAGGACATGGTCGAACTTCTCGGAAGCCGCCAGCTCACGAAGCGCGCGACGACCGTTGCGCAGCAGTGACCAAATGGCCAACGCATCGAGCGGGCGCCAGGGCTTGAGGTAGGCCAACGGCTTGTCGCCGCCGCACCACGCGAACCAGTGGGTCTTGACGCCGGGGACTTCCGCCTTGGGACCACCGCGCTTGTCGGGCGTCAGTACCGTCACCTGTTCGCCGAGCTCGGCGAGAGCAACTGCGAAATCCCTGACGAAAAGCCCGGCAGCCGCCCGGCCATCGCCGGGATCGAGAGGAAACGAACTGGTGATTATACAGACGTGCATGCCAACCTTGCTTTGACGCGCTCGACAAACGCATTGAGCATATCCCAGTGCGCGCCTTGCCAATATACCCTGCGACAGTCCGGGCAGTGGTGGAACGTCTCCATGTTCAGCCAGGTTGCCGGCGGGACTCGTGATGTCGCCTCCTCCCGGCTGATCGGCGCCAGGCAGCCGTTGCACTTGAGACAGCGCGTGAACGGCCGAATGACGCGGTTCAGGTCGATACGCTCAAGGATCTCGAAAACCTGAGCTTCCGGCTCGTCGCCGCGGATATAGATACCGTGTACAACCATGCTGCGCTTGAGCAGCGCCCGGTCGCGGGTCAGTAACACACGGTTCTCACCGTGACTGATTTCAGCCAGACGCTCGCCCGTCAAGTCGAAGTTGTCGTATTCGCAGTCCAGCCCGAACAGCCGCAACAGCCGCGTCAGCTTACCCAGGTGTACGTCGGCCATGAACTGTGGCGTCGACAGTGTCGGGCGGCCAAGATGCGATTCCACAGCAAAATCGACCGGATGCCCCGAAGGGTACACGCCGATGCAGTCGCCGTCGACGACGAGGGCATCAAGCATCTGCGGTTTGTCGTTGACCAGGATCCGGTCAATCTCCGGATGCGGCACGCCTTCGGACTCGATCAGATCTTTCAGCGACCGGGCCTGCGGGAAACGCCGCTCGTATTGTATGCCGCGCCGTTCGGGCACAATGAAATCGTTCAATTCTCCGTAAAAACAGAGACGGACTGTGTACATGGTTGTAATGTAGCGTACCCTGCGACTATCGGAACCTCAAGGAGTACATCAAACACATGATTGCAAAAGACCAGACATACATCGTCATGGGCCTGCTCGACCCCGATTCCATCGCCTTTGCTATCGGCCAAAGCATCGAGCATTGGGGCGGTAAGGTCATCTATACAGTGCAGAGCGATAGGCTAAAACGCATTTTTCTCGATCGCAGCAAGAAACTATCGGACGACGAAAAAGAGGCACTCGACATCCGCTTCTGCGACGTCACGATCACCGAGGAGGTGGAGGCCCTGTTTGACGGCGTCGGCACGATCAGTGCCGTGGTACATTCCATCGCCTATGCCAATCCGAAGACCTGCCTGGGCGAGAGCTTTCATACCGACGCGATCGACGACATCAAGACAAGCTTCGAAATCAGTTGCATGTCGCTGGCCACCGTCGCGCGATACGCGGCGGGAGCCATGCCGGACGGCGGTGCGATCGTCACCATGACCTTCGATTCACAGCGCGCCTTTCCGTTCTACAACTGGATGGGCGTCAACAAAGCGGCACTTGAGGGTACGGTTCGAGCGCTGGCCCGCGAGCACGGACGCAGCCTGATTCGAGTCAATGCGGTGTCTGCCGGTCCGCTGAAGACAAAAGCCGCGACCAACATTCCCGGGTTCAACGAGCTCGCCGAAACCTGGAACGCCTCCAGCCTGATGCCGTGGGATACCGAGAACGACAAGCACGCAGTAGCCAATGCCGTGACCTACCTGGCAGGGCCGTATTCCGACAAAATCACGGGTCAGACGCTGTACGTCGATGGCGGCGCCTGCGTCGCAGGCGGTGTGTTGCTCCCACACGAGCGCCCTGCCTGACCGGTCGGCCGAGGACGATTGGGTACCGGAACGCCACTGCTTTCATCGACAATCACAACGGTTCAAAAGTGCTTCGATGGCACCTCGGATTTGCGGCGCACCATGGCAGAGCGGAGAGTTCCACGCTTAATCCACGCCCCCTAAGGCCGCATAGACGCAACCTGAGAAGGCATTTTCGACGGCCATACAGTAAGTGCCCAATCGACCTGTCACGAATTAATCCATGGATTATGCGGAGGAGACTATATTCGTGCTCAGGTACGATGGCACGGCGCCGGCGTGCATGTCGAACCGTTTCATCTCGACCGTCAGGACGCGGTAGATGACTTTGGCGCCGGCGATGAATGGTACGGCCAATATCATGCCGACAATTCCGCCAATGACGCCGCCCAGGAAGATGCCCAGCAGACAGATAACCGGATGGATGTTGACCTGATCGCGCATAACCAGCGGCAGAATCACGACACTGTCAAGCAACTGCACGAAGGCGACGATGCAGAGCACACCGAATGACGCCTGCATCAAGTTGCGACGCGCGGCCTCAACATCCTCGACGGTGCCGACGTCGAGACTGGCAAGCACCAGAATAACTCCGATACAGGCACCAAAAGCCGGGCCGACAATGCGCACGACGTTGGTCACTGCAATGATCAGCGCGATGGACAGCGCCATGATGAAGGTGATTTCGACAAAGACCTTTAGGATCAGCAGCAGCGCGAACGACACAAAGAACATGATCATGTTTTCGACGATCAGGCCGCGCAGATAATAGCCCCACATGTCGATCGTCTTGCGCAGCATGAAAATGCCGGGCTCGATATAGGTATTCGGAATCAGGCTGAGCAGGCCCCTGTAAAACTTGTCGCCGTCGAGCAACGCGAAAATCAACACGAAAAAGAAAAGCAGCAGGAACTGCCCACCCTCCGGCGCTACGGATCCGAGCCAGGCGACGAGATCGGTAAACAGCTCCGTGATGTAGCCCGTCACCAGCTCGATCATCTCCGTGTGCGTCTCCGTCGCCTGCACCAGCCCAAAGCGTTCCAGAGTCTTGTAGATCTGTTCGCCAATGTAAACCAAATTCGACCTGGCGACGTCACTGCCAACCGGTTGTCTCTTTACCGGCTTCTCCTCCAGCACCTTCCCGTCCGGCGCGCTGTCGTCCAGCAGCCTTCCCACCAGCCCTTTCTCTGTCAACAGCCCCGGTTGCTGTTCGACCATTCCCTCCTGGCTGCCCTTGAACGCGACGATCTCCTCGGCGATCGCAGGAACCAGGGATGAAACCACGAAAACACACCCCGATACCATCGGCAGGAAAATCACGACGATCGTGATCCACTTTGGCACCCCGGCCTGCCGCGCCATTTTGACCACCGGGTAGAGGATGTGCGCCACCAGCAATCCCGCCAATACCGGGCGGATCAGAAGTCGGGCCCCATACAGAACGGA
>Ga0310124_10001179_pt1 | contig 18292 bp, 16 predicted proteins | sample CB11b_AW_Bot5_MG_FD_203507 | JGI IMG/M metagenome (GOLD analysis project Ga0310124, IMG submission 203507) | Marine microbial communities from Western Arctic Ocean, Canada - CB11b_AW_Bot5 | ecosystem: Environmental > Aquatic > Marine > Oceanic | place: Canada: Western Arctic Ocean | collected... | reverse complement strand
TGGAACGTCTACAGCCCGGTCAACTTGGATCTGGTTCTGCCGACAGAAATCGCCATCAACGACCCGATAGTGTTCACGGGCACGGCGCGCGACAATCTTCCAAACGGTTGGATCTACAACCACTCGGTCGAGTTGCGCTTCAACGGCACCTTGGTGGGAACCGCGTACACAGACTCCGAGGGCGTCTGGGTGCTGAACTGGATCATCCCCCCGAACATCGGGCTTGGAAGTCATCCCATCGAGATCTACTCACCCGCACAGGGGTGGTACCGCGAGAGTTCAGCCAACGGAACGATCTGGGTAGCCCACCATTCCTCCATCCTTATGTCTGTAGAGGACAATGGCCTTGCCACACGCGGCGAGTTCTGGAATGTCAGCGGACGACTCTACGATTCGGATGAGCCGGGCCTGCCTGGAATCGCTGGCCGCAACGTCGATATCCTGCTCGATGGCGTGTTCGTGAACACGGTGATCACAGATTCAGAGGGCCGGTTCCAACTGCTGGTACCCGTCAGCATGGTCTCCGCTCGTGGAGGGCACACGCTGTCAGCGCACTACGCTGGAGAATCCGCATGGCTGGCGAGCAACGACACGACGTCCCTGACGACATGGGCCGACATCAGTTGGCAACTGGTCGAGAGCAGCAACATGGTCATCCGATCATCGTCCAGTCACCCGATCATCATCGAAGGGCGTATCCTTGAAGTGGGAGGAAGCGGCAACCCGGTGTCTGACCTCGACCTGACGCTCTACTGGAACACTTCGTCGCTAGATATTCGCACCAAACTGGTGTGGCTGAACGACAGCAGCTTCCGCATCGAGTTGGTCGCTCCACAGACGATGACCCCCGGTGACATCACGCTGACCCTCAAATCCTCGAAGAACAGCACTCGCTACTTCAACTACGGAGAGGTCAACATCTCGGTCTTCGTCGTCATCGCTGTCGACTTCGAGGTCGGTATCCTAGATGTGCCGCACATGGGCAAGAAGGTCATCGTATGGGTCGAAGCGCACGCCCGCGACACTCAGTTACCGGTGGCGGATATCGAGGTGGCTGCGGTGCTGCACAACGAGTCCTACGTCTACAGCCGAACGCTGATCGGGCGCACCTCCGCCAACGGTTCGTTCTGGTTCGAGTTCGTCTCGGTGGCGCCCACCGACCCGTACGGGGACAAGTCGGCGTACGGCGACCTCTACGTGCAGATCAACTCGTCTGACGAGAAGGTGGCGGCCGACGATCGCGCGCTGCTGGAACAGACGCTGTCAGTGAACGTACTGCCTCCCGAGGCAGTGGCGGACTCCAGCTTCGGCTGGATCTACGGCGGCATCGCCGCGCTGGTGCTCTCTGCCCTGGTGTTCGCCATATGGTGGCGCCGTCGCCAGTTGACCGCCATCGAGGAGTTGGCGGACATATTCTCCTACACCGCGGAACTTCTGGCGGCTGGAGATGCTGTCCGCGAGGCGATTTTCAACTGCTACGAAGGGATGTGTGCCGTGCTGATGAAGCACAGGTTCCTGCGGCGGGACTTCGAGACCGTGCGCGAGTTCGAGATGGCCATCCGCAAGGCGCTGCCGATCAACGAGGATGCGCTCGTCGCGCTCGACAGTGTGTTCGAAGAGGCGCGCTACTCACGCCACGAAATGGCTGAAGCCCACAAGAACCAGGCTCAGGAGGCGCTGCGTCAGGTGCTGGTTGAGATCGAGAGTCTCCAAGAAGTCCCAGCGCGGTGAGGCTCAGGGTCGACTTCGGTCGAGATTGAGGCGCAGTTCGCCCACCGTCCAGACAGCGTCAGCGAGGTTACAGTCCGACGGCAGCGTGAACAGCCGCTCCAGGCGTTCGCTCCCTTCGGTTGCTAGTTGCAAGCGGAACACCACCCGACCATCCACCTCGCCCATCGACAGGCCGACGCCGGACAACTCGCAGCCGTGCAGTGGAATGACCAATGCACCGTCCTTCTCGCTGCCCCCGAACAGGTCGAGAAACGCGCCGGTGCGCAGCACACCTGCGACCTGTTCGAAACGCGCTTCGATATCTCCGGACTGCTCGACGACTATCTCCTGATGCAGGGATATCGCCGCCTCGAGGTGATCTAGTTCACCGAGGAAGCGGTCGTGCAGAGCCTCAGGCGTGACATTCAGTCCGGCGGGCGCTCGTGGCGCGTCCGGAACGGGAGTGTCTGGGTGGCTCGGGTCGCGCTCTTCGATGGGTACTGCGTTCCAATCCATCGTCGACTCCCCCCTGCGCTCCTCGCCACCCCATTCAAACGCTTCGTGGAGTCACTCACTGGAATGGTCGCCCTTGGGATGACGTTTGAAGAAGCGACGCACATGCCTGCGGGTGACCTCGGGAGAGGTGCACCTGAGCATATCGAGCCCATCCGGGAGCAGCCGAGCGTAGTTCGGGGTGAGCAGGCGGTCCTCGAGCAGTAGCACGAAGGCGCGGTCACCGATTTTGCGAATCGGCCTGCCCATCCCCTGCAGCACGCTGTTCAGCGCAGGCTGCTGCACCGCGTAGCGGTAGGCATTACCTCCGAACCTCGTCCCGTAGTAGCGTTTGCGAGCGTCGGATTCGACCGAAGGGGGCGCTACTGGGAGACCGACGCACACAACCGCGTCGAGCAGATTGGCCTCGTAGTCGATACCCTCGGCCAGTTTCGCCCCGAAGGCACCTGCCAGCAGCACTCGCTCCCCGGTGCTACGCGCCAGATGCAACTCGCGCAGCAACCCATCGACACGCCTCTTGCTCCATCCGCGCTCTTCGAGCAACAGCCTGCGTCCGGGCCAGAATCCCTCTCCGATGATTTCCTCCAACAGGTTGTAGGATGGAAGGAAGACAGCGACATGACCGGGAGTCTCCTGGAGCAGCGCCAACAGGTGCTCACGGATCGCCTTGGTGTTCTGCTCGCCGCGTCGACCGTAGAGAGTCGTTACCTGTGTCGCGATGGCGACCGGGCGGCGATCGGAGAGAAAGGGCGAAGGGTACTGGTTGGAGAGCAATTCACGGTCATCGGGAAGCGCGAGCAGGTCGGAGTACATCTCTGGTGGGTAGAGTGTCCCGGACATCAACACGGAGCCGTGCACCTCAGAGAACACCGGACCGGCCACCACACCTGGGTCCAGCAGATGCGTCGTCACGCGCGGAGTGTCTCCGACACGTCCGAAGACCAGCGCCAACGCCGCGTCACCGCGGAAGCGATGCACCAAGCCGAGAAGTTCGGCCAACCGCGTGGCTGCGGTGTCCTTCTCTTCTGTCTCTTCAGGATCGAGTTCGACTTCCACAGTGAGCAGCAGCCGCACCACTTCCGGCAGTTGTAGGCCACTTCCACTGACCTCCTCTGAGAGCGCACCTTCGATGACCTGCAGCATGTCGACTGCGGTCACTTCGTGTTCCCTCTGCTCACCACGCGTGAGGGTGACATCATGCACCCGATACCACGCTGACAGGTCACGATGCATTCGCTCCAGCGCGGCCTCCAGTCTGTGCAGGTCGCCCACCAGCGCCTGTTCCGCATCGAGGTCTCCATCCCGCCGCTCCTGCTCCTGCTGCGTTTGTTCCCTGTGCTCCTGCACCTCGAGCCGCGCGTCGCGAACCAGTTGGGTCGTCAGCGTGCGCTGCATCCCCCTGCGAATCCTGTCGGGCAGGTTGTGGGCTTCGTCGACGATCAGGAGGATGTCATCGAGGGAGACTCCCATCGCCTCCAGCGACACCTCGCGCACCCGTTCATGGAACAGATGGTTGTAGTCACACAGCACGATGTCCGCTCGACCAGCCACGGTCCGCGCCACCTTCCACGGGCAGGTGGGACTCGGTCGTCCGTCCTCCACGTGGCGGCGCGACAGCTCAACCAGTTCGCTCACGTGTAGCGGGTCCTGCAGCACACGCAGTTGCAGCCCGGGTGAATCGCGCACGTACGGAATGCACTTTCGCGTCGAGCGCAGCGAGGCGCACAACTTCGAGAACACTGCTGGGAACTCCTCGGAGATCTCGTTGATGCACATCCCCTGCTGACCGATCATGTCGACAAGACTCACCTTCGGTACATGTTCGCCGCGGCGCTCATTGATGCGGCGGACCGTTTCGACGACAATGCGATGCTGTGCTTGGCGGCCGGTCAGGAAGAAGATTGTCAACTTGCGACTTGAACTGCACTGCACATCCAAAGCAGCAGACAGCGCTGCAGCCGTCTTTCCTATCCCAGTCGGTGCCGCAGCGAGCAGCGAGCCACCGGATGAGAGCGCTGTCCATGCGTCCTCGATCATCTCTGATTGTCCACTACGCAGGGTCGCGTGAGCAAGATGCCCTGGCTTGCGAACGGAGGCTGATTCAGTCACGGAACGCCGCGTGGCGAGCGACCGCCCAATAAGGTTGGGAAGCGCGCGCTGCTCGCTCATCAGCGAGACAGCCTCTCGGCAGGATGCAGTCGGGGTCCCCCCCGAAGGGGGGAGGGGTATGACGATGTTTCACAGATCGTCGGTGATAGGGGTCCCCGAATACTCGGGGAGGGGTTTGTGTGATTCTTTGTTGATGCTGACCATCGCCGTGCGTGCGCGCTGGCGCAGCAGGAAGATGCCCAGGGTAAGCATGGCGGGTGGGCGCTCGTCACGGCACGATTCCGCCTCAGCCGAGGGGGAGTTGGGTGCGAGGGGGCCCGAAGACCCCCCCGCGTTGTTGTCCGTGTGCATCCCATCACTCACGTCTCTCACCACTTTTCCGATTATTCGGTATGATCCTCATGCTTGGTATCCGCAGCAATCTTCTGAACGAGTCCAAGACCCGCCTCACGCCGCGCGATGATTTCAGCAGTCACCTGCTCGTAGTAGAGTCCGATTCCTGCAATCGCAGCCTGCTCAGGTGTGATCTTACGCAGCTCCTCGAGAACCTTGAGTTCCTCGTTCAGAGAAGTTCCGACATCGACTGTGATGACCTTGCCTTCACCAGAGGTTGCGGTCTGGTCAAGGAAGCGGTGGACTGACCTGCGCAGCACATCGGTCCGGTTGCGCATGCCATCGAATCCGATGCGCCTGTCGATCTCGAGAATCTCCTCCTCTGTAAGTCGGAAAGAGATCATCACACTCGGCGTTGTCATGGTCGGAAGCTCCGGTTCGAATCAGGACAAACACTGAAAGTATTTAGTTTGTATGACAGTCATCTGACAATGTATGCTCATGGAATGGGCTCTGAGTCCATCATTCATTGGTTATTTTCACCTAAAGTGGCACAATCTTGATCCGACCATCTCCGAGCCAGTTCCTAGGCGGGATTCCTGCCCCTCCACGCTCCGCGGGACCATCGGATAACCATCCTCAATTCCTGAACACCCGCTCCGCGACTACGCGCGCGCCCGCGAGGCTCTGGAAGTTCCATCACTTCCCTCCGGCACAGTCCACGGCCATCTGTGAAATCTGGTTGGTTCGTGATTCGACCGTCGATTTCCGTCCGCATGATATAGGCCCAACCCATCAGGGAATGTAAGCAGGGGTCGCCAAGCTTGGTCAACGGCGCTGCGTTCAGGTCGCAGTCCTCAGCGGTTCGCAGGTTCAAATCCTGCCCCCTGCATTACGCTCATCGGAAATGACGAACAAACGATGAGAATCAGAGCCAGCGACGCGTCGTGAGGGTGAAATAGGCGGCCCGCTACGACCGCTGCATGGCACTGGAGTCGAGCCGTGGTCTCTACCTGTTCCTACGTACTCTGGAGGTGGCTGTGGACGATGATGTCATCACCGAAGATGAGATGGCGATTCTCAACATACTCTCTAGGTGCCTTGACCTCCCTGAGGGGGTAATCGGCGCCTGTTGGGCCGTTGTGCGTGGCTCCATGGCATCACCTATCACCTCTGAGCAGGAGGCTTCGTGGTCAGGCAAGCTCCTTGGGGATGCGACCTGCTACCAGTCAGCGATCATCGCCGCCCTCGATGATGAGGTCATCACCGACGAGGAGATGGCGATGCTCGACTGTCTTCGTCAGGCAATGGGCATCCAGACGAACGAGCACGCGATGGTTGCCGAGGCGGTCCTCCAGATGATCAACAACGCGGGTGAGGAGAGGCATAGAGACCGGTTCGAAGCGTACCTGACGAGTCACCCCTACCGCTGAGTTGATTCGCGGGCATCGTTCTCGGCTGCTACGCAGCCGCCGACCTCCTAGGCGAAACATACAACATCACCTGCACCTCGTGTACGCTGAGGGTTGTCCGTGACCAGTGAGGCTGTGAATCGTCGATTGCCAATCATCCTCGCCCTCGGCCTGAATGTGATGATGCTGCTCGCACTGCTGAGCGTGACCCTTCCGCCTGCACCAGGGGAACTCGAAGCGGGTCCGCGATACTCGAGCACCCAGGTGGCGCTTCTCTGGGGCCAGAAGGTTTCTGGCAGCCAGAGCACGGACAGCGTTGAAGCGCTCGACCTGGATGCTTACGGTAACACCTACGCGTGCGGCTACTTCTATGGCACCGCGACCTTCGGTTCAATCACGTTGTCAGGACAGGGACAGGATGGGTTCGTCGGGAAGATCGACCCCTCAGGGAACTGGGTTTGGGTACAGAAGATGGGCGGCAGCAGTTCGGATCAGTGCAAGGATATCGATGTCGACGACGGGGGAAACATATCCATCACCGGATATTTCTACAGCACTGCGTCGTTCGGCAGCACATACCTCTCTAGTCAGGGAAGTACCGACATCTTCGTCGCCAAACTGGACACCAATGGAACATGGCTGTGGGCGGTGAAAGCAGGAGGCAGCAGCTCTGACTACGGGCACGGGGTTGCACTCGACAACAGTGGGCGTGTCTACATCACAGGTTACTACTACAGTTCCGGAACAATCTACTTCGGTCCATTTACGCTGTCGAGTACCCATTATGATGAAGCATTCGTCGCCGCATTGAATCCAAGCGGTCAGTTCGTTTGGGCGAAGGCCATGACTTCAAGTTACTATCAGAGAGGTCGAGGAATCGATGTCAACGACAACGGAGAATTAGCGATCACTGGGGATTTCAGTTATCGAATTACCATGGGGGGAAGTTGCGGGACATTGATTCCCGGTTATTCGTCAAGCAACTACTATCGCCCTTACACTGCAAAATTCAATGCAAGTACTGGAAATTGCATATGGGCGCAGATGGGGCAGCCTCGAAACTCGTACAGTGCATATGCGGAAGATGTGGCGATTGACAACAGCGGTCAGATCGCCTCCACCGGGTGGTTCTACAACAGGATAGATTTTGGCGGCGGGTATACCTCTGCCTATCAGCAGTCCTCTAATTGGGATTGCTATGTGACAAAGTACACCAACAGCGGTGCGAATCTCTGGGCACAGGCTGTTGGTGGCAGCAGCAGCGATTACTGCTACGCCATTGACATGGACGAGACATCGGGTAACATCACTATCGCTGGCATGTTCCAGAGTACCGCATGGTTCGGAAACACCTACATCGCCAGCAGAGGAAGTACCGACGCCTTCTACGCTACACTCACCCCCTCTTCTGGAGGAGGATATGTCTGGGACACGATACACCACTTCGGTGGAACCAGCAGCGACTACGGCTACGCTGTCGCTGTCAGGAATGGAACGGTTGCATTTGGTGGATACTTCCATTCTAGTGCATACGATGATTCAAACACTCTCACTCTGAGTAGTATCGGGGGTGCAGATGGCTGGATATTGGTTTATGGAGTTGATTCCGATGGCGATGGAGTGGGCGATGGCACAGATTTCTTCCCCAACGATTCGAGTCAATGGGCGGATCGGGATGGAGATGGATTCGGGGACAACCTGACCGGTTTGAACGGCGACGACTGTCCAAACACATTCGGTAACTCGACCGGCGGGGCGGGGCTGTATGGTTGCCCGGATCGAGACGGCGACGGCTGGGCCGACTCTGTCGACATGCTCCCTGATGAACCGACCCAATGGGAGGACACAGACAACGACGGCTTCGGCAACAACATGAGCGGTTACCAGGGCGATGGCTGCCCGATGATGTGGGGTAACTCATGGCGCGATCAGTATGGATGTCTCGACCTCGATAGTGACGGCCAGTCGTTCATGAACGACCACTTCCCGAGCAAGAACACCCAATGGAACGACACCGATGGTGACGGATTAGGAGACAACTGGGCTGACAAGACTTGGAACGTGACGAGGTCGGCGCATTGGCCCGGTGAATGGATCGCCGGTGCCTGGCATCCCGATTCATCTCCGCTCGACTGGGATGACGACGGCTATGAGGATGGTGAACTGGAGGATGCCTCCCACCCGTGGGATGACTGTGTCTACGAAGCAGGAGACTCCTGGCGCGACCTGATCGGTTGCCCTGATTCCGATGGCGATGGCTGGTCGGACATCAATGACGAGGTCGATGACAATCCTAGCCAGCACGAGGACCAGGATGGAGACGGATTCGGTGATTCTGTCAACGGCTCGATGTTCGACGACTGCCCGACCCGCTGGGGCAACAGCACGATCGATCGCTTCGGCTGCCCGGACAACGACGGCGACGGTGTCTCCAACGACAATGATGACTGCCCTACGGTCGCGGGCTTGCCTTCCAACGGCTGTCCTGACCGGGATGGGGACGGTTACGTGGATCAGGCAGATGAGTCAGACGACCCTGTCGACGATTGTCCGGACGACTACGGCACCTCGTACATCGACAGCTACGGGTGTCCCGATGGCGACGGTGATGGCTGGTCGGACGGGAACGACCCATTCCCCAATGACGGCACCCAATGGGAGGATTCCGACGGTGATGGATACGGGGACAACCCCGATGGGGAGATGTCTGACGATTGTCCGAGTCGCGCCGGCCAGTCGAACCAAGGCGGTGTCCTAGGTTGTGAGGATTGGGATCTGGACGGCTGGGCCGACCACATCGACCCCTACCCACAGAATGCAAGCATGTGGTCTGATGGGGATGGCGATGGCTTCGCCGACCAGCAGGGGACGAACATCTCGGACAACTGTCCAGTGGAATGGGGCAACTCGACTCTGTTCCGACGGGGCTGCCCCGACATGGATGGCGACGGGGTTCCCGACAACCTCGACTGGGATATCGATGGTGACGGATACTCGAACACTGACGAGATGCGTTCTGACCCTCTTTCAGACCCTTACGACTTCGTGGATACCCCGACGGACATTGATGGGGACGGCCGCGCCGACAACGTCGAAGCGTCCGAAATATCAGGCAGCTCCCTGATGCAGGACACGTTCGGCAAGGTGGTGACTGGGGCAGTACTACTGCTGGTGGTGTTCGCCGTGGTGATCTCGTTCATGATGGTGAACACCAACGCAGGTCGCCGAAACACGTTCGGGCGACTCGAGAGCCAACTGTTCGAAGCCGAAGGATTCGATGGTCTCGCAGAGGTCGAGGAGGAACTCGAGGAGTTACTCCGCCGAGGCAACATCACCGGATCGCAAGGGATGCTCCTGCGCCAGCAGGTGGATGAGAAGCGATACGCGCTCGATGAGGAGCTGCGCGTCAGCCAGCAAGCCCAGTGGTGGGCAGCGATGGGGCAACAGAATCAGCAGTGGGGTGGATGGTACCCTACAACCGAGCAGGCGCAGTGGTATGCTGGGCAGCAGGATCAGGGCCAGTATGACCCGAGCCAGTATGACCAGTACGGCGGCCAGCAGTGACGCTTCCGCATCTCCGTGTTGTGGCCGGCGCTTCTATGAGGAATGCCCTGAGGTGGCTGGATTAGGTGAAGGCGTGTCAGTCAAGGCGATCAACGACACCATCCATGGCGTCATCCATGTCGACGGCGCCTGCAGGGAACTGTTGTCAACACCGGAGTTCAACAAACTGAGCCACATCAAGCAACTCGGTCTCGCTCACCTGGTCTTCCCCGGTGCACATCACACGCGCTTTGAGCATTCACTCGGTGTCTCACATCTGGGCGGCAAGATGGCTGATTCTGTCGGACTCGACGCACACGAGAAGCAACTCGTGGAGACGGCTGCGATGCTGCACGATGTCGGTCATGGTCCTTATTCGCACACTCTTGAGCACATACTGCACGCGCGTGGGGGGATGGACCACATGTCGGTCACCGAGGGTATCATCACCGGTGACTACGACGTCCTACGCGGGGATGAAAAGCGGATATTCTCAGAGCGCAGGAGCGTACCTGAGATTCTCGAGAAGCACGGCATGGACCCCAAAGAGGTCGCCAGCCTCATCCGCGGACCTGATGCTGGTGGCAGTGAGCGCAATCTGCTCTACTGGACTGAGGGTTCGGAGTCGTTCCAGTCAGTCGACAAAACCCTGGGCAATCTTGTACACGGACCGGTGGACTGTGACCAGATGGACTACCTGATGCGCGACTCCCACTTCACGGGAGTCAAGCACGGCATCATCGACCATGAGCGGCTGATCGCTTGCATGGAGCGGCACGCGGATGATGTGGCCGTGACCGAAGGAGGCCTCTCGGCTCTGGAGGGGATGATGATGGCGCGCGGCCTGATGTACAGTGCGGTCTACTTCCATCGCGTGACCCGCATCACCGAACTGATGCTATCTCGCGCTGTCGAACGCATGGAGGGAGTCGAGGTCGAACCGGTCGACATGCAGCGGATGGTCGATGCTGAAATCTGGCAGGTGCTCGGTCAGGCCGGCGAATTCTCGCGAGACATGCTCACACGCATCAAGTACCGACAGCTGCTAAAGATCGCCGTCAGCCGCCGAAAGGACGAGTTCGAGGAGCCCGAATTGCAACGTCTCATCGAACTGGCGCAGAACAGTACACTGCGGCAGGAGATTGAAGCTGAGATTGCCGGGCGCGCCGGTGTTCCCGAAGGGTATGTGGCGCTCGATGTTCCGAGCGTGAAACTGCTGCTTTCGGAACCGCGCATGGCGCAGGTAGACATCCGCATCATCGGAGATGATGGCGTGACGCGCTGGTTCACCGAGCACACACCGATCGCAGAAGCCCTGCGAGAACGTCAGGTGTCGCAGTCGGTGATGTACGTCGCCACACTCCCGCAAGCCGTTGAAAAGGTGGCCGGAATCGCTGAGCGCGTCATTTTCGCATGAATACAATGACGCTTGCCCACTGTGGCCGTGCGATAAGTGTGAAAAGGGGGGTGTGGGTCGGCGAGGCCACTTGAAGGCGCTTTCGCGACTTCCTCTCGTTGCTGTTTGGTGAGAAAAATGCACTCCCATCTGAAAGAGGTCTATGATACTGTATTAGCCCGCGATCCGGATCAGCTTGAATTCCATCAGGCGGTCCTCGAGATCCTTGAGAGTCTAGACCCGGTGGTCGAGGCTCATCCTGAATTCATCACCACGAACATCTTCCAGAGAGTGGTTGAGCCAGAGCGGCTGATCCAGTTCCGTGTGCCGTGGATCGACGATGAGGGTAACATCCAGGTGAACAGGGGATTCCGCATCCAGTTCAACAGCGCCATCGGCCCCTACAAGGGCGGTCTGCGCTTCCATCCCTCAGTCAACCTCTCCATCCTCAAGTTCCTCGCCTTCGAGCAGGTGTTCAAGAACAGCCTGACCGGCCTGCCGATGGGTGGGGGCAAAGGAGGTTCGGACTTCAATCCCAAAGGAAAGTCGAACAACGAGGTGATGCGCTTCTGTCAGGCGTTCATGACCGAGTTGTGGCGGCACATAGGGGCTGACACAGACGTACCTGCTGGTGACATCGGAGTGGGCGGGCGCGAGATCGGTTTCCTCTACGGACAGTACCGCAAACTGGCGAACGAGTTCACAGGTGTGCTCACTGGGAAGGGCCTGCAGTATGGAGGCAGCCTGATTCGACCGGAGGCGACCGGCTACGGTCTGGTCTACCTCATGCGCGAGATCCTCGCCGTTGATGGGGAGACCTTCGAAGGCAAGAAGGTGGCGATCAGCGGATCGGGTAACGTCGCTCAGTTCGCCGCTGAGAAGGTGACCCAACTGGGTGGCAAGGTGGTCACCCTTTCGGACAGCAGCGGATTCATCCACGACGATGACGGCATCGACTCGGACGAGTTGATGTGGATTCAGGAGATGAAGAACGTCAGGCGGGGGCGCATCAAGGAGTACTCCGAGCACCGCGGCTACGAATACACCCCGCGCGACAAGGGACTCGACCACAACCCGCTGTGGCAGACAGCTGTCGACATCGCGCTGCCATGCGCCACGCAGAACGAGTTGAACGGAATCGACGCACAGAATCTGGTCGACAACGGTGTGAGATACGCTGGCGAGGGTGCCAATATGCCCTGCACTCCCGCTGCGGTCGACGTCTTCCACGCCAACGATGTCAAATTCGCACCGGGCAAGGCTGCCAATGCAGGAGGAGTGTCCACCAGCGGCCTCGAGATGAGCCAGAACAGCCAGAGGATGCCCTGGTCGCGCGCCGAGGTCGACGCTCGACTCGATGCGATCATGGTCGGCATCCACGAGAAGGCATTCAACACCGCCCGCAAGTACGGACAGCCGGGCAACTACGTGTTCGGAGCGAACATCGCGGGCTTCATGAAAGTGGCTGAATCAATGCACGCCCAGGGATCCTGGGGCTGAATCTCAGATCGCCGTTGGGGCGACATGCGAGTCGTCCTTGTCAGAGCGGTCGGTGACCCTGCTCCATACGTTGGTCATCAGTTCGTCGTGATGCTGCTTGCAGTAGTGGAAGCGGCGGTAGGCTTCTCGGAACGAGTAGGCCTTCTTGCCTGTGGCTACGAGGTATCCGTCTGGTGACAACCGGCTGACGATCCCACCTTCGACTTCACAGCCAGGATAGTCGCAGCGCGGACCTACCTCATCCCGGCCGGGTCCGGGATAGTCGCAGCGCATCCCCTCCTCCCCCTCTTCAGCTGGGCTTTCGGGTGCGTCATCACTCATCGCCTCGACCTCCTAGAATACCAGTACACTCGGGGCTATTTGGCCTTGTGCCCATCATTCATCCCTCTCCGCTTCGATGACGACCAATGAGACGTTGGCCTGTACGTTATCTCCGGCGGCGCAGTTGATCTCAGTCACCGTTCCTGAGATCGGTGCTGCGACCTCGTTCTGCATCTTCATCGCCTCGAGCACGAGCACCACATCCCCCTCCCGCACACTCTGGCCGACGGTCACCTCGACCGTCACCACCTTGCCCGGAATGGTGGTAGAAACGTTACCTGACTTGCTCTTGCGGCCCCCCGTCCTCCGTTGGCGCGGTGCCGCCACCTCATTTCCTTCGACCTGGACTTCGAAGGTATGTCCGTCGATGGTCGCGGTCCATCTGTCACCGTCTTGGGATAGTTCGACCTCGAATGTCTCACCGTCCACTGTCACACGGCGTTTTTCGCTCATCTGTTCACCTCCACCTCGCCCGTTTGTTGCGGTGGCTGGCAAGGCCCGACAGCCCCATTCGACGGCGTCGGTGGTCCCGTGACCAGGCGCTACCGAGCCGGCGACCGGACTTGGAGCGGCTAGCCGGTCGCGTTCCTGTCATCGAGAGCACCGCTATCAGGGCAGCGGTACGCATGCGCATCAGGCGTGAATTTCCGCCATCGCCACTCGAGGCATCCTCTCGGGTCGTCGTTCCGATCTCCTCGATCTGCTCGGAGACATCAGAACCAGGTTCAGGTTGGGTGCCTTCGAAATCCTCGAGGTCAGTGAGCGGCCCGCGGGCGTCTCTGAGGATGTGCGAGAGTCCTGTTGCGTAGGACTCTTCCTCGTCGTCCATGTGATTCACCTCACAATGGGATGTTGCCATGCTTACGCGCCGGGCGCTCCTCCTGCTTGTCGAGCAGCATTCCCAGCGCCTTCACCAGTCGCGAGCGGGTCTCACACGGCTCGATGACATCGTCGATGTAGCCGAGCGCCGCCGCCTTGTACGGGTTGGCGAACAACTCCCCGTACTCCTCGACCAGACGTTCCCGTTCCTGGCTGGGATTAGCCGCCTCCTCGATGCGCCGGCGATGGATGATCTGTACTGCACCATCGGCTCCCATCACTGCCAGTTCAGCGGTTGGCCAGGCGATGTTGTAGTCGCCGCGGATGTGCTTGGAGCACATCACATCGTATGCGCCGCCGTATGCCTTGCGTATGATGACGGTAAGTTTCGGGACGGTGGCCTCAGAGTACGAGAACAGGAGTTTGGCACCATGACGGATGATTCCACCCCATTCCTGGCTGGCACCGGGCAGGAATCCGGGAACGTCCACGAAGGTGAGCAACGGTATGTTGAACGCGTCGCAGAAGCGGACGAACCTAGCCGCCTTGACGCTCGCATCGATGTCCAGACAACCGGCGAGCACCTGTGGTTGGTTGGCCACCACACCGATCGGGTGCCCCCCTAGACGAGCGAAGCCGGTCACGATGTTGGCGGCGAACTCCCGTTGCGACTCTAGGAACTCGCCGGAGTCGACGATATCCGTGATGACATCGAGTACATCGTAGGGTTTGCTGACATCATCCGGGATGATGTCGCTGAGTGCGTCGCAACTGCGGTCAAGAGGATCGGAACAGTGGCGGCTCGGGGGGCTCTCGAGGTTGTTGAGCGGCATGTGCCCGACCAACTGGCGAACCAGTTGCAGGGCATCCTCGTCATCGGAAGCGGTGAAGTGGGTCACCCCGGACTTTCTGGCGTGTGTGCTGGCACCTCCCAGTTCCTCGAACGTGACCTGCTCGTTGGTGACAGTGCGAATGACCTCTGGTCCGGTGATGAACATGTGCGCTGTCTGGTCGACCATGATGACGAAATCCGTGATCGCCGGTGAGTAGACCGCACCTCCTGCGCACGGACCCATGATGACGCTGATCTGTGGTATGATGCCACTCGCCTGCACGTTGCGGAAGAAGATCTCAGCGTAGCTGCCCAGGCTCGCCACCCCCTCCTGGATGCGTGCCCCACCACTGTCGTTCAGGCCGATTACCGGTGCTCCTGTCTTGAGCGCCATGTCGAGCACCTTGCAGATCTTGAGGCCGTGCATCTCACCGAGTGAGCCCCCATAGACCGTGAAGTCCTGTGAATAGCAGTAGACCGGCCGGCCGTCGATTGTCCCATGGCCCGTGACCACGCCATCTCCCGGGATGACGTTCTGGTCCATTCCGAAATCGCGGCAGCGATGCTCGACAAGCGGGTCGATCTCCTGAAATGAGCCCTTATCGAGCATCACTTCTAGACGTTCACGAGCGGTCAGTTTGCCCTTTGCATGCTGCGCATCGACCCGAGCCGAGCCGCCGCCCGCCTTCGCTTGGGACTTGCGTCTGCGCAGGTCACCGAGCCTGTCGTCGTTCTCATCCATGCAATCGTTGATTCGAACAACTGCGTGCCGTTTATTGTCTTGGCGTCACCTATGGTGACGCTGAATAGCAGAGAGAATGGGAAAGTTGTCGTTCAATTGAAGGGGGTCAGGCGACTCGATGCGGACGTGAGCACCCCGTTACGCATCGTAATCGCCAAGCCGGGTCTTGATGGCCACGACCGTGGCGCCAAGGTAATCGCCCGCGCACTGCGCGATGCCGGGCACGAGGTCATCTACACCGGATTAAGGAGAACACCTGAGCAGATAGTGCGCACTGTGATGGACGAGGATGCTGACCTGCTTGGCCTGTCCAGCCTTTCAGGAGCACACGACTTCCTTTTTCCGCGGGTCTGCACTCTGCTTGTCGAGGCTGAACTGTTGGATGTAGTGGTATTCGGCGGTGGCATCATCCCAGATGCAGATCGCCCTTCACTGCTCGGGTTGGGCATCCGCGCCATCTTTGGCCCCGGAACCACAATCGAGGAGATGTTGGCGTTCGTCACAGAACTCGGTGAACGGAGAGCAGCAGGTGAGCCGAGCGGGGTCGGAGAAGGCGGAGACTGGACTTGGCAGGCTACGGGTGAGACTTGATGGACGCTGAAACCGCTCATGCCGCCGCAAAAACTGGTGACCGCAGGTCACTTGCTCGCTTGCTGACATTGATCGAATCAGGAAACATCAACGGCGCTGAACTCGGATTTGGTTCACGTGAGGAAGATGGTCGCATCCTCGGTGTGACCGGCTCACCGGGCGTCGGGAAGAGTTGCCTCGTCGACAGACTGCTGCACGAATGGGCGGCTGCAGGCGAGCGAGTTGCGGTGCTGGCAATCGACCCTTCGTCCCCGGTCACTGGTGGAGCCCTGCTCGGCGACAGGATGCGCATGCAGGCCGCCGACGACCTCGACGAGGTGTTCGTACGTTCGGTCGCCACGCGCAATCAACCGGGAGGACTACCGGTCCGGCTCGGTGCAATGGCGGGGGCGCTGCTCGACTGCGGTTATGACCGGGTGGTCGTCGAGACAGTCGGCACTGGCCAAGCTGAGGTCAGAATTGTGGCCGTTGCCGACCGGGTGCTGCTGGTCGAAGGTCCTGCAAGGGGTGATTCGATTCAGGCCGAGAAGGCGGGCCTGCTCGAACTGGCTGACATCGTGGCGGTGAACAAGGCGGATCTTGACGGAGCTGCCAGATTCGCTGAGGAGATCCGTGGTTCTCTAGAACTGAGTGGCCAAGCGCCTCCTGTGATGCTGGTGTCAGCGCTCGAAGGAACAGGGATATCCGAACTGGTGAGCACACTCGGACAGTTGGGTCCAGCACGTGCAGCTCAGCGCGCTCGCTGGCGCGAACGGCTGCTGTCGGAATGGGAGGCGGCCTTGCTCACGAGAGACGATGTCGAACAACTTCTCGATCGGTTGGAGTCTGGTGATGCGAGTGTGCCAGAAATAGTTGACACATTCTATAGAGGGGATGATTGAATGACTAATGACCTACTGTTGAAACCAGATGATTACGAGCCTGACCATGTGAAGCACAGTGTTGGAGGAATGGGGGGTCATCTGTTCCGCAGGGCGGTTCACCTTGCCATGGCCATCCTGCCCTGGATCTATTATTGGCATGGAGATTACATTGCTGAGGTATTCAGAGTCACCCCTCCTCAATTTGCCAGTGCGGTCGTTATCATCCTCCTCACAGCCGAGGCGGTGCGTCTCAAGACCGGAATCACCATCGTCGGGCAGCGAGAATACGAGGCGCATCAGATCAGCGCGCTCGCCTGGGGTGCAATCGGTGTGGGATTGGTTCTGCTGGTCGCACCCGAAGGGGGACTGAAGGGGGCAGCATACGGAGTCCCGCTCATCTGGTCGCTCACCTTCGTCGATCCGTTGATGGGTGAGCTGCGCCGCGCTGATGCCGCCCCACGAACGGTCGCCATCGTTGGAGTAGTGGCATGCGCGCTCGTCTGGGTTGGTTGTGGATTCTGGCTCGGCACCCCACTCTGGATGGCTCTGCTGATGGCCCCGTTGACAGTCGCCGCAGAGTGGCCCCGTCTGCGGTGGATCGACGACAACGGGATGATGGTGCTCGTCCCGCTCACCCTGCTGCTCCTGCTGCACCCGTGGATCGTTTGAGTCGTGCTCTCTGACCCGCGGCTGCAGTGCTTCCTGTTGGCGCAGTCAATACCTTTACAATCCGTTTTCAGGTGGCGGGACCGATGGATACCGAGGAGAACGTCCACGACGACGCCCCCCCACAGAGCCTCTACATGCTGGCCTACTCCATCGCCCTCATCGCCACCTTGATCATCGGCGTCGTCTACTGGTGACGCGCATCCGCTCACTCCCTCGTGCAGGGTTTGAAAGCCAGCGCCCACTCGAATGGTTCGATGTGCGGCATTACTGGCTCACTGGGTGGCGGGGATGCTGACCTGGTGCACAGGATGGCCAGCTCACTGGAGCATCGCGGCCCTGATGGCGTACGCACGTGGGCCGACGACGATTGCTCGCTCGGGCATTCGCGACTCTCGATAGTCGATCTGGCGTCATCGAACCAGCCCATCGGCTCGGAACACGGCTGCTGGCTGGTGCAGAACGGGGAGATCTACAATCAGGTCCCACTGAGAGCGGCAGAGGAAGCATTTCCGTGGCGTACGCAGGGTGATGCTGAGACCATCCTGGCGGCGCACGCGGCAGCGATTCCAGCCCCGACCACCCCTCCCGGTTCGGCCTCGAAGGGCGTCCGCGTCGGTTGGGTGAACCGCTCCCGAGGCGCTGCGCAAGCAGGTGGTGAGGCTTCCCGGCATGTCGAATGGGTGAGACGGCTCGATGGAATCTGGGGTTTCGCACTCTGGGATGCGCGCCATCGTGAACTGATCCTATGCCGTGACCCGCTCGGCGTCAAACCGCTGCTGCGCACGCAGGCGGATGGCGGGACCCTGCTGTTCGCCTCTGAGGCGAAGGCGTTCCGCTACCATTCGGACTACATGCCAGTGATGGATGAGGCAGCCATGGTGGTCCGGCTGGCCTACGAATATCCGTTAGATGAGACCAGCCTGTTTGCGGGGGTGTCTC
>Ga0310124_10001176_pt1 | contig 18350 bp, 17 predicted proteins | sample CB11b_AW_Bot5_MG_FD_203507 | JGI IMG/M metagenome (GOLD analysis project Ga0310124, IMG submission 203507) | Marine microbial communities from Western Arctic Ocean, Canada - CB11b_AW_Bot5 | ecosystem: Environmental > Aquatic > Marine > Oceanic | place: Canada: Western Arctic Ocean | collected... | reverse complement strand
GTCGGGATGGCGGCAGCAGCAGCCATATGCATCAGGCCTGAATCATTGCCAATAAAAAAATCACTGCGCCGCAGGCACGCCAGCACCGCCGGCAGATCGATACGGCCAACCAGATCGATACGCTGTTCCCTGGGCAATCCGTCCAGCAAGGGCTGGGTCGCAGGCCGCTCGTTCGCGGCGCCGAAAACAGCGACGTGGGCACCGGGAAACAAGCCATCCGAAGCAATCAGGCGTTGGGCAAGTTCGGTGAACCGCTGGATCGGCCATTGCTTGCCACCCCAGTTAGCCGTGGGGCCCAGGGCCAGGACCGCGCCACCGGGCGGCAGATGCGCCGCCGCCACCTCAATGTGTTCCGGACGCAGCCATAGCCGTGGCGCCGGCGGTTCGGATAGTTGTAAGACCGACCCAGCATGGCGCACCCGATGCAAATCATTATAATTTGACCGCAGCACCCGGCGCTGTCCAGCCCGCAGCAACCAGGCCAGCAACGAGGCCCGTAGATCCACCACCAGATCCCAGCGCTGGCCAATTGTTTGCCGCCACAAACGCCGCCAATGACCTGCCAGGGGCGCTTTTTCCATGACCATTACGGCCTCCACGTTAGGGGCCAGGGCCAGCAATGGCGCCGGCACCGGACCACAGGCGATGGTCACCCGGGCGCCGGGGTAACGGAGCGCCAGATATTGCAACAGTCCAGTCGAAAGAACGGCGTCGCCAAGGCGGTTATGACTGATAAACAGTATTTTCATCGCCGTATCGGCGGGTCCCCATTGGGCGGCGCCTAGCCTGGGTGAAGAGGTGGCCATGGGCTCTTGCCAAGGCCTTATGACTGGGTGCATGTATAACCAGTAGGGAGCGAATGATGGAAGCAAAATATTGTTTATTGCCCGGGCGCGGTGTCTTGCGGTTGTCGGGGGCGGATGTATTGACTTTCCTGCAGGTGCTAATAACCCGCGACCTTGATAGCCTGTCGCCCGAACAGGCCGTCTATGGCGCGCTGCTGACTCCCCAGGGCAAATACCTGTTCGATTTTTTCCTGACGCGACAGGGCGATGAATTACTGTTGGATGGAGAAGCTGCGCGCCTGGAGCCACTAGCCAAACGGTTAAACATGTATCGCCTACGCGCCGATGTGCAGATCACGGATATTAGTGCCGATTGGGAGGTTTGCGCCGCCTTCGGCTCAGGCATCGCTACCGCCCTCGCCCTGACCGGTGGCGCCGGCGCCGCCATGGCTTATGGCGAAGGCGTCGCCTTCATGGATCCACGCCTGGACGGAGCTGGGGCGCGGATCATCGCACCAACCGGCCAGGGCGGCGCGATGTTGGCGGCGGCGGGGATTCGCCCTGGCGAAGCCGCCGAATACGATTATTTCCGCCTTGGCCTGGCCCTGCCCGATAGCGGCCGGGATCTGGTTGTCGATAAATCCCTGATGCTGGAAAGCAATTTGGAATTTCTGCGTGGTGTCGATTTCGACAAAGGTTGTTTCGTCGGCCAGGAACTGACCGCGCGCACAAAATATCGAGCCCTGGTACGCAAACGCCTGCTGCCGGCCCGCATCGATGGCCCGCTACCCGACCCCGGCACGCCCTTGCTGGTGGCGGAGAAGGAGGTCGCGGTGATGCGCTCCGGCCAGGGGGACCGCGGCTTGGCCCTAGTTCGCCTCGACCGTCTAGCCGAGGCTGGCGGCTTAGGGCAAAGCCTGACCGCCGGTGAGGCAAAGGTGACCCTGCTGATGCCGGACTGGGCGGATTTCGCGCTGTTGGAAGCGGAGGCATGAGCATCCGCCATGCCGATGGTCTGGTGCGTTGCGCCTGGTGCGGAGAAGATCCGTTCTACATGGCCTATCATGACGAGGAATGGGGCATGCCCGAATGGGATGACCAGGCCTTGTACGAGAAACTGATCCTGGATGGGTTCCAGGCCGGCCTGTCATGGCTCACCATTCTGCGCAAGCGGGACAACTTCCGCGCCGCCTTCGATGGCTTCAATCCCGCAGTGATCGCCAACTACGGGGACGCCAAGGTAGAAGCCTTGATGGCGGACGCGGGCATCGTGCGCAACCGGGCAAAAATTATAGCCACCATCGGCAATGCCAAGGGTTGGCTGGACATCATGGCGACGGGCCAGGGCGCGTTCGCCGACTATCTATGGTCATTTGTCGATGGCCAGGTCGTGGTCAACAAGCCACATCGTACCGGGGATATACCGACCGAAGACGCCGCCAGCCAAGCCATGTCCAAGGACCTGAAAAAACGTGGCTTCAAATTTTGCGGGCCGACCATCTGCTACGCCTTTATGGAAGCGGTGGGCATGATCAACGATCATGTGGTCGATTGCCATCGCTATGGCCAGGTGTAATGCCGCCGAGGGTCACGGCGGAACTATGGATCAAGGCCCACATCCGCAGATGCGGCGTCCAGGCGATCCCGGCCATGGTGGTGCGCCGCGGCGACGATACCGCCGGCGCCATCATTATCAAGATCAATTATCTGGGTCCAGGCTGCATGGTTCTGGTGCCGGCCAATAGCCTGGACGGCACGGGTATGGACGGCGGTCGGCAATGGCGGCGGGCCATGGGCGATGACCTGGTACCAGAGGCCGAGGCCGATGCCTATATCGCCCGGCAGATGAACATGGACCCGGATATCTGGGTGCTGGAAATTGAGGACCGTGAAGGCCGGCATTTGCTGGAGGGTATCGAGGCGTGAATGCACCCGGACCCAAAGACCGCGGCAAAGCAAGCCCAGCCGCCGGTTCAGCTCCAGCGCTACCATCTTCAATGATCTTCTGTCCGTGGCCGTTAACCGGTCCTAGAGCAATTCCGAATTATTGAGAATCGCGAAGCGATTCTAAGTGATGGAAAAAATTTCTCTTATTCTAAAGGTCTAAGCATTTTCAGGATGAAAATGCTCTAGCCTTCGACGTTCCGAATGTCATTGGCGATGCCGGTGCTACCGTGGGTGACGCCGGATTTGCGCAGCATGGGGCTGTCGGGGCCATTGCCCCACATATCTGGGCCGTTCGCGGCGACGCCGCCGTCGACCACCATGTTCTGGCCGGTGACATATTCGGACTCGTCGGATGCCAGATACAGCGCCATGGCGGCAATATCCTCGCCGGTGCCCAGGCGGGGCCAGGGCACTTTTTGTTTCGCCATGGCTTCAAATTTTTCCGCCTGGCCCGAATGAAACAGCGGCGTCGTGATCACCCCCGGTGCGATGGCGTTGACCCGGATGCGATGGCGGGCCAGTTCGCCGGAAACAGAGCGGGTCAGATTGGCCACGGCCGCCTTGGCGGCGGAATAGGCGTGCGGTCCGCCGCCGCCGTTCAGGCCGGCAATGGAGGAGGTGGAGATGATGCTGCCGCCCTTGCCCTGACGTTGCATGACACGGGCCGCATACTTGATGCCCAGAAAGACGCTGCGCACCAGCACATCGAAGGTGAAATCCCATTCCTCCACCCGAGTGTCGGATATAGGGCCGACCGCCCCGCCGATACCGGCGTTGTTATAAATGCAATCCAGCTGGCCGAACTGGTCCGTGGCGCGAGCGACCAGAGCCTCGACATCAACCCCTTCCGCCACGTTGGTGACCAGAAAGGCGGCCCGGTCGGACGCCCCCTGCTGTTCGATGGCGGCCATGGTCGCGGCGCCGGTTTCGGCGTTCATGTCGCCTATCACCACCTTCGCACCCTCGGCCAAAAAACGATAGACCGTGGCCTGCCCCATGCCCGAGGCCCCGCCCGTGATCACCGCCACCTTGCCGTCCAACCGTCCACTCATTTACGTCCCCATTTTTTAAATCTTATGCGATGTGCATTTTTTGCCCGAGTCCGCGTTCCCACGGAACCGGTTGCGACCCAACCATTTTCAAACCAGCGCCATGGGACCAGTTTGAGCCGCCAAAATCAACCAACGGCGCCCAAGGTTACGCAAGAATGTCGGCTATTCACCAAATATCGAGTCAAGACGATTGACCTAAGATGGATATGTTTTAGTTTCAACGAGCCCGCGATTTTGGCGAAGGGCTGCCAGGTTGATATCGCTGGCCCTACCAGTTTTCCGTCCAGGGCCGGAGCACTACCTCGAAAGCCCAGGTCGATCGGTGTTGTCTGTGAAGGTACAGATAAGTGCCGGCGATGTGGTCCGGGTCGGCAAGATTGTCGTCGACATCCGTTCCGGCGCGGCGATGTTGCCGGGTTCCGTCCTCTTGCATCCATCCGATGGCCGCATCGATCGTAACCTGTGCGACGTGAATGCCTTGCGGCATCAACTCACGCGCCAGGCTTTGCGCCAGACCAGCCTTCGCCTGGCATGCCATCGCGAACGCACTACTGTTGGGATATCCCTTCATCGCTGCGCTCGCATTGGTAAATATGATCGTGCCCCGGTGTCCGTTTTCGTCCGGCTCTCGCGCCAGCATCTGTTTTGCCGCCTGCTGGGCCACAAGGAAGGCGCTGTAGGCGCCATTTTTGATGGTTTGCAGCACGAGGTCGGCATCCGCCTCGGTTATGCCCTTGCGGAAAATTTCGTTAACCCTCCCATCTATGTTGTGCACGACCAGCTTGGGTGTGCCAATAGTCTTAGCGACGGTGGCAAACAAAGCGGTGACAGACGCTTGGTCGGCCGCGTCATAGCCGTAACAGCCAACGCCATGGGTAGCCCCGAGTTCCTGCAACACCGGTTTTTCGATGTTTCGTGCCGCGACCGCGACCTTCAGCCCCTCACGCGCAAAAAGCCTTGCACAACTTGCGCTAATACCGGGGCCGCCACCAACAATTAGCGCCACGTCCGGGTTGAGGGTGCTATTTTCAGTCTCTGCCATTCCATATCTCCATCGCGTTTGGAGCCACTAGGGCATTTTCAGGTGCCATGCTTACTTCACTTTTGCTGTTCCATATTGCGGCGTCAATGTCCGCTATGCCCTCGGCAGCGACTATATTTTATTATTAGCAGGTCCTTACGGATCACTCTTAACCCAAACCGGGCAATCTGGAGCGAGTGTCGTAGGGTCACTCCCATAGACTAGACGCGACAGGTTAAAGACGGGGCGGTTTCGAGGTGAAGCCAAAACTTGCCACGCGAAGGACCCTTAATGACCGTCTAGAGTGACCCAATTCGGACATCACTCGACGACAGAGATGCGCAAATAGAAGGTCACGGATGTTATGGGCCGTCGTGTCCACGCATTCGAGATAAAACTATGCTAGCCTCCAGATCTGCCTAACATTTTACTCGGCCGGCGTCGGTCAAGGTTTCTCGGCGACCCAATAGCCCCAGCCGATATGATGATTGTCGGCTTCTTCAATCCACAGACCGAGTCGATAGAGCGTCCGATCATACGCTTCCGGGCCGGCCTCCCGCACCACAGGGTCGTCCCCGAGTCCTGCAAAGCGTGCACGCAGGCGGGTAAATGTATCGCTCACGGGGCGGAAGCCCTGAAATGTCTCCAGCAGACGAAAACCCATCACATCCAGAGCACCACGATAACGTTCGTACGACCACATGTTCGAGCCACCGACCACATCTTCTATGTGCGGCCGCGCGGCATCCGAAATCTCTGGATCGAGAATAAAATCAGAAAGTGCCAGTCGCCCGCCGGACTTGAGCACACGATATGCCTCGGTTAGGACGCGAAGGCGATCCCCACCGTGATACAGTGACTCCTGCGACCACCAACAGTCCATTGACCCATCATCGTAGGGCAGCTCATGGAAGTCGCCGTACTCGACCGTGACCTTGTCCTGCAAGCCGTCGGCCTCCGTCAGCTCTCTCGCGCGCGCCAATTGGGTCTCGGCTATGTTGGAGGCACGAACCTTGCAGTCATAGGTCTTGGCCAAATGCCGCGCCACACCGGCTACACCGCAGGCGACTTCAGCTACTAGCATGTCCGGACCTAGCGAGGCCGCTTCGGCCAGGTAATGATTGCTGCGCTCCATGCCGACTTCCAGCGGCTCTTCGTCATCGTCAAAAATGCCCACGTGGATCATTTCCCCCCCCCAAGCTTGCGTCAGCAAAGGATAGATCGGCGCGTCGTAACGTTGCCTTGCCGCGGCCAAGGCAGCCGCATTCAATTTTTCGTTCATCGTACTTTCTCCCTGCTGGCTGCCGTGCGTGCGCCGCGCCAAAATCATGTTCGACAACAGTACAAATGCAAAAGTCGCTCACGCCGAAGGGCGGAATTATTCAGGCCGTTTTCGACTGGAACGCCGAAACAGTTCGACTCTTGCCACGCCGGGGGAGGTGACCCCCAATCCACGCAGAAGTGCGCCGGCAGACAAAGTTGCGATGTTTGATCGCGTACCGAGCCTACCACCTGCGCTCCTCGGAAAGCAAATTTGGGCTCCCCTCAGCCCTATCAACGCGAGCCTCCAATGCGGTGAACGGCTCCACAGAGACGGCATAACACCTGGCTGTTCGCATTCCAGAACAAAGAATAGCAGTTCTTGGCGCAGGGCATTGGTTCTGACTCTGTCATCGTTACGGCGCGTATCTCGTCGATAGCGGACATGGCAGCGGCAGCACAAATCCAACCAACGATCTGCTCCGCCGCAATGTTAGAAAAGTGGGTTAGGCACTGCCGCGCACAAGGTGAACCGCGCCTCCTTTGCCGTCATCAATACAGCATCCAGTTCGCCGTCGGGACTGCCTTGTAAATTTGCTCGGACGTCGGAACGAGCTCATCCGCCCTATGTCTTCTTCTCCCAGCCTCCCGCCTCGGTCTGCTGCCAATAAGTCAGTTCGAAACCCTGGTCCAGATAGCCGCGCCAGCGTTGCCGGGCGGCGGCGACCATTGTTTCGTCGCGGCCATCGAACATGTCGATGATCCTGGCAAAGCCCTCGGCCAGGGTCGAGGTGCGACCGTCCACGGCAACCAGAACATCGGCGCCGTTGGGGTTTTCGTCTTCGGTGGTCAGAAAGACTGGCTGTTCCTCGGCCGGGCCGTCGCCACTGCTGCCGTGGGGCAGCCAGGCGCGGTCCTCGTAGGTCCATAGCACGCTATTCAGATCCTCCACTCGTTCTGGCGAGCCGGCCAGGACAATGGCCCGATGCCCCCGTTCCAAGGCCTTTTCCAGCAGTTGCGGCAAGGCGCGCTCCAACGGCCAATGCAGCAAATGATAAAAGCCTACCTCGGTCATATTCGTGAGTTACTTGCCGCCCTCGTAATGGTTGGCGACAAGACGGTCCAACAGACGCACCCCCCAACCGGTGCCGCCCTTGGGCACGGTCGGCTTGCCGTGATCGCCCCAGGCCACGCCGGCGATATCCAGATGGGCCCAGGGCACCTTGTTAACATAGCGTTGCAGGAACTGGGCGGCGGTGATGGACCCTGCATCACGGCCGCCTATATTTTTCATATCGGCGATGGCGCAGTTGATCTTCTTGTCGTAGGCGTCCCCCAGGGGCATGCGCCAGACACCTTCAGATACCTCGGCCCCGGCGTCGAACAATTGTTGCGCCAATTTATCATTGTTGGAGAACAGGCCAGCGTTTTCATGCCCCAGGGCAATGATCATGGCGCCCGTTAAGGTCGCCAGATCGACCATGAATTGCGGCTTGAAACGTTCCTGGGTGTACCAAAGCGCGTCCGCCAGAACTAGGCGGCCTTCCGCATCGGTATTGAGAATTTCGATGGTCTGACCCGACATAGACGTGACAATATCACCCGGCCGCTGCGCCAAGCCGTCGGGCATGTTTTCCACCAGACCTACCACACCGATGGCATTGACCTTGGCCTTGCGTCCTGCCAGGGCCTTCATCAGGCCGATAACCGTGCCGGCGCCGCCCATATCCCACTTCATCATTTCCATGCCCGGTCCAGGTTTGAGCGAAATGCCCCCTGTGTCGAAGGTCACGCCCTTGCCCACGAAAGCCACGGGTTTCGTTTTGGCGCCCGCGCCCTGCCAGCGCATCACCACCATGCGGCTTTCCCGCGGGCTGCCTTGGCCGACGCCCAGCAGGGCGCCCATGCCAAGTTTCGCCATTTGGGCTTCATTCAGCACCTCGACCTTGACGCCTAGCTTGCTCAAGGTTTTGCATTGCTGCGCCATGCTGTCGGGATACAGCACGTTCGCGGGCTCACTCACCAGATCGCGGGTCATGAAGACGCCATCGGCGATCGCGTCCAACGCCTTGAGATGGCGGCGGGCGGCAGCGGGGCTCTGCGCCAACACCGAGACGGCGGTCACGCTGGGCTTGTCCGAAGCTTTCAATTTTGTCCGGTATTTATCAAAACGATAGCTCGCCAAGCGGGCGCCATAGGCCATGCCGGCCGCGGCCATGGCTGGGTCGATCTTCGCGCCTGGAATGGGGTCGCAGGCAATAGCCATGGTTTTCAGGCCACAATTGGCCAAACGTTGCAGCGCCGTGCCGCCAAAATTCTCCAGGCCAGTCTGCTTAATGCCTTTGGCCTCCCCCAGACCGCCCAGTAATACCCAATCCGCGCCAACGCCGGCGGGAGCCAGAATATCCAGCCATTGCCCATTGCCACCCGTGAAGCGGGAGGCCTTGATGGCCTTGCTGATTGCACCCTTACTGGCCTTGTCCAGTTGTTTCGCGGTATCCAGCAGTTTGCCGCCCTTCAGAACGCCGGCGACCAGCGCGCCGCCCTTTGGCAATTGTTGTTCGTTGATGTTGATTTTCATGAACGTCCCCTGATTGTCGCAGCATCGGCGCGGCGAAATGGCAATAGACCCAGACCTATCTTACGGCTGATCGCCCCCAGCGCAAGCGGTGCCGGACGGAATAAGTGACACTTTATGTTTGGACCGTCTTGATTCTATTATTCCAACCCGTGGCGCTGTATGATTCCGACCGTGCGCAGACTGCAACAATATATCCTTCGACAACTGGCCGGGCCGTTTGTTTTTTTTCTGATGTCCCTGACGGGCGTGATTTGGTTGACGCAATCCCTGCGTTTCGTTGATCTGATAATTAACAAGGGCCTGTCAGCGTCCTATTTCGCCCAGTTAACCCTGCTGATCCTGCCCAGTGTGTTGACAATCGTTCTGCCCATCGCCCTGTTTGCAACGGTGCTGTACGTCTATCAAAACCTGGACGGGGATAGCGAAATCGTCGTTATGCGGGCCTCCGGTCTGGGAAACCTGGCCCTGGCGCGGCCGGCCCTGATTCTAGCTGTCGCCGCCACCCTGCTGAGCTATTTACTGTCCTTGTACCTGATGCCCTCCGGTCAGCGGGCCTTCAAGGATATGAAGACCTCCCTGCGGACCAATCTTTCGTACGTGTTGTTGCAGGAGGGAACCTTCAATACCATTGGCGATGGTCTGACCGTCTATATCCGGGCCCGGCATTCGGGTGGCGAAATGTTGGGTATTCTCGTTCATGACAGCCGCGAGCGGCAGCGCCCGGTGACCATGATCGCGGAAAAAGGCGCCATTGTACGCACGCCGACCGGGCCCCGGTTTATCCTGGTCAACGGCAATCGGCAACAGATCGACCATGCCGCCGGGCAACTTTCCTTGCTGCAATTTGACCGTTATGCCTTTGATCTTAGCCAGTTCATGCAACATGACGACGACCGTTGGCTGGAACCCGGCGAACGCTATTTGCACGAATTGTTCTGGCCCGAGAACAACCCCGACAATCTGGCCAATGCCGCCCGCATGCGGGCTGAGGGGCATGATCGTCTGGCATCGCCACTTTACAGTCTGGCCTTCACCCTGATTGCCCTGGCCGCCGTGCTGGCGGGTGAATTCAACCGGCGTGGACGGCACTGGCGGATTGTCGTGGCGGTGTTCGCTATTGCCCTGATGCGGTCGGCGGGCATGGGCCTAGTCGGCCTGTCGGCCAAATTTCCGGCTTTGATCCCGCTGTTGTATCTGAACATCGTGCTGGTCATAACGGTTTGTCTCTATGCCTTGGTGCAGGGACAAATTTGGTGGCGCCGGCGCCCGGATTTGGCGCCACCCAGCGCGGGACCACGGTTATAATGCGCCTATCGCCAACATTTTCCCTGTATCTGGGCCGCCAGTTTCTGCTGGGCATCGGCTTTGTCCTGGCCGTCCTGATGGGGCTAATCTTTCTGATAGATGTGGTCGAACTGTTGCGCCGCGCCGCCGGGCGCGAGGCCGCCGGGTTAGGCTTGATACTGGGCATGGCCGCCTTGAACCTGCCTAGTCTGGTGCAAAAAGTGCTACCCGTGGCGACCCTGTTCGGCGCCATCGTAACCTTTTCCCGCCTGACCCGAAGCAGCGAGCTGATTGTGGCCCGGGCCGCTGGTGTTTCGGTGTGGCAATTCCTGGCCCCGGCCCTGGTCGTCGCCTTTCTGGGCGGCGGCATCATGGTGACCCTGTTCAACCCCCTGGCCGCCATCATGTCCGCGCGCTATGAGCAATTGGAGGGACGGCTCTTGGAAGGACGTCAAAGCCTGTTGGCGGTTTCCGCAACGGGCCTGTGGCTGCGTCAAGCGGACGAATTCGGCCAATCCGTAATCCACGCGCGGCATGTAACCTCCGCCGGCACGGAATTGCGCGACGTTATCGTCTTTCTCTACAAGGGAACGGACCAGTTCATCGGCCGGATTGACGCCAAACAGGCCATGCTGCTGAAGGGCCGCTGGCGCCTGACCAACGCCCTGTTGACCCGTCCCCAGGAACCGGCCATTCGCCTGGCGGAATACGAAATCAAAACTACCCTGACCCTAGCCCAGATACAGGAAGGCTTCGCTTCGCCTCAGACCCTGTCATTCTGGTCCCTGCCGGGCTTTATCCGAACGTTGGAGACGGCCGGGTTTACAGCGACCCGGCACCGCCTGCATTGGCACAGGATCTTATCCACGCCATTGTTGCTGGCCGCCATGATCTTGCTGGCGGCGACCTTTTCTCTGCGCCTGACCCGGTACGGCCACACCGGTATCCTGCTCGGTGCCGGCGTCTTGACGGGATTTCTATTATATTTTGTCACGGACGTAGTGCAAGCCCTTGGCATTGCTGGCAATCTGCCGGTCATCTTGGCCGCCTGGACGCCCGCGGGCGTTTGCGCCCTATTGGGCCTGTCACTGCTGCTACATCTGGAGGACGGATAGATCCATGGGCTGGCGAGGCAGCATATTGATCCTGTCATTTACATTGTTAGTGGCAGTTGGCCCGGCGCTGGCGCAACAGGCGGGTAAACCGCCGTTTCTGATGTCGGCGGATCAGGTAATCTATGACAACGAGTTGGGCCAGGTCACCGCCAACGGCAATGTGGAGATCAGTAGCGAAGGCCGGGTCCTGCTGGCCAACGGCATCAGTTATAATCAACGCGATGGGCTGGTCACGGCATCGGGCAATCTGACCCTGATGGAACCAGGCGGCGAAGTAATTTTTGCCGAACATCTGCAGCTGTCCGAAGACCTAACTGAAGGTTTTATTGAAAGCATCCGGATACTCCTGACAGATAAATCCCGATTTGCCGCCAATGGGGCAAAGCTGTATGGCGCCGATCGGATAGAATTGGCCAAGGCGGTTTATTCGCCTTGTGAAATTTGCCGCAAACACCCGGAACGGGCACCATTGTGGCAAATAAAGGCGGTTCGGGTGATCCATCACCGCGACGCCCACGAGATCGAGTATCGCGACGCGGTGTTAGAATTCTATGGCGTACCCATCGCGTACACGCCTTTTTTTCGCCATGCCGATCCCTCGGCGCTGCGCAAAAGCGGCTTCCTGGCGCCGGAGTTCCGCTCTTCATCAGAACTGGGCACGAACGTCACGGTACCCTATTTCTGGCCCATCGATCCGGTACGGGACCTAACCTTCGCGCCTGTTCTGGCCACCGATGGGAGCGCCGTGATGGTGGGCGAATACCGGGCCCTGACAGCCAACGGCGGCTATAACAATAAAACCAGCCTGACCTATACGGACAAGCGCAACGACAATAATGAACGGCTGAACGAGAAGGAGTTTCGTGGCCACGTGGATGCCTCGGGCCGGTTCAATCTCGACGAAACCTGGCGCTGGGGCTTCGGTCTGTCCCGCGCCACCGACGATACCTATCTCAGCCGCTATGGTTTCACGGACGCCGATGTCCTGACCACCAGCCTATTCGTGGAAGGTTTTCGTGGCCGCCAATATATGGCAGCGTCGGCCCATACATTTCAGGGCCTGAACGTCGATGACGATCCAGGCACAACACCCATCGTGGCACCGCTGTTTGACTATGTCGTGACCCTGCAGCCTGAACGCCTGCCCGGCCGATTGTATTTCGATGCTTCGGCGGTTTCACTTTATCGCCGGGAGGGTTTTGATAGCCGGCGAATCAGTGCCGGCGGCACCTGGCGATTGCCCTATGCCGCCCCAGCCGGTGATCTTTACACAATGACCGCCGGCCTGGGATTGGATCTGTATTCGGTGAATGGCTTTTTCGAGACCGGCGGACGCGGAACCGCGTCCAGTACCAGCAGTCTACAGGCGCGTCTGCGCCCCACAATGTCGTTAGATTGGCGCTTTCCCTTCGTTCGTCACGAGCGCAGTGTACGACAGGTGATCGAGCCAATCGCACAAGTGATCCTCACCCCTTATGGTGGAAATCCAAAGGAAATCCCGAATGAAGATAGCCGCAGCCTGGAATTTGACGAAACCAATCTGTTCAGCCTGAACCGCTTCCCCGGTCACGACCGGGTTGAAAGCGGACCGCGCGCCAATCTTGGCCTCAAAGCGTCGGCCCATGGCGCGTCGGGTGGTTATACCAGCGTGACAATGGGCCAAGTCTTACGATTACAGGAAGACGACACCTTCGCGCCACAGTCCGGGTTGAAGGACCATCAATCAGATTATGTCATAGCGTTGACCATTGCGCCGTCGACGTTTTTCGATCTGACAAATCGCCTCCGCCTAGACCACAACAATTTCGACCAGCGCCGCAACGAAATCTATTTTTCCATCGGGCCGAAGAATATGCGCTTCAGCACATCATATGTTTCTTTGGACCAGGAGGCGATCTCGGACGCCTTGGAGGCGCGGGAGGAAGTTTATAGCTCTCTATATTGGCAGATTGACGAACGCTGGATTGCCACGATGGATAGCCGCCGTGACCTGAGAAATGGTGGCAATCAGATCCGAACCAGCGCAGGGCTGCAGTATTTGGACGAATGCATTGGCTTTGACCTGACGGTAAAAAGGAATTTTACCCGCGACCGCGACGTTGAATCTTCGACCTCTATCAATTTCCGCTTCGTGTTGCAGAACTTGGGTTAGAGCATTTTCGCGATTAAAATTTCCAGTTAAGGCCGCGACGGCGACCCGGCGTTTGTACGCCGCCCCCCAAATTTCAAGGTGAGCCATGGGTCTTGGCACACCGGCGTGAACGAAAAGGCTAGCCCCGCTACAACTTCGTTGGATTGGGTGCATCGCCGTATACTACTTTGGGATCGAAGACTTTTTCCGTTTCTTCGAATTGCAGGCGCGGTGCGACGCAATTTCCGGCCGGGCCCAGGGGAATCGAGCGATAGAAGCAGGAGCGATAGCCCACATGGCAGGACGCGCCGCCCGCGACTTCGACCCGTAGCCAAACCGAATCCTGATCATCGTCGATGCGCATTTCCACAACCCGTTGCACCAGGCCCGAGGTTGCTCCCTTATGCCAGAGAGCTTGCCGGCCGCGACTGTAGTAATGAGCTTCGCCGGTTTCGATGGTCCGGCGCAGGGCCTCCTCATTCATATAGCCGTGCATCAACATCTCGCCGCTGCCGGCATCGGACGTCACCACGGGAATAAGGCCGTCGTCATCAAATTTGGGCGCCAGATCGAGGCCTTCTTCGACCTGTTCGACGCTTTGCCGGATCACGAACCGCATAGGCCCGGCCGCAGCGGATTTTGTCTCTGTCATGGCTACACTTTCCTGCCGGTATTCCAGAAACTCTGCTTGGAGACCCTAAATAGAACCTGGCCACGTCCCTGGCAACCAACTATCGACGGGCCCAAGGCACCCGTTTTTTCAGTTAGTTTCGCCTGAGCATATCTAACGTGGATATGCTCAGATCTTTTGAAGAAGCGAAATTTTTCCAATCACTTAGAATCGCAAGGTGATTCTCATTCACGTTGCACGACATTACGTCATCCCCGGCCGTAGCGAAGCGGAGACTCGGGGATCCAGAGCTGCAACGCCAGAATTCGTTGCCCTGGATTGTCGGGTCAAGCCCGATAATGACGATAAAAAGGCTTTCTGTCGTGTAGCGTGGGTCTCATTAATCCGGAATGGCTCTAATATGGCCTTGTGCCAGTAACAACTCTTCCACCCCTTGCACGAGAATATGTCCCAGCATGATGTGGCTTTCCTGAATTCGGTTGGTGTCATTGCTGGGCACTACGATGGCCTGATCGCAATGCTCAAGAGTCGCCCCGCCATCGCCACCCAAGAAGCCCAAGCGGATCAATCCCTGCGCCTTGGCCACGGTCAGGGCGGCCAACACATTGGCCGAATTTCCCGAAGTGGTGAGCGCCAGAAGCACATCGCCTTTTTGCCCTAACGCCTGCAGCGGGCGGGCAAAAATCTTCTCAAAACCATAATCGTTGGCGCAGGCGGTCAAGGTGGAACTATCGGTGATCAAGGACAGGGCCGGCAAGGCATCCCGGTTCAGCGAGGCGCGCAAGCGGACCAGAAATTCGGCGGCCAGGTGCTGGGCATCGCCGGCCGAGCCACCGTTGCCACACAATAGAATTTTGCCCCCCTGGGCGATGGCCCGGGCAACAACCTCGGCCATATCCGAGAGCCGGGCGCCGATATCCCCCGTCAGCAACCGTTTCTTCACGGCAATGGACTGCCTGATGGTTTCCTCCATCTGGTCTGACAACAACCGCCCCGTCATCCATCTATTCCGTTCATAAAGCGTTTTTTCCAGGCCAGGGCGGTGGCGGACATGACCGCGAGATCATCATATTTAGGCTGTAAGTTCAGGGTTTCCCGGATCCGGCTGGTATCGGCGATTAAGCTAGCCGGATCGCCGGCCCGGCGCGGTCCCGGTCGGTGCCGCATGGGTTCAGTACCCAGCATGTCCTTGGCCACCAAGTCCACGACATAGAGCGCTTGGGTCACGGAATAGCCATGGCCGTAACCGCAATTCATGGTGACGTTGCCACCACCGGCGCCGCCGGTGATCAGGACAGGGTCATCGTGTAGATTTATCATGCTGTCAATTTAGCAGAATACCTGCTTTCCCTGTAAAATATGTAGAGGCCACTGCCAATCAATAAGGCGGCGCCCAATAATGTCCAGCGGTCAGGTAAATCGCCCCAGGCCAGAATACCGATGGCGACAGCCCACAGCAGCGAAGAATACTTAAACGGTGTCCCCAGGGCCGCTTCGGCTAAGCGGAATGTCTCAATGTGCAGGAAATGCGCACAGCAAAGCAGCACGCCGGCCAGGGCCGCGCCGGCGGGAAACAGGACAGCCCAATTAAGTCCATCGCGGCCGGGCCGCAGCATGACCAGGACGCCGACGGAACCGACCAGAACGGCGGTCCAACGCCGCCAGCCGACCTGTTCTGACAATACCAAGGGGGCCAAGGCGGTGACGAAAATTGGCCCGACAAATGTGATGGCGACATTCTCGGCCAACGGCAAAAGGCGCAGACCCGAGATAAACAAATAGGTACCGGCAAACACCAAGGCAGCGCGGAATATTTGCAGCTCGGGATACCTGACCTGAAAGACATGAAATTCTGTGCGACAGGCTAGCGCCAACGTGATGATGATCAACACGGCCAGACCACGGGAAACCAGGATCTGGCCCAGCTCAAAATCTCCTGAAACCCATTTCACCACGCCATCATGCATGGACAACAGCAGGCTGCCGCCAATCATGCAGGCATTGCCCCTGCCCGGCGCCTCAATGCGCCCCTGGGCACGGGCTTTGTCCGTCATGGTATCGCTGCTAAAGTTTGTGGTAGTTTCGAAACCAGGCCGTAAATAGAGGAATTCCCTCTGTGATGGCGGTCGTAGGCCGAAAGCCGAGGTCCCGTTTGATGGCGGTCAGGTCAGCATAGGTTTCTTTTACATCGCCCTGCTGCATCGGCAACAAAATGCGTTCGGCCTTACGGCCCAACGCGTCTTCTAACAGCTCTATCAGTCGCAATAGCGGTTCGGGATTGTTGTTGCCGATGTTGTAGACCCGATGCGGTGCCGCCGTCGTCTCCGCCGTGGTTCCATTCTTGGCGACGGCGGGCGGATTGTCCCGCGCCGCCAGGACCCCCGTGACGATGTCGTCCACATAGGTGAAATCCCGGCTCATATAGCCATTATTGAAAACCTTGATCGGCCGACCGGCCAGGATCGCTTCGGTAAACAACCACAACGCCATGTCCGGCCGGCCCCAGGGGCCGTAGACCGTGAAAAAGCGCAGGCCGGTCTGCGGAATGCCATATAGATGGGCATAGGATTGGGACAGCAGTTCATCCGATTTCTTGGTTGCAGCATAAAGCGACATTGGGTGATCCACGCGGTCATCCTCGGTAAAGGGCAGCTTGGTATTGCCGCCATAAACCGAGGAGGAGGATGCATAAACCAAATGTTTCAGAGCCGATTGCTGGCGGGCTAATTCCAGAATGACCATATGACCGACCAAATTGGCCTCGACATACGCAAACGGGTTTTCAATGGAATATCGGACCCCGGCCTGGGCCGCCAAATGGATGATCGAAGTGATTTTCAGGTCGCCGAAGGTTTCCTGCATGGCACTTCGATCCGCGATATTGACCTGATGGAATGTGAAGTTGGGGTGATCCAGCAACTGCCGCAGGCGGTCTTCCTTCAGGTCCACGGAATAATACGAATTGAGATTGTCAACACCCACCACCCTTTCCCCCTGGTCCAGCAGCCGCCTGGCCACGTGAAAGCCGATAAATCCGGCTGCGCCGGTAAGCAAGTTCGTCATACGTTCTAGCGCTCCAAAACTGCTGGCATTTATCCCCTGGAATTACGTTTTTCGGGCTCGCATTCCTCTTTTCCTACCCACCTAGTTTGACCCGGCAACCGTTGATCGTCTACGTGACAAAATTGCCCGGACAGGCATGAAAGATGGGGCGAAGGAAGCACTAGCTTATGGTGCGATTCGGGCTTAGATTCTAGCCTACACATTTTTATGCATTACCGGCAGGGCCAAACTGAGGTACTAATTATGCCGCCCCATGGGGCGCGTCAACGTAGAGGAGGGGGCAATCGAGGAGAATTGGAACGGTACTGCAACCGGACTTGCCATCGCCATCGCGGCGGCCGCGATTAGTGCGCTAATTAGCGTTTTCGCGCGCCCCATTAGCGCGTGGCTTGGCGTGCTTGATGTCCCCGACGGCCGGCGCAAGTTACACCCCGCCACTACGCCCCTGGCCGGTGGCCTGGCCATTGGCCTGCCCACTCTGTTGGTGCTGCTATATTGCGCGCTGGCAACGACCTTCCTGCCACTCTATCTGGCTGTCGCCATCGCCGGCTTGGCCTGTTTGCTATTGGGCTTTCTGGATGACCGGGCCCATATCCGCCCAACGTACCGGTTGTTGCTGTCACTTTTGATGGCCTTGGCGGTCCTGGAAGTGGTGCCGGCCCTGTTGGTGACATTTTTGCATTTCAGCTTTCTGGGGCAAGTCCTATTTTTGGATCGGTTCGCCCTGATTTTCACGGCCATCTGTATTGTCGGTTTGCAAAATGCTGTCAATATGGCCGACGGCAAGAACGGTATCGTGATTGGCCTGGGCTTGTTCTGGTGCCTGGATTTGTTGTTATTTGCGCCTGATCACATGCGGTTGGTGCTGTTGGCCATGGCCGCGACGCTGGCGGTGACCCTGGTCTTCAACCTGCGGGGTCGGTTGTTCCTGGGCGATTCCGGCAGCTATTCCCTCAGCTTCATTATCGCCCTGCTGGCGATCTACATCTATGACATCGCCTTCGCGACCTTGCCGGCGGATCTAGTCGCGCTGTGGTTTTTGATCCCGGTGATCGATTGCCTACGCGTGATGGCCTTGCGTGTAGCCCGAGGCCACTCGCCCTTTGCCTCTGATCGCAAGCATTTGCATCATATTCTGTATCACCGAATAACCTGGCGCTGGGGCCTGCTGGTCTATCTGGGCTTGGCGGGATTGCCGGGCCTATTGGCCTCGATCGCACCAGATACCACTCTCGCCTGGAGCATTGCCGCGGTCTGTTGCTACGGCGTCATTATTGCCTGGCCGGACCGTAGCCGCCAGGGGACCAGCAATATTTTAAATTAAGCCCATTTTCCCTGTTAAGAGCGTTGTTTCGCAAAGCGTCGGTGCCTATATTGCCCGTCGTCTAACTGGGGCGTAGCCAAGTGGTAAGGCATCGGGTTTTGATCCCGTGATCGCAGGTTCGATCCCTGCCGCCCCAACCACCTCGACCATTGGGTG
>Ga0310124_10001172_pt1 | contig 18374 bp, 18 predicted proteins | sample CB11b_AW_Bot5_MG_FD_203507 | JGI IMG/M metagenome (GOLD analysis project Ga0310124, IMG submission 203507) | Marine microbial communities from Western Arctic Ocean, Canada - CB11b_AW_Bot5 | ecosystem: Environmental > Aquatic > Marine > Oceanic | place: Canada: Western Arctic Ocean | collected... | reverse complement strand
GACAAACTTCGATCCCAGAATCGGGAACAGGCACATATTGAGTGTGCCAGCGAGTCCCAGAATACAGCCACCCAACAGACGCACGCCCCGCGAATACTTTATCTCGTACAGCTCCGGTATCGTCATCAACCGCAGATGGCGCAGTCGACTGACGAGGAACCCGGTTTTGCCGATGACGAAATGCGCACACGTCGCAATGACGCCGACAATGAACGGGGCGAAGCCATTCACGAAACCTTCCTGCGCCATGTACATGACCGTAACCAGGCCGAGTCCGGTGCTGACCATGGTGGCGGCGGCCATGTGTGTTTTCAACGCGCGGCCGGCGACGAGGAAGTCTGAGATGCCATGGATTGCGGTGCGTGCCAGCAAGCCCACGGCGATGGTACCGCCGATGTATGCGACGACGATCAGCAGGTCGATGGGGTGCAGGTGCATAGTGTTGGACGCGCCTCCTTTGGAGTGGAGAGGGTAGTATAGTGAGATGGCCCCAGGTTTGACGAGTGATCGCGGGTTTGCTGACGTTTAGGGCGGAGTGTGTTGGTCCCAACCTCCGTGAGCATCGACCAGAGAGTTCGGCGGGCACGCGACAGCTCGGTGGCCAGAATATCCTTACTTTCGGAGCGGATGTATCCGACGAAAAACTCAATGAGAGTGCGAATAGAAAGGTTGATATGAGGCGGTTGATCTATTGTGCTGGGCTTCTGACGCTACTGTGCGGTGCTGCTGTAGCTGAGGCACCGGCGGGTATGGTGCTGTATTTCCAATCCGGTGGCGAGGTTTATCTACTGCTGGCAGAACATGCGGACAGTGATAGGGGTTGGGCCGGTTTTGGGGGCGGTGCCATGGAAGGCGAATCGGTGGCACAGACGGCGGCGCGCAAGGCCCAGGAAGAGTCGCGAGGTTACTTCAAGGCGGCGGACCTGCTGAAGAAGATCAAGAAACTGGAGCCGGTGATGGATGGAGATTTTGCGTCGTATTTCGTCGAGGTCCCATTTGTCCCTGTGCCCTGGGTGATGAATCATCCAATACCGGCCGACAATGATGCGTACGCTGAACGGGGCACCTTCGCGTGGATTCCCTACTCGGCGATCGAAAACATGCTGAGTGAGGGTATCGATCGAAAGAAGAAATACGTCATCGATCCTGCCTCTCTGCCAAAAGGCAGTCAGACGCAATGGTTCTGGCCGATCTGGCTGGGCAATCTGCGCAAGGCGGTGGTGACCAAGTCCCTGCCCTGGTAGCTGGGTGACCTCCCCCGCCTGGCAGTTGTTCATCGACCTGGGTGTCGGCTCGGCACTGTTGTTGTGTGGCACGATCCTGCGCGCGCGTGTCGGCGTGTTGCAGCGGTTGTTCCTGCCGGCGGGGGTGATCGGCGGTTTTCTCGGTCTCGCACTTGGCCCGAATGGGGCAGACCTGTTGCCCTTGTCGGACGCCTTTGCACAGTACCCCGGAATTCTCATCGCCCTGGTGTTCGCCGCGTTGCCCTTCGCCGCCGCGTCAACGACCAGCGGTGTGCTGACACGGCGGTTGGCCCACCTGTGGTCGTTCTCGACGGTGGCGATTGTCGGACAATGGGGTGTCGGCGTCGCCTTGGCGGCAATCCTGCTGCGGCCGCTGTGGCCGGATCTCAATCCGGGGTTCGGTGCACTCATCGCCGTGGGTTTCGTCGGTGGCCACGGGACGGCGGCGGCGGTGGGCGAGGTCTACGCCGGTCTCGGCTGGCCGGAGGCGGGGCCCCTGGCGATGACGTCGGCGACGATAGGGGTTCTGACCGCTATCGTCGGCGGCCTGGTGTGGGTGGCGTGGGGGTCCCGTAGTGGGCAGGCGCGCCATGTGGGTGGCTTCGACCAGTTGCCCGTGGCACTGCGTACTGGTCTGGTGCCCGTAAACGAGCGTGTCCCCATAGGTGTGGAGAGTATCTCATCGAATTCGATTGACACCCTGGCACTACATGGTGGTCTGATCGCGGCGACGGCACTCGTCGCCTACGGTGCAAGCCAGTGGGCGGCAGAGATCCTGCCGGACATACGGCTTCCCGTCTTCTGCCTGGCATTTGTCATGGCATCGATTCTGCGCAATCTCCTACGCCAGACCGGGACGATCGACTACATCGATCGAGATACGATGGGCCATCTCAGTGGCGCCTTCACGGATCTGCTCGTCGTCTACGGTATCGCCTCTATCCGTATCCCCATCCTCGTAGCTTATGCGGGGCCACTGGCATTGCTGCTGGTGGCGGGCATTGGTTTCTGTGCCATGCTGTTCTTCGTGCTGGGTCCCCGTGTCTTTGACGCACGGGGCGGTGGATACTGGTTCGAACGATCCCTGTTTACCTGGGGTTGGATCACTGGCGTTACGGCCATGGGGATCGCCCTTCTACGGATCGTCGATCCACGCAACGAGTCCGAGGCGCTCGCCGACTTCGGTGTCGTCTACCTATTCCTGGCACCTGTCGAGATTGGCCTGCTGACGGCAGCGCCGCTGTTGCTCGCCCAGGGACATGGATTGGCATTGGCGGCGGCAACGCTGGTGACTGCCGCTGCACTGACAGCGGCAACCATCTGGCGTCGTGCCAGTAATTAAAGCCCCGTCGGTGCTCGATCCGACGGGGCCGTTTCTTCATGTCCCGCAGGTGGGGGAGCAAGCTCCGCAGCACCGTGGCGGGGTAACAGAGGCTCAACCTGCAATCGAGAGATGCCGCTGTGACAGCGAAGTCGAGGTAGATGGCGGGATCATCCGGTGTGGCGTGCAATTCTCCCAATCTCTTCGCGTCGGGGAGCTTGTGGAAGTCAGGGCGAGCCAAGAGGCCGACCATGTTGCTCTGGTCACCATACGCTTCTCGTTTGCCTGCACGAACTCGCTCGATCAGCGAGGTCAAATTTTCCACATCGTTTCTCCGTAACAGAAGGCGCCTTCTGCATCAAGGAGCCATGTCGGCACCGGGTTCTCTAGCCCGGGCCTGAAAAAGAGCATTTGTCACGACGGGCCGTCGCGGATAGGTTCGGCGGTCTTATGGGGACGAATGAGCAGGTAGAAGGCAGCGAACGCGAGGATTTTGTCGTGGCGGTGGGAGAGCGAAATGTGACGGTTACGCTGCTCTCACCGCCGTCTGATCGTCTGGCGGCCAAACCGGCGCTGCTGATGAGCTTCGCATCGGGTCGGGAGAGTTCCCTGCTGCAGGCGCCTTACAACTGCACATCCAATGCCTTTCTTGCGGCGGGACATCGGGTGTTGAGCTTTGACTTCACCGGCCACGGCGAACGCATCGATCACTTCGGCTCAGGGATCCACGGACTGCGAAACTCGTTGGTAAAGGGTGGCATCGATCCATTTGCGGTTTTCGCCGAGGACGCCAGGGCGGTCATCGACAACTGCGTGCACCGAGGTCTGGCCGCAGCGGGGCGCATCGTGACTTGCGGTACTTCACGCGGCGGATATCTGGCCCTGTATCTGCTGGTCCATGAACCACGGATTGTGGCGGCAGCTGGATATGCTCCGGTGACGGATTGGCGTCTGCTTGCCGAGTTTGAGGCGGATGTCGACCTGCCAGATGTTGTCGGACTCGCCTTGAGTGGGTGGGCCTCGAAGGCCGCCGATCGGTCGGTGTTCTTGGCGATCGGAAAATCTGACGCCCGCGTCGGCACCGAGTCGTGCGAACAGCTACGTGATGCTCTCGATGCGGCAGGCGTGGACGTCGAATTCCTGCTCACCGACGATCCTGGTCACTCCCTGGGAGCGCAGGGATACAAACGGGGCGCCGCCCTGCTACTCGACCGCGTGGGGGCGGTCTAGGAATGACCACAGCCAGACTATCCATTTCGAGCTGGAGTCTGCATCGTCTGCTGGGGAAAGCCTGGTATGAGACGGATGCCGATGGTGAGATGACCAATCGATGTGACGAGATGCCGAAGATCGAGTTGCTCGATGTCCCGGGCGAGGCGCGGCGACACGGGATCGGTACCGTCGAGTTCTGCCACTTCCACTTTCCGAGCACGGAGCAGGCTTATCTCGGGGAACTGAATTCCGCCATCGACGCCGCTGACATCGAACTTTTCAGCATTCTCATCGATACCGGGGACATCTCGGCGGCCCACGAAACCGAGCGCACGGCTGATCTGAAGATGATGCGTCGATGGATCGATGTGGCAGCAACCCTTGGTGCAGGCCATGTGCGGATCATCGCCGGAGATCAAGCGCCGGCTGAAGACGCGATCCTGCGTAGTGTGGATGGTCTGCTGGGGCTGACAGAATACGCCAAGGCCAAAGGCGTGAGAACCTTGACGGAGAACTTCAAGCAGCTCGCCGCGCGGCCGGAGGTCTGCCTGGAGATCCTGGCGCGTTGTCATGGAGAGGTCGGCCTGTGTGCTGACTTCGGCAATTTCCCAGAGCAGACACGTACGCGAGATCTGGCTGCGGTGCTGCCGCAGGCGACGTCGATCCACGCGAAGGCTGAATATGTGAATGGGGAGATGGACCGGGAAGCCTATATCGAGAATGTCGAGCTCTCGGTGACGGCGGGATTTGACGGTCCCCTGTCGCTGATCTATCAGGATACAGAGGGTGTGTGGGATCGTCTCGAAGAGATGAAGGTGGTGACCGAGCAGGTTTGGATGAGCAGGGGGCAGGAGAAGGAGAGGCGACAGTGAGCACTGCGGCAGTGGCGACCTCGGCGCAGGGGATGTCCGAATACGAACAATTCCTGTTCGATCTCAAAGGCTTCCTCGTCATTCCATCCGTGCTGACGGTGGAGGAAATTCAAAGGCTGCGGGAGCATATGACGTCACTGTCAAAGGCGGCTGACAGTCTTCCGGAGAAGCACCGGGCGCCGATTGCGGGTCCTGCGGAATTCCTTATCGATCATCCAAGAGTGATGGGCATTCTCCAGGCCGTGATCGATCCGAAACCGGAACGCATTCGTCTGGAGAGCGTTTTTGTCTCCAACCGGGCAGCCGTTGACAGCAACGATCCCTGGAGACCGCATGCGGGTGGGACCAACCTCGATCCGTCGAATTCTTATCGGTTTCACAATGGTCGTATCTACAGCGGCATGACGCGCATCGTCTGGGAGTTGAATGAGGTCGTCAAAGGACAGGGGGGAACCTGCCTGGTACCTGGTTCGCATAAAGCCAATCTGGGTTCCGCCCAACTGGGGACATGGCCGGAAGCAGCCGACGATCCAGATTCTGGTATCTGGGAGACCTATGGTTGTCCTGCGGGTAGTCTGGTGGTGTTTTCAGAGGGCGTGCGGCATACCGCGGCGAAGTGGACACATCCGGACAATGGCCGCAATGCGATCCTCATCGCCTACAATCACGTGTCGGTGCGCTTCCACGAACCCAAGCCCTGCATGAATCGGATCGTCATCGAGGGTCTGGCCGAAGAGCGTCAGTCTTTCTTCCGCGACGTGTGGGTCCTTGCCAACAAGCGGCCCTCATGACGGCGACGGGGTGGACGGCAGCTGAGGGCACAGCCGAGGATCTCGTACAACGGTTCGCCGGCGAGCCGTTGATGGCGTTGGTGCGGGGCGAGGTGCCGGCCCTCGTCCTACGCCAGAGCTTCGATCCTACCCACTGTGCCGGTCTGCTGGAACGTTTCCGTGAGCGCGGTCTGCTCTACGATCCACACACGACGGGAGACCTTACACCGCGGCGCATCGATATCGGCACCAGCTTTGGTAAACATCGCGCAGATCGCCAGGCCTTCTTCGAACACTCAGCCTCCACGCACGAGCTATTTGCCACCTTGTTCGACGGCTATGCCGATCCGGTATCGATCATGTATCAGGCACTGTCGGCGCTGGCGCCCGACAAGGATGTCAAGACCGCCCGTGAATCGGATGGCAGTCTGTACGGACCGGCGATTTTCCGCATCTATCATGCCGAGCTCGGGCATGGCCCGCACTATGACTCGGTCGCCAAACGCAGCAAAGCATACGAGTATGCCGTCAGTCGTTTCGAGCACCAGTTCGCCGGCGTCCTCTGCCTGCAGAATTCGGCCAGTGAGGGCGAAAGTGGTGAGGCCTTCATCAACAACTGTCCCTGGACGCCGCAACTGCAGCCCGTGCTGGCGAGCAACTCGTTTGCAGAGTATGCCGCCAGAAACCAGGTCGAGCGCGTTCAGGTCAAGCTCGATCCAGGTGATCTCTACTTCTTCTTCTCAGAGAACATCCACGAAGTGCCTAAGATCGTTGGTGACACACCCAGGGCGGTACTGGCCATCTTTTTTGCCATGTCAGCCGACGACGACGAAATCTTCGTCTGGGCATGACGAGCGAACCCCCACCTGTCAGCACCACTGTACTACAACGAAGACAGCACCGACTTTTTCGCCCACGGTGATCACACCGGTGGTCGCGGAGGCGCCAACCTCGATGCGTACATCGATCGCATCGCCAACGCCGGGGTCACCACCTTTCTGTGTAATACCAACGCCAGTCGTGCCAACTACGACTCGGGTGTGTGGACATCGACCTGGGAGGGTTTCGATCCGGACGGACCGGATGATCCAAGAGCTCCTGTCGCGGACCCACGCCGTCACCTTTGCCGACATGATCGGACCCGAGGGGTCGGTTGCCGAAGTGCCTCTGGCCAGCGTCAACGATGGTGCTGAACTTTCGGTTATTTCGGTAGTGGTAGAAGAGGCACTGCGTCGCATCCACTACACACTGCCAGTGGACGACCTCGTCGATGGCGGCCGACGCAACCGCATCCGCATCCGACTTACGAGTGAGGCAGAACCGGTGCGTGTTGAAGCGGTGGAGATCCGCATCCTCCCAGTCTGAGCACGCGCTGCTGCTGCATGTCACTCGTTGTCGAGCAACAGGTGCCGGCGATCCGGGTGAAAAGAGGCGTTCAAACGCTCGCGCCACGTACTGCGAATGTCGCGCAGATTGTGGTTGCCACTCGTCTGCTTCATCATGCCAAGTGCACAGAAGTTGACGAACATGATCTTGCGTGACTGCGTATCGATGTTGGTGCTGCCGCAGTGAACGAGGGCGGTGCTGAAGGCCGCCGTCTGACCTCGTTTGGCGACCACGGGGGTCAGCTCTGTGAACTCCATCTCGGTGGCTAGATCCTCAAACTTTGTCGGTTGTGCTTTCACCGGTTGTTCGCCGTTGTCCCGCAACCAGTCGGCGATGACACGATGGCTACCGAGGCGGACGAAGGTGTTGCCCCGTCCCGCGGGTAGATCGTCGACGAAGACCATCATCATCGCCAGCATCCTCCGTGGCGTTTCTTGCATCTCCTCGTGGCTGAACATGATGTCCACGTGCTGGCTCAACTGTGTCCAGTCCGTGGTCTGCTCCGGCCGTTTGAACAGCAAGGCGGAAGAGTTGAGTACCACCGCCTCGGCGCCAAGCATGCGTTTGGCTGCTTCCTCAAGATGGGGATGCTGGAGCACGTCCGTCAGTCCCGGTTCATCGAAGTACTGGGTGATACCGTCGGTTTTTTCACCGTGTGTGTACCAATGATCGAAGGCGGTGCTGGCGGCGCTCATCTCGTCATCGGAGAAGACATCATCTATCAAGGTCAGGCCGTCGTCGACGAACTGGTCGACATGCTGGGCGGTGATGTTCATGGCATTCCTAGGTCCCTGTGATCAGTGGTTGTTGTCCAGGTGAGAATGCATCCGGATCGGTGACCTGCACGCCGCGGGGCAAAGGCACCGGGCCGAGTAGCAGAGGGTCATCGGTCTCCTTCATCCAGCGATCCAGGGCGTCACGCAGCTGTTGCCGCGTCGTCGCCAGTTCGGGGCGGTCGACCAGATTGTTCTGCTGGTCCGGGTCGAAGTAGTGGTCGTACAGCATCTCCTGCTGGCGGGGTTGTGCTTGCCAGCCATGGTCGAGCATGTCCTGTTTTGCGGGTGTGTCGTCCGTATTGGGGAGCACCAGCTGCTGCCGTTCATCGAAGCGACGGATATAGATGTAGCGCTCGGTGCGCACGGCACGCATCGGTTCGTAGGCGGCGTGATTGGTCTGCTCGAAGAACAGTTGTTCGTGCAGTCGATCGAGGGTGCCGTCCATCAGCGGCAGCAGGGACTTGCCCTGCAACCAGGGCATGGGCTGCAGGCCGACGAGGTCACAGACCGTGGGTAGCAGGTCCATGAGGGAGACCATGGCATCGAAGGTGTGGCCGCCGGTGAAGTGTTTGGGGCCGTGGGCGACAAAGAAGGCGGCGTTGCCATGTTCGCCGACATTGCCGATGTGCAGAGGCCACTGCAAGCCGTGGTCGGTGAAGGCGAAGACGTAGGTGTTGGCATCCTGACCGGTTTCTGCCAGTGTCTGCAGAATCGCCCCGAGGGCAGCGTCCATTTCGCGGGCGGATCGTTTGAAGCCGGCGGTCATCTCGCGCAGAGCAGGTGTGTCAGGGAAGGGTCTGGGCGGTGTGCAGTGATCGGGATTCTCGGCGCTGTAGAGTTCCGGTTGCGGCTCGGGATAGGGTGTGTGCGTTTGCTGGGTGCCGATGTTGAGAAAGAAGGGTCGCTTCGGTTTGCTACGCAGGTAGTCGCATACCACGGGGGCCACATCCGCCGCCTTGGCGCTGTGGTCCCGCGTCAGGACATGGTCGTAGAGGCCACCATCCCCCGTGCCTTTCTCGTGGGCGTGCACATGCTCGGTGCCACATTGGGCTGTTTCATACCCGTGATCACTCAACAGCCTGGCGATATGTCGCTGGGGATGGCTCAGGGCAAACCCACGATGGGCGAGACCGAGCATGCCGGAGCAATGTGGATACTGTCCGGTCAGAAATGCGGCACGGCTCGGTGAGCAGGAAGGCGCGGCGGAAAAGGCGCGCCGGAACAGGGAGCCGGAGCGGGCCAGTCGCAGTAGATGCGGCGTCGGCACAGCATGGCCATATGGTTCGATGAAGCGGCCCGTGTTGTGAGCGTGGAAGAAAAGGATGTTGGGCGGGGTCATGGACGCAGTCTCCTGAATTGGCGAAGAAAGGTATCGCCCGGACCGCTGGACCGCGAGTAGAGGGTTATTGTCCTTCGATGTAGCTGCGATCGAGCATGGGGTGAACAGATGTGCCGCCCGCTTCGTCAACTAAAAAGGCAGGTCATTGGCGGTGCGGATGTTGTTGCCCTGGGCGACATGCAGAAACCAGCCCTGCTGAATGGCCGCTTCCTGTGGGTCATTCTCAAACCAGCTGGAATGCAGGCAGGGAGGCACAGGGTATCGTGCCAGCAGGTGTGTCGCCAGTTCCCGGAACTGATCATTCGGCTTACGGGTTGTCGGGCGCCAGTCCTGAATGGGGCGGACCCAGTGCCGGTGATGTAAGGCAAGTTGAGACAGACCGGCGATGACGAGATTTCGATGGCTCTGAGTCCGATCGTATTTTCCGACGTGCAGCAGCAGCCGGCACAGTGCCTGTCGTCCATCCTCGACGTGGTCGATCTCGTCGAACAGGGGGGGCACGCGGACCATGGGCTCGGCGAGAAATCCGCCATCGAACGCGCCGCTGGCGATGCGCTTGATCAGGTCCGCCAGGTGCGCGGTGGCGGACTTGTCCAGGTCCATGGAAAAGCCGTGGCGCCGACACCAGAGTTTGTACGAGGAAATCGAGAACAATCCCAGCGCCGTCATGTGCGCGTAGAGATCGTCGGATTCGACAGAGATCGGGGCAGCGGGCCCAATGGCCAGAGCGGTAGTCATATTCTTTGCAAGATAAGTCGGGTTCCCTACAAGACCCCAAACAGGGTCATCGCGTGACACCGCACGCCACACATCTCCACGGCGACGTCGAAGGCCGTACCTTGTCCTGTTCGAATATCATCTTCTAACGGCTTTCAGGCCGCGTCATCGAAAGAGCATTGCGGATTGAATTTTGTTGCTGGCCAGCGTTGGCACAGTCTGACCGAACCGGAACTGGGTCTGGGCCTCGTGGAACTCGTAGAAAATCGCCAGGTCGTGATCACCTACCCGGCGCGTGGCGTAACCCGGCGCTACACGGTACAGAATGCGCCCCTGGCACGAGCACAACTGATCGAGGGCCAGAAAGCCCTGGGGCAGGGCGCCGAGTTCCGCATCGAGGAGGTGGTGGAGGATGGTGATCTGCTCAGCTACCGTGGTGAAGGCCAGCAACTGAGCGAAGCCGACCTGGATGCCGCCATCGACGTAGCGACTCCCGAAAATCGCCTGCGTACGGCACAGATCGACGCACCGGGTCTGTTCGATCTGCGCCATATGGCACTGAGCATCCGCCATCGTATGCTGGCATCGCCGGCACGTGGTTTTCTCGGTGGACGGATTCGCCTGTTCGATCACCAACTGTCCATCGCACGCGATGTCTGCGAACGGCACCGCGTGCGTGTGCTGCTCGCCGATGAGGTCGGCCTCGGCAAGACGATCGAAGCCCTGCTCGTGCTGCACCGGATGCTGCTCACGGGGCGCGTGGAGAGTGCACTGATTCTCGTACCACCAAGTCTTGTGCACCAATGGCTGGCAGAGGCGTATCTGCGCTTTAATCTCATCCTGCGCGTCATCGGCGCCGAGACGCACGGTGGGGGTACCATCGATCCGAAAAGCGACGATCTACCGGAACAGTTGCTCGATGCGCAGTTGTTCATCTGTCCTCTCGGTGTCGAGGTGGGGGAGTCCTTCCTGGAGTCCCCCTGGGATATCGTCATCGTCGACGAGGCCCACCATTTGCAGCCGGCGAGTGACGAATACGCTCTTGTCGAGCGTCTCGCCGCCAGTGTCGATCACATGATCCTGATGAGCGCGACACCGGACAGAGACGGGGAGGCAGCGCACTTCCAGCGCCTGGCATTGCTTGATCCGGCGCGCTTCCACGACGCCACTGCCTTTCACAACGAAGCGGCAGGTTATCAGCAGCTTGCCGATACGGCGGAGAAGCTGCAGGGGGGCGACGCTCTCGATGCCACAGATCTGGCTCTGGTAAGGGCACGACTCGATGGCGAGGATGTGGAACAACTGCTCGCCGTCTCGGGGGAGGATCGTGAAGCCAGACAAAAACTCCTGCGCCGACTACTCGATCTGCACGGTATCGGGCGTGTCATGTTCCGCAATGTGCGCGCTCGCATTCCCGGATTTCCACGTCGTGATCCACAACCGGTGGAACTGCCCACAGGTCCGGTGGACCGTCTGCGGCGCGAGTTTCTCCACGACATTGGTGAGGACGACGCCTTTCACCTGACGGGGATCGAGCTCGACCCGCGCACCAGGTGGCTTGCTGACTTTCTCGATGCCCATCCTGAGGAGAAGGTCCTCGTGCTGGGTGCGACGCGCCTCAAAGCGGAAGCCTTCGCCAATGCCCTGGTCGCCGAAGGTCGTGATGTGGCGCGTTTCCACGAGGAGATGAGCACCATCGAGCGTGACCGGCAGGCGGCATGGTTTCTGGAGCAAGAGGGACCGCAGGTCGTGATCAGCTCCGCCATCGGCGCCGAAGGGCGCAATTTCCAGGTGGCGCGGCATCTCGTGTTACTGGATCTGCCATTGAGTGCCGACCGTCTGGAGCAAGCCATCGGGCGCGTCGACCGCATCGGTCAGGGCGCGCAGGTTCATCTCCACGCCGTGGTCGTGGCGGGCACACCCCAGGCCCGACTGCGTCGCTGGCACGACGAGGCGCTGCAGGTTTTCACGCGTCCCTGGCACGGATCGCCGGTAATCGAACGAGAGTTTGGCGCGCAACTGTTGCTGGCACTGCAGGCGTCGGATGATGGGCCAATTGAAGAGTTGATCCAAGCCGGCCGAGCCCGCAACGATCAGGTCGTGGCCGAGTTGGAGAGTGGCCGTGACCGCCTGTTGGAGTTGACCTCTTTCGATATCGACGCCGCCCGCGAACTCCAGGGAGCGATCGCCCGTTCGGAGAAGGATCCCGGTCTCGAGACATTTATGGTGGAGGCATTTGAGAGAGGGGGACTCGACGTCGAACCGATCGGCCCGCGTAGTTACGCTTTGCGCGCCGGTTCCGAATATCATCGTCAATTTCCTGGATTCCACGGCGAGGAGATGGGGGTTACATTTGATCGCGCCATCGGTCTGGAGCATCCAGAGCGTACCATGCTGACATGGGATCATCCCATGGTACGAGACACCCTGGACGGTCTACTAGATCACGAGATGGGCAATGCCTGTCTGGCCGTGCTGCCGGGCGCTTCTCCTGGTTTGCTGCTCGAGGCATTGTTCGTTGCCGAGCCAACGATCGATCAGGCGTTGCGCGCCGATCGGTTCCTGCCACCCACACCCATCCATGTCGTCATCGATGGCAGCGGTCAGGAAGTCGCGCAGGAGCGTGTCGCAGTCACGCAACTGCAGTCCGCCGATCCCAGTCTCCTCGAATTGCCGCAAGTGCAGCAATTGCTGCCGGAGTTGCTCGAGCGGACCCGAGAGATCGCCGAAGAGCGTGCCCCGGGTATGGCGGCTCGAGCGCGCCGGCAGATGCGCCGTGAGCTGGAACCGGCGGTGGCGGCGTTGCAGGCACTGGCGACAACGAATCCTGCCAGTCTCCCCGATCTCGAAAGGGCGCAGCAGGAACTGGTTCGACTGGAGGCCGGACTGCAGCTACCCCGCGTCCGCCTGGACGGGCTACGCTTGACTCTGATTGTCGATGAAGAGGAAGAACTGTAGGAGGAGGAGTAAACCTATGACCGAACCACTCGTTTATATCAAGGGTGCAACCAGACCTGCTTCGCAGGCGAATGTCGCCATCTTCGACGCGGCAGTGGTCCTTGGAGCAACAGTCACCGACCTGGCACGAACTTTTGCGGGCGAACCCTTTCGTCTTGGCGATCACCTGGACCGGTTCTTCCGCTCCTGCAAATATGCTCGCATCGAGCCACCCATCTCGAAAGATGAAACCGAGCGTGTCTGCCGGGACCTGTTGAAGCACAATGGCGCGTTGTTGGAACCGAACGCGGAGCAGGCCATCGTGCTGTTCATCTCGCCGGGGGAACTTTCTGTTTATGCCGGCAGCGCCGGGGGAGCGGACATGACGCCGACATTCTGCATCCACACGTTTCCCCTGCCATTTCATCTGTGGCGGCACTTCTTCGACGAGGGAGTGCATGTGGTGACGCCCTCGGTGCGCCAGGTGCCATCGGTGTGTGTCGATCCCAAGATCAAATGTCGGAGTCGCATGCACTGGTGGCTTGCCGACGGTGAGACGCACCAGGTGGACCCACGCGCCGTATCACTTTGTCTGGATTTGCAGGGCAATGTGACCGAGACGGCGGGGTCGAATTTCCTGATCGTCAAGGATGGTGTCGTCATCAGCCCCGCACCAGACCAGATCCTGCGCGGCATCAGTCTGTTGACCGTCGCTGAATTGTGCGACGAGCTCGGGATCGGATTCGAAGAGCGCAATTTCCAGGTGTATGACGTCATCAATGCCGATGAAGCATATCTGTCGACGACACCCTACTGTCTGGCGCCGGTGACAAAGATCAACGGCGTCGTTATTGCCGACGGGTGTCCGGGGCCGATTTTTGCACGGTTGATGGAGGCGTGGAGTGAGGTTGTGGGTCTGGATATTGTTGGGCAGGTTCAGGGGCGATCAGATTGTAGAGGCTGATCAGATCGTAAACGCGCGGTCACCCCTGTCTGTGAACTACTATATAAGCCTTGTGTTCCCAGAGATGAGTCATGGCCCAGACGGACAAGACGTCATACGTCACAACAACTCTCGCGCAGATCATAACGGCCTGCGTACTGCTGCGGCGAGCTGTTGAGGAGTCGGAGTTGCCGAACATGGACCCAGATCTTCTTACTTACGTGGCTGTTGACGAGCTTCTTGAGCTTGCAGTTCCGACGCCATCAGAAGGCGAGATTCAGGGGCTGCCGAAGATACCACAACCCATTTCTCCAGATTGACGTTCAAGCACTCAAACAATCCGGATTGGGACTATCAGCCGTGGTTTGCCGGCAAAATCATCGCAACCAAGGACCACATCAGACGGGCGGTCGAGGTCTGGCAGGCATTTCAGGATAGTCCAGATCAGAAGCTACGAGGGGAACTGCTAAGGCACGTCAGCAACTGTCAGACATACGCAGACCTCGTGTACCAAGAACTCATCAACGACAGGCTTGAGATCTCGGAGCTGTCAGCGGAATAGTTCTTCGCGGAGCAGGACTTGGGTCACACATACCTGCCGACTGCTCTTCCAGTACTTCCAGGAATCTGGTTCGGCCACAGTCCATCCCGATCGCGGACATCGGCGTCTCGTTGATCTGATGAACTTCAGTATCACTCAGTGGTGAACCACAGGGGGACAGATTTGAGCGGCTGTTATGTGGGACCCACCGAGACCGAAGGGACGCGTGCGCCGAGCGCCGTACCCGCCACAACCTGGGGAAAGCTCAAGAGACCATGAAGATCAGCGATATCGAGGTGATTCCATTTCATGTGCCGCGCCGGCCATTCCGCAATGGCGAACTCGGGGCGGAAACGACGGTGGTGCAGACATTGACGCGCATCCATACCGACGAGGGTGCAGTCGGTTTGTATCTCGGAGGTGCCGGTCATGGGGATCAGGATGGCCTGAATGCGCAGGATCGTGCTGCCATACGCGGGCCGATGCGGGCGAAACTCATGGGCCAGGATCCCTTCGATCGGGAGAAGTTCTGGCACTGGATGTGGGTGTCGAACACGCAGGAGAATCTGCTCGGCGTCGTCGACATGGCACTGTGGGATCTGCAGGCACGGTGTTACGATCTGCCGTTGCACAAGCTGCTGGGTGGGTGCCGTGACAAGGTGAAGGCGTACGCGAGTACGTACCCGAACATGGGCGCACCCGAGGTCTATGCCGAACATGCCGCAGCCTGCAAGGCGCGTGGATATCGACACTACAAGATTCATCCCTACTACTTCTGGGATCCGGCAACGGGGCAAGCCGACCCGGGGCGGCCATCGCATATCGACTGGGATATCGAGTGCTGCCGTGCCGTACGCGCCGCCGTGGGTGATGACATGGTGCTCAGCTTCGACCCCTGGGGCACGTATCGCACCTACGAGGAGGCGGTGAAGGTGGGGCGCGAACTGGAACGGCTCGATTTCTACTGGTACGAACACCCTATGAACGAGTACCGCGTCGGTGCCTACGAAAAGCTCTGTGCCGAACTGGACATCCCCATCCTGGGGCCCGAGATCGCCGCTGGCTCCATCTACACGCGCGCCGACTGGATCCGCCGCGGTGCTTGTGACATGAGTCGTATTGACGTGTTGCGCGGCGGTGTCACCGGCGTGCGCAAGATGGCTGCGATCTGTGAGGGTTTTGGCGTCAAGTGTGAGGTCCACATGAGTGGTTTTGCCAACCTGCAACTACTGGGTGCCAGCAGCGAGGATGTGTGTGAGTATTATGAGCGCGGCTTGCTGGCTCCTGGCGTCGATGAAGAGACGCCGCTGCCCTATCTCGAGGCGGTGTGTGATCCGCTGGATGCGGACGGGTATGTGACGGTGCCGACAGAACCGGGCATGGGATATCGATTGATCATGGAGTACATCGAAGAACACCGAATTCAGGAGTGATATGACACAGCACGAACCTTTCCGCGGCATCTTCCCGGTGCTGTTGACGCCGATCGCCGACAATGGGGATGTCCTGTACGACGAGTTGGCGGCGCAGACCGAATTCTGCGTTGCCGCTGGCGCCCACGGTCTCGTCTATCCCGTACTCGGCAGTGAATTTCAGTTTCTTACCGATGCGGAACGGCGTCGCGGCATGGACACGGTAGTCCGAGCCGCTGCTGGTCAGTTGCCCGTCGTCGGCGGTGTGGCTGCGCCGAGTCGGCAGGTGGCGGTGGACCTCGCCCGTGCGGCCTCCGAGTCCGGCGTAGATGCCGTCATCGCTCTGCCACCCTACATCTCGGCGGGTACAGCCGACGAGATTCGGGCCTACTACGAGGCGGTGGCGTCAGCCGCCGGTCGGCCCATGTTCATTCAGCACACCCACGGGGGCATGAGTGCCACCTTCCTGCAACAGATGCTGCGGGATATCGAGCAGATTCGTTACCTGAAGGAGGAGATGCAGCCCAGCGCTCACCAGATCAGTGCCGTACTGGCTGGCGGGGCACCGTGGAAGGGTGTCTTTGGTGGCGGGCACGGTCGTTGGATGTTGTCGGAGATGCAGCGTGGCGCCCATGGCTTCATGCCGGCGACGGAGGCGGTGGACGTGCACGTACAGGTGTGGGACGCCTGGCAAGCGGGGGACCAGGCGGGGGCACGTCGCATCTATGGTCAACTGCTGCCCCTCATCAACCTGATTCTGTCGATGGGTCTGCCCGTATGTAAGAGATTGTTACAGAAGCGTGGTGTGTTCAGCAGCAGTGCCATGCGTACGCCGGGCACGACCATGCTGGATGCCGGCGACGAGTTGGAACTGGACGCCATCCTCGAGGGACTGCAGCCGCAGTTCCGAGTCTGATCAAACCAGGAGAGAACGAACAGTGACAAGCGAAGAGGCGTTGGCGCAACTCGGCGCCACGGCACAACTGCTCACCGGTGAGGAGCGGATGACGCTCGATGATCAGGGATATCTACCCCTGCCGGGTATCCTCAGTGAGACTCAGGTGCAAACTATGCGTGCCAGATTTGACGAGCTGGTGCAGGAAGAGGGGGAGAAAGCTGGCACCGAGGTCCACCAGGAAGCGGGCACAAATCGTCTGTCAGACCTGGCGAACAAAGGTGCCTGTTTCGAGGTCTGTTTCACACATCCCAAGGTGTTGGCCTGCATCCGCCACGTGCTCGGAGATTCGTTCCGGTTGTCATCATTGAATGGGCGGGCGGCGCTGCCCGGGGCAGGTCTGCAGGGGATGCACGCCGACTGGGGCGAGGCGGTGGAGCCAGGGGACTATTATGTGTGCAATTCGATCTGGCTACTGTCTGACTTCACCGAGGCCAATGGGGCAACACGCGTCATACCCGGCTCGAATCGGAGCAGACAGCATCCAAAAGAGGCCCTGGAGGATGCGACGGCACCCCATCCGGACCAGGTCGTGCTCACCGCCAAAGCGGGCACGGTGGTCATCTTCAACTCGCATACCTGGCATGGTGGCACGCTGAATCAGACCGATGCGCCGCGCTATGGACTGCACAGTTATTACACGAGGCGGGATCAGAAACAGCAGACAGACCAGAAGGCTTATATCCGCCCCGAGACGCGGGCGCGACTCAGCGAGGCGGCGTGCACGATCCTGGACGTGTGAGCCCTGACGCAGGTCAGCCGGTGAGACGCTCGATTATGGCGTCGGTGAACTGTTGCGTATTCATCTCGCCACCGAGGTCACCCGTCTTGCAGCCATCGGCCAAGGCCTGATCGTAGGCGCGACGAATCTTTTCGGCACAGGCGCGACAGGAGCTGTCGCTGTGCGTGTCGGCCAGATAGTTGAGCATCATCACCGCTGACATCAACAGGGCCAGAGGATTGGCGATACCTTTGCCGGCGATGTCAGGGGCCGAACCGTGGACGGCTTCAAAGATGGCGTGGGTCTCGCCGATGTTGGCTCCAGGCACGACGCCAAGACCGCCGACGAGTCCAGCGCACAGATCGCTGATGACATCGCCGTAGAGGTTTTCCAGCAAGAGCACGTCAAACTGCGTCGGGTCCTGCACCAGACGCATACAGCCGGCGTCGATGATCGCTTCCTGGTAGTCGATATTGGGGTATTCGTGTTCGTGTTGTTCGGCGGCCATACGGATGAAGAGACCGTCGGTGAGCTTCATGATGTTGGCTTTGTGGAACACGGTGATCTTTTTACGCCGTCGCTGGGTGGCATAACGGAAGGCCCAGTGCGCGATGCGGCGACAGCCCTTCTCGGTGGCGACCTTCATGCTCATGACGACGCCGGGGGTGACTTCGTTCTCGACCCCTGAATAGAGGCCCTCTGTGTTTTCCCGGACGATGACAAGATCGACATTGTCGAAGCGTGTCGGTACGCCGGGCAAATTGCGCACGGGGCGCACCGCGGCGTAGAGATCGAGTTTCTTGCGCAACTGTACGTTGACGGAGGAGAAGCCATCGCCGACCGGTGTCGTGCAGGGGCCCTTCAATGCGACGCCGTGCTGCCGTATGGCGTCGATCGTTTCAGCAGGCAATACGTCCAGCCCGCGATCAAGTGCGGCCAGACCGGCGGGGTGTTCGTCCCAGGCCAATGGCGCCTCGACGGCGGCCAGGACTCGCTGCACGCCCTTGGTGACCTCGGGGCCAATGCCGTCACCGGCGATCAATGCGATGGTATGTGTCATGTCCCAGATAGTACGACGCGGACGCGAGCCATGCCACAGAGGGAGGTTGCACCGCTCTCAGACCCCTTCAGGCGACTTTGAGAGCAGATGTCCTCTTCGTTCCAATCGTCACCGAACATCTCCCGCAGAATGACCCGTTCTTCGAGCCCGGTGGAATGGGCTAGTGCA
>Ga0310124_10001171_pt1 | contig 18375 bp, 16 predicted proteins | sample CB11b_AW_Bot5_MG_FD_203507 | JGI IMG/M metagenome (GOLD analysis project Ga0310124, IMG submission 203507) | Marine microbial communities from Western Arctic Ocean, Canada - CB11b_AW_Bot5 | ecosystem: Environmental > Aquatic > Marine > Oceanic | place: Canada: Western Arctic Ocean | collected... | reverse complement strand
TTACACTGTGTCGTCACAGGTCGGCCGCCTTGCCTGGAATAAAGGTTGCTCGCAACTTCCCTTATGCCAGAAAGACCAACCTTTTCAATAGAGTCGTGAGAAATGCGGGCTAGCCAGGGGCGACTACGAGTACAGTCGGCGCCAGCAATGGATCAACGCTCACAAGAATGTCCCACAAAACACACCGTCGCCGATTTCTTCGACGAGTACCATCCGGAAAGAGGTTGGAGCCTCAAGAGAAATATCCGCGATGTTGCGGTCTGGGACGGAAAGCGACTCAATTCGAATTCGAAAGGCCTGCGTGGCACGACGGAAACGGTTACGAACGGGTGCCGAACAAGATCAGGATCGCCGTGCTCGGCGATTCGTTCACCTTCGGGGAGGAGATCAGCGATGATGAAACCTATAGCGCCCGCCTGGAGCAAATCATCCCCAACAGCGAAGTGTTGAATTTCGGCAATCACGGCTACGGCCACGACCAGATGCTGATCTATTTTCGATCCGAGGTGCGGCGGTACAGACCTGATATCGTGGTCCTGGGTTTTGTCCCCATGGATATGCAGCGCAATCTTCTCTAATTTCGAGACTATGCCAAACCGCACTTTAAATTGGTCGATCACCGGCTTGTCGCCCGGGATGTTCCCGTTCCTCCACCGGAACACTTCCTTCGCAACGATTGGCGTCGAAGCAAGCTGTTCGATCTATTGGCCATCATCAGTGAGGCACATCGCTGGAAACGGGGTTCGATGCAAGGAAAGGTCTACCGCACGACGGAATCGATTCTGGATGTCCTGGCACAGGAGATCTCTGAGATCAACGCTCAGGCTCTGTTTGTCTTTTTGACTGTGGCGAAGCGTCCAGGCGAGACGGGCCCGCGGCCGTCAGGGCCGGAGCGTTTCCTGATCGAATTCTGCAGTCGGCGTGAGGGCCTGGAGGGCTTCAGCCTGTAACCTCTGATAGATGCCGAGTACAAGTCGGGGCACAGGTTGATGCAGAAGTGGCACTGGAATGGCCACATGCACACCGTTGCGGCCATCGAGATCAAACGCTTCATGGAACAGAATAAGATGATCCGCGACCATCAGTGAAGCGTGCGGGTCTTCTGGCGAGCCGCCGCGTTGAGTCATCACCATGCGAAAAAATATTGTGCTCCTTGTCGTCGTCCTGATCGCCCTGGCGATCGCCGGATGGTGGTCCATGGCGGGGCGGAAGCTTCCGGATGCCGAATTCGTGTTCGTCAGCGCGGCGCCGCACAAGACGCTGGATCCGCAGCAGATGAGCTGGCTCGACGAGATCCGAATCGCGGAGTGCCTTTACGAGCCGTTGGTGAAGTTCGAAGTCCCACAACTCGACATCGTCGGCGGTGTTGCCGACCGGTGGGAAGTCGACGCGACCGATCACGGTGAGCGGTACACGTTTCATCTGCGATCCGACGCGCGGTGGAGCAACGGCGATACGGTGACCTCACACGATTTCGTTTATGCCTGGCGCCGGGCGATGATGCCCGACTTCGCGGCCCAGTATTTCAATCTCATGTGGGTCATCGAGGGCGCGCGCGAGTTCTACGATTGGCGCAACGAGCAATTGCTCACGTACGAGAAGCAGGACCACAAGAGCGCCGACGCGGCAGAGCAACTCTGGAAGAGCGCGTTGACTCATTTCGACAACACCGTGGGTCTCATCGCGCCGGACGCCGAGACGCTGGTCGTGCGGCTGAAGCGACCGACCCCGTTCTTTCTCGAACTCTGTGCGTTCGCGACGTTCATGCCCGTCCATCGAGACACCGTCGACAGGTTCGTCGAGGGGCCGGATCCGACCACCGGCCGGATGAAGCAGATGCCCTGGGTCATCCCGGGGCAGGTGGTGTGCAACGGACCCTATGTGTTGAGCGAGAGAAAGATCAAGGAATATCTGTTGATGCGGGCGAATCCGAACCATTGGAATCGGGCGGCGATGGGAAACGGCAGCATCCTCGAGCGGATCATCGAGAACACTCAGACGGCGCTGCTGGCCTACGATCAGGGCGAAATCCACTGGTTGCCCGACATCCCCACGGCAAAATCACTTGCAGCCGATCTGATCGCCGCCGACCGCAGCGACGTTCACGTGTTTCCCGGTGCAGGCACCTACTACTACCTGTTCAATTGCGAATCCACGCTTCCCGATGGTTCGCAGAACCCCCTGGCGGATCGGCGCGTCAGACGGGCTCTTGCCATGACCATCGACGGCAAGCGCATTGTCGAATCCGTGACGCGCATGAAACAGCCGGTGGCACGAACCTTCACGCCCGTCGGCGAGGTGCCCGGTTACGATCCGCCGGTCGAGGCGGGCGCCGGGTTCGATCCACAGGGTGCTCGCAAGCTGCTGTCCGAGGCCGGATATGCGAATGGCAGCCTGATGAAGGGCCTGTCGATTCTCTACAACACGAACCAGGGCCACGAGAAAATCGCCCAGTTCGTCCAGCAGTCCTGGCGTACGCACCTCGACGTTCATGTCGAACTGGAGGGAATCGAAAAAAAGGTGTTCAGCGACCGGCGTCGTAAGCACCGGTTCACCATCTCAAGAGGCGGATGGTTCGGCGACTATCGCGACCCGACGACGTTTCTCGACCTCTTCCGAACGGGCGGCGGCCAGAACGACGGTCGATACAGCAACCCGCAATACGACGGCCTGCTTGATCTCGCCGTGTTCGAGCGCGACCCGAAGCAGCGTATGGCCATCCTCAGGGAAGCCGAAGCGCTGATGTTGAACGACCAGGCCGTTGCGCCCATTTTTCAATACGTGCAGTTGGAGATGTTCGACACCCAGCGCGTCGAGGGCATTTCCCGCAATGCCTGGCATCGACGCCGGCTTGAGCTTGTGCGTGTCCGTTGACGGTCATTCCAAGTGATCCGCCTGATATTGACTCGATTGATTCAGATGCCGGTGATCCTGGGGATCATCTTCGCTGTGACATTCACCCTGGCATGGCTGGTGCCTGGCAATCCGTTGGAGTCCGAAGATCGAAATGTACCGCCCGAGATTCAAGAAGCGATGCTGCGACAGTATTCGTTGCACGACCCCTGGGTGTTCATGCAGGAATATCTCGTCGGCGTCTTCACGCGCGCCGATTTCGGACCCAGCCTCTACTACCGTGACCAGACGGTGAGCAGCATTCTCGCGGCAGGTCTGCCGATCAGCGTGGTGCTCGGCGTGGCCGCGATGATCGTGGCGTGTATGGTCGGGGTGGTGGCCGGGATCGTCGGCGCGCTTCGCCCCCGATCATGGCTCGATCACAGCTCCATGCTGCTGGCGCTGGTGGGTGTGAGCTTGCCCTCGTTCGTGACCGCGGCGGCACTTCTGATCCTGTTCGCGGGCATCTTGAATTGGGTCCCGGCCGCCGGCTGGGGACACCCGCGACAGATGATCCTGCCGGCCATCGCGCTCGGACTCATGCCGGCCGCTTACATTGCCAGGCTGGTGCGAATCGGATTGATCGACGCAATGGGAAGCGACCACGTCAGGACCGCGCGGGCCAAGGGCCTTTCGCGTCATCAGGCTCTGCTCCGCCACGCTCTGAAGCTGGCGTTGCTGCCGGTACTCAGTTTCCTGGGGCCGGCGGCGGCCGCCACGCTCACCGGATCGTTCGTGGTCGAGAAAGTCTTCGAGATCCCGGGGATCGGTCGAGACTTCGTCAATGCCGTGCTTAACAAAGATCAGTTTCTCATCCTGGGGCTCGTCCTGGTCTATTCAAGCATGCTCATCGTTTTCAATCTCATCGTCGATGTGGCCTACGCGTGGTTCGACCCGAGAATCGAGCTGGATTGATGCGAACGGCGAACCGGGTGGTGCATCGGAGATAGAATGAATTCACATGCCCCGTGTGACATTCACATCGAATCTGCAGTCTCACGTGCCGTGTCCGCCGAAAGATGTCTCGGGCGATTCAGTCGCTGAGGTTCTCAGTGCGGTGTTCAGTGTCAATCAACGCGCTCGCGGCTATGTGCTCGACGATCGCGGCGCACTGCGCAAACTCTGATCGTGTTCATCAACGGCGAGCCGATCCGCGACCGGCTGGGTCTGAGTGATTCGGTGCCCCACGACGCCGAGGTGTGTGTCATGCAGGCACTGTCCGGAGGTTGAAGGCCGTGACCGAAGCACTGCTTATCGCGTCGCGCAAAGGATTGTTCCGCGTCGACCGGCGCCACGGCCAATGATCCATCGGGCAGCCCGCATTCGACGGGCTCGCGGTCACCTGTGCGCTCGCCGACCACAGCGACTTGTCGGTGTACGCCGCGATCGGGCACGGCCACTTCGGGGTCAAGGTTCACCGCATCCGCAACGGCGGCGCCGACTGGGAGGAAGTCACGACCCCGGCATACCCGCAGCGCCCGGCGGACCACGAACCGCAGCGGTGTCCCGTGCGCGGTATCGAAATCCCGTGGAACCTCGAGATGATCTGGGCGCTCGAACCCGGCGCAGAACCCGGCATCGTCTGGTGCGGCAGGATCCCCGGCGGACTGTTCCAGACGCAGGACCGGGGCGATTCATGGTCGCTGGTCCGCTCGCTGTGGGACGAGCCGGCGCAACGGCAATGGTTCGGCGGCGGTTACGACTATCCCGGCATTCACTCGATCTTTCCGGATCCGCGCGACCGGTCGCGCCTGACCGTCGGTGTCTCATGCGGGGGGGGGCACGACGGACGGCGGTGAGCACTGGCGTCGTCGCGCCGAGGGAATGCGCGCCGCGTACATGCCGCCCGAGAGAGCCCACGAGCCGGTGATTCAGGACCCGCACCGACTCGTGCAGTGCCCGTCACATCCCGAATCCTTGTGGGTTCAGCATCACAACGGGATTTCCAGGTCGACGGACGGCTCGGAATCCTGGCAAGAAATCAGTGAGGCAGGCCCGTCGACCTTCGGTTTCGCGGTGGCGGTGCACCCCGCTGATCCGCAGACGGCGTGGTTCGTTCCGGCCGTCAGCGACGAGCGGCGCATCCCGGTGGATGGCCGGTTCGTGGTGACCCGCACGCGAGACGGGGGTCATACCTTCGACGTGCTTGATGACGGGCTTCCGCAGACCCCGTCATACCATCTGGTTTATCGCCATGGCCTGGATGTGGACGAAACCGGATCGGTACTGGCGATGGGCAGCACGACCGGTTCGTTCTGGATTTCTGAGAATCAGGGCGATTCCTGGACGTGCATCAGCAACGACTTGCCCCCGATCTACGCGGTGCGGTTCGTGGCCGGCTAACCGATCGCGATGGACCATGGCCGGAAGGAGGCGTAGAAATCGCCACCGGTCAACAGATCACAGGTCGTCGTCCGCGGTCACCCGGCCTGTGCCGGCCGATGACCGTTTGAACCACCCGCCCATCGGATCGATGGGCTTGCGACCGAAGTGCCACATCATCAGGAGACCTGCGGCGATCAGGGGGATGCTCAGGAGCTGACCTCGGGACACGTGCAGCTGCGCCGCCTCCATGTGGGCGATGTGATCGTCGGGCAGGCGGTAGATTTCTCCGATAACGCGCATCACACCATAGGCGGCCAGGAAGACGCCACAGATCACGAAGGGTTTTCGTGGCCGCATCCACGCGATCGCCAAGACGATGAATACCAGCAGGCCTTCGAGCAGCGCCTGGTAAATCTGTGACGGATGCCTTGCCGTGATGTACGGGGCGAGTATCCCGATGATTTCGCGGTTGCCGCTCTGGATGGCCGTGAGCAAATCCGGAAGCCACGACTGCAGCGGCCCGGCACCCGTGCCGTTGGGTGCCACCAGATCGACCGCCTCACCCAACGCGACGGCCCGGGCCGGATCGGCGCCGAGGTTCCAGTTGGCGATCTCCTGTGGAAACTTCACCGCCCAGGGCAGGTTCTCGTCGCACGGCTTGCCATACAGTTCACCGTTAACGAAATTCGCGATCCTGCCCACGAACAGACCCACCGGCGTCCCGAAGGCGGCAAGATCCATGATGTGTCCGAAATTGTGTCCATGGCGCCGCGCATAGTAGAGACAGGCGATGATGGCGCCGACGATCCCGCCGTGGCTCGCCATGCCCCCTTCATTGATTGCCAGCACGTCCCAGAACGGGAACCGGGGTGACATCGTCCAGAGCATCGACGGTTTGTAGAAAAGGACGTAACCCAGTCTGCCGCCGACGATGATGCCCACCGCGATCGTGACCACCATGTCGGCCAGACACGCCTGCTCGACCGTTGAGCGGCCGGCGGTGTTCACCCGCTTCATGATCAGGTAGCCGATGACGAATCCGGCGATATAGGAAAGTCCGTACCAGCGGATCGGCCCGCCTTCCCAGAGCTGGACTGCGTACGGATCAAGCTGATGCACATAGGTGGCGAGGCATGTCACCATTGCACGGGGCATCCTAACCCGGATGAGTCATGAATCATAAGCGTGAAAAGGGGATGGGCTATGATGTGCCCGCCGTCTGCGGGTTTCGCGGCACGGACCACGCCGAAGTTCCAACGATGATCACTCTCACCGCATTCGTTCTGACCACCTCAACGTTCCTCCAGCTCCTGCGTTTCGGACAGCAGCGGGGCGCGTCGCTGTCGATCATCGTGGCGGTGAACTACACCGTGGCGTTCGGCCTGACTTTGGCGTGGGGTCTGACCCGCCTCGACACGGGCACGGACCACACGACGACACTTGTCGCGATGGGCCTGGTGAACGGTTCGCTCTATTTTCTGCACCTGCTGGTGACCCTGGCGGCGTTTCGACTGGTCGGCGTGGGCATTACCACCGCACTTTGCATGACCGCGAGCGTCACGCCGGCGTTCGTGGCGTGGGCCGCCTGGGGAGAAGCGATATCGACGCCGCAGTGGGCCGGGCTGGCGATGCTGCCGGCGGCGGTCTTCCTGATGCGACCCGTCTCGCCTCCGGTTGCGGTCCGCACGTTCGCCACGCTGAAAGTTGATCTGGTGCTGCTGCTTGCCTTCGGGATGGCGGCCGTGGTCTCGACCATGCACAAGGCGGCGGACGTCTTCGGGCGCGGCGGTGATCAACCGCTATATAACATGACCCTGTTTGCCACGGCGGCGATCAGTTCGGTCGCCTACGCGGTGTGGCGCAGGCGGCGCGTGACTCGATTCGAGATGAGCATGGGGGTTGCCATCGGCACGGTCAACTGCGTCAACCTGTTGCTGCTGCTCCTGTCGCTTTCTCAACTGCCTACAGCCATCGTCTTTCCCGTCTCGTCGTGTTTGTTGATCATCGTCAACCTCGTCGCATCGAGGTTTCTCTGGGGCGAAGCGCTGAGACGTCGGCAACTGCTCGGCGTCGGCGTGGCGATCGTTGTCGTTATCCTGTGCAATATCAGCGGCTGATGCCGCGAATGAACCGTGCCGAGCTAGCACTTTAGAGCGTTTTCCATCCACTCGTAGCGTCCTGAGCTGGCTGCAACTGCGCCTGGCACAGGTCGTTTCCCACAGGTGCCTCTGGCATCGATCGGCTGTGCCGCCCGCTCGCGGCGTCGGCCTGCATCGCCGATGCGTTGCAGCATCGTCTGCTTCGGCCTCCTTGCTATCGAACGGCTCGCTCGATCTTGGGCCGACGAGTCACCTGCGGGACACGACCTAGTCGTGCTGCATCGACGACCCGCAGCGGGGTCGCCTGCTTCGCCCTCCTCGCCAGACTTGTTTCGCCGACACTCAAAATGCTACGAGTGTATGGAAACCGCTCTAGTCCCAAATCAAGCTCGATTCCAGGGAATATTGATTACTCAGGCATGGTTGAATAACCTTCAGGTGGCGGAATCCACGCCTCCGTAGGGCGATACAGGAAGAGTGGTGACTGAGTTGAATGGATGCGGTCAAAAATCGATTTCGCGGACCTGCGGCTTCACGCTGATCGAGCTGCTGGTGGTCGTCTCGATCATCGCGGTGCTCATCGCGATGCTGCTGCCGGCGCTGGACCGGGCCCGAGGTGAAGCGCAGTCGATCGTCTGCCTGAACCTGCACAAGCAGTTCGGGGTGGTGATGTACCTTTACAGGCAAGACAACAACGACGAATTTCCTCTCTTCGCCGATTTCTACCAACCCCCTACTCCGGGCACCCATTGGCACGATACCATTATGGAGTACGTCGACGAAGATGTCAGGGATCCGGGTACGGGTAAGCTTAGTTTTCTAAACACCAGGCTGTACGCGTGCCCCTCGGGTGAGGCGTGGGTCGGCGTCCCCTGGGGCGGCTACAAAGGCCACGTCGGGCCCAACCCCCAAGACGCCAATCCGCCGCCCCCGGGCGCCGTTGCGAACGCGCCGTTCGTCTACGGGAACCTAGGGGCCATCAAGTTCAGTGAAGTGAGATATCCCTCAACCTGGATCATGTCGTTCGACACGTCCAGGGGCTACCAATTCCAATACTCGTATGCCGGCTACACGCCTCAGTTGGACACCGACAGCGATAAGTTTCCCGACACGAATCAATTTGTCTCGGCCTGGCTTCAGATCGGGTTCGACTACAACGGCGCGCGTCCTCGCGTCCACCGGGACATTTCCAATGTCCTGTTGGTCGACGGCCATGCAGAACGGCTCGATTATCACGTCTTTCGGGGCAAGATCATCGGGGGACAGTACGAAGTCCACGACTACTTCAGAGATGACAGGTGACATCCATTCTCATCGCGGTTGCCCCATTTTCAACCACCTGCCGTGCAGATGCTGGCCCGCTTGCGACAGAAGGCGTTGATACTCGCCAAGCGTCGCCGGTTCGTGACGGTGTACGACAACGACCAAGTCGTAAGCCGCCGGCCAGTCGTGCTGGCTGAGGCGAAACGCCTCGCGAATCAGCCGTTTGATCCGGTTGCGTTTCACGGCCGTGCCGACCGACGCCGACACCGAAAGCCCCAGGCGCGGCAGGTCCAGCCCGTTCGGCTTGCCGTACACGGTTAGCGACCCGGCGCTCTGGCGGACGCGCGCCGCGTACACCTGCGCGAAAGCGCTCCGTCCGTGCAGGCGCCGGGCATGGCCGAATGAGTAGCGTGGAGAGGTGGGGGACATCGTGTGCGTATTCTATGCGCCTTTGCGCCATTCATTGGCGCGGTTGCCAACAGGGATAGGCATGAAGGCGAGGCGACAGGCACGAAGGCACGAAGAGTTGTGATCCGCGCGCCGGTCCGTTTTGACGGTGCGTTCTTATGTGTCGGTTGATCAACCCGATACCGACAGCAGTAATCGCCGATTTCATTCTCGTCGCGACGGGAGTCGCGACACCACACCCTTCGTGGCTTCGTGCCTCGAGGACACCAACGGCGCCGATTCGCGCACAGTGACGTAAGGCGATTCAATTCCCTGAATCCTGACGCCGTCTCCTCATCCTGAATCACGTCGCATCGCCAGCAACCGCGCGCTGTAGGTCGCGATGAGGTCGTGGCGGCGCAACAGTCCCACGACCGTCTGCGGCTGTTTCGCGTCCACCACCGGAAGCTCCTCGAAGTCGTCGTCGGCAAAGCGACCGATGGCGTCGGAGAGGTTCATCTGGAGTGTCAGAGGGCGGCAGGCCTGGTGGGCCAGATCCTCGGCGACGGCCAGTTCGGCGACCGGCGCGTCGTAGAGAAACTGGCGAAAGTCATTGAGGCTGAACACGCCCGCGTAGCGCTGCTCGCTGTCCACCACGGGGAAACAGGTCTGGCGTGTGTCGGTCAGCAGACGCGACATGTCGCCGAGGGGCATGTCCAGCGTGACCGTCACGAAATCGCTCGTCGCATAGCCCGCAGCGTCGCGCACGGTCATGCCCTGCAGCACGTCGACGATGTAGTCGCCGCGGTGGGCCGGTGAGTCGAGCCGCGACGCGACCTGTTCGGAATAGATCGACCATCCGCGGCTGACCAGGTAGGCCAGGGCGCAGACCCACATCGAAGGCAGCAGCAGGATGTAGCTGGAACACATCTCGCTGACCATGATCAACGTGCTGACGGGCGTGTTCGCGGCGGCGGCAAAGAAACCGGCCATCCCCAGGATGGCGAAGACGATCACTTCCTGCGATCCGACGAGGTTCGGCATCCACTGATGAAACAGCACACCCACCACGGCGCCCAGTGCCCCCCCGATCACCATGCTCGGACCGAACACGCCGCCGGAGCCGCCCGAGCCGATGGTCAGCGACGTCGTGACGATCTTGCCCAGGCCTACGGCCAGCAGAAGGGGCAGGGCGACACCGTGCCCTTCCTGGAGCACCTTCTGAAGAAAGCCGTAGCCGAACGAAAGAACGCTCAGCGAATCGTGCTGCGCCTCGCGGCCGAGACCGCGCAGCGACAACGCCAGGGCCACGGCGATGGCCCCCGACAGGCCCGCCCCGATGGCCGGTTTGATCCAGCGCGGTACCGGCATTTTATTGAACAGCCCGTGCACGCCGTAAAAACATTTCGTGTAGGCCAGGGCGGCGACGGCCATCACGATCGCCAGTGCCGTCAGGGGTAGCAGCAGGGGCAGCGGGCGGGTGAAGCTCAGGTCCGGGGTCACGTCAAACAGCGGTTTGAACGCGTCGAGTCCGAACGCCAGGCTGAAGACGCTGAACGCGACGCTGGTCGCGATGAATGACGGAATGAGATTTTCGGCCTCGAAATCGGGGTCGCGGTAGAGCACTTCGCAAGCGAAGATCGCCCCGGCCAGGGGCGCGTGAAAGATCGCTCCAATGCCCGCGCCGAGGCCCGCGGCCAGCAGGGCGCGCCGCTCGGCGTTCGACAGGCGCAGCCGTGTGGCCAGGTACGAGCCGAAGCCCGCGCCGATCTGGGCGATCGGTCCTTCGCGCCCACCGGATCCACCGGTGCCCAGCGTGATCGCCGATGCGAACATCTTGATGATCGGTACGCGTGATCGAATCACGCCGCGCCGATTGTGATAGGCATCGATCGCGGCGTCGGTGCCGTGCCCTTCGGCTTCCGGTGCCAGACCGTAGATCAGAGCGCCGCTGATCAGGCCGCCGACGGTCGGCACGATGATCAACAACCAGTAGATCGTCGTGCCGATGGAATTGACCGGCTTTGGTGTCGCCGCGAGCGAATCGATCGACGCATGCGTCTCGGCTGTGGACAGGTCATGCCATTCGGTCTCGTTCTTCGGGCCGCCCTGCTCGTAATGGGCTATGTTCTCGAGCGCATAGTGCGTCACCACCAGACACAACAGGTGAAAGACGATCGCGCCGAGCCCGGCGACCACGCCGACAAGGGCCGCAAGCAGAATGCTGCGCCCCAGACGTCGCACACCCACGTCGGTGTGAACGTTCAGACTTCTGAGCAGCTTCTTGAGGCGCATTTTTCAAGCGTAACAATTAAAATTCGGGATGTATAGAAGTGCAGTTGTGAGCCTGAGTCAACGGAGGTTCGAGCGACAAAGCGGCGCAAAGGGGAAGCGACGAAGGGGCCATCGCGACTGCCGTCGCGACGGAAGAGGGTGCGACTGCATGCCTTGGCGAAACGCGGTAGATCAACCGAGACACAAGAAAGTGACGCCGAAACGGACAGACCTGCGAACCACGACCCTTCGTCGCTTCGTCGCTTCGTCTCAAGTCTGCATCCTTTCGGCCAGGTCGCGATACCTCCGGTAGATTGCCTCGTAAGTCTTCGAATGCTGTCTGTTGGGTCGCACGATGATGGGCTCGCGCCGCGTGCCCGCTTTGGCGCGGGCCATAGCGTGCACGGCCGTCGACGCGGAGACGAAGCCGGTGACCGAGCGTCCCGCCGCGAGCACGCCGAGGATCGCGGCGCCGAGCGCCGGTCCCTGCGTGGAGGGATGGATGAGGATCCGTTCGCGCAGGACGTCGGCGCAGATCTGAACAAACAACGGGTTGTGATGCGGCAAACCTCCGGTGGCCACGAAGCGACGCACCGGCACACCGCCGTCGCGCAGCACGTCGACGATCCAGCGCAGGCCGAATGCTGAAGCCTCGAGCAAAGCGCGGTAGAGGTGGGCGGCCCCGTGGTTCAGACCAAGGCCCGTGATGGCACCGGTCAGACGGCCATCCATCAGGGGCGTGCGGCAGCCGTTGAGCCAGTCCATGCAAAGAACGCCATCGGCGCCGGCCGCCACGTCTGCGGCTGACTGGTTCAGTCGCTTGAAGTCTTTGCGGGCCATGGCCCGTCGGAACCAGTCGAACGCATCACCGACCGCGGCCTGGCCAGTCTCATATCCGAAGTAACCCGGCAGTATCCCGCCCTCAACGACGCCGGCGATTCCCGGTACAAGGTGCTCGACCCGAGAGTTGAGCATGTGGCAGGAGCTGGTTCCCATCACCATCACCAGCGTGCTGGGTTCGGCGACTCCCGCGCCGGGGACGCCTGCGTGGGCGTCGATCGTCGCGGCGCTGACGGGGATCGGATGGCCGCTGCCTTCCAAACCCATTTTTCGGGCCATGGTGGGGCACAGCTCACCGGCCGACTCGCCCGGTGACAGCAGCCGTCCGCACATCTTCGTGCGCACGACATCCTCGAGTTTCGGGTCTAGAGCACGAAAGAACGCGCGCGAGGGGTAGCCGTCGGCGCCGTTCCACATGGCCTTGTAGCCCGCCTGGCAGGTGGAGCGGGGCAGTTGCGACGCGTCGCATTCCACCAGGCGCCACACGAACCAGTCGCCGGCCTCGAGCCAGACTTCAGCGGCGTCGTAAACGTGAGGTGCCTCGTCGAGCGTCTCCAATACCTTTGGGAAGAACCATTCGAGGCCGATGATCCCGCCGTATCGGGCCAACCAGGGCTCGCGACGTCGCCGCGCTACCTGGTTGATCCGGTCGGTCTGGGCCAAAGCCCCGTGATGCTTCCACAGCTTGGGCCACGAATATTTCTCGCGTTTGAACCGATCGATCTGGCACAGGGGCGTTCCGTCTCGAAGGCAAGGCAGCATGGTGCAGCTTGTGAAATCCACACCGATGCTGATCACGTGCCGTGCCGGGGCCCCCGCCTGGCGCATCGCCGACCGTACCGCGGCGCCCGCGGAGTCGACCCAGTCCTGTGGGTGCTGCAGGGCGAATTCCGCCGGCAGCTTCTGTGAGCTGCCCGGCAGCGACTGCGTGATCTGACCGTGCCGATACCGCGCCACTGCAGAGCCGCGCTCGTGGCCGGCAAGGTCGACCAGAAGAGCTCGAACCGATTCGGTTCCAAAGTCCAGGCCGAGTGCAATTTTGGTCTTTGACGGCATGGATTAGAAGAAAGCGATGAAGGGGCTGTCGCGACTGCCGTCGCGACGGATGAGGGAGCCGCAACGCAATGCCTTGCCGAAATACAGCAGGTCTATCAACGTACAAGAACGTGAAATCGAAGCGGACAAGCCGCCGAACCACCACCCTCCGTCGCTGATCTTCATTACGCTTCAACCACCCGCATGCGTGCGGCGTTCAGACCCTGGGCCCAGCCTACACCCAGTGTGCAACCGATCAATGCGGCCGATGCGTAGTGGATCGGAAGGGCAAGCGCCGGCCCCGGCACTGCCGTCGCGGTGCGCCCCACGCCGTACCACGCGGCGAGAAACGGAGTCTTGTCGTCGAATGAGAGCAGTACCCAGGTGTATGCGACAACGGCTACCAGTCCTGGACTCAACAGAATCGCCCAGCAGTCGCCCTCGGGCACGATCAGATGTGCTGCAAGGCCGCCGATGAGGAACGCCAGGATCAGAGCCCAGATCACCTGGCCTGATTCGGTGCTTCGCAGGAGGAATATGCTCAAGACGGTGCCGATCGAGGCGCAAATCGCGGCTGCGGCCGCGGATTTGACAGTGATTCTGCGCGGCGCGACGTCGGCGTTCAGGTGATCGTCCGAGATCAATGCCGTCAACGGTCGGCGCAAATGTTCGGGCACGGTCTTCATCAGGATGAGCACGACCACGAGTGCGGCTTCCCATACGCCAACTTCAACGATGAGCCAGCCGTATATCCCAGGTGCAGAGGCGCCGTCCCGAATGATCCATTCGTCGATGCTGCCACCCCAGATGGCCACGACGCACAGGGCCGCGGCGACCGCGAAGACGCCCGAGAGCGGGTTGCCCGTACCGGCGACGATCAGACCGCCAATCACGGCGGGTACGGCCGCCACAAGCATGATCAGTGCGGCGGCGGCTGGACCGACGCTGGCCGTGGCGATGCTGAGGCCCGTCGAGCCGTCGGCGGCGCGCAGAGCCGCAGCCACCAAGAGCCAGGACGCGGCACCGATTGCAACGGCCAACCCGATGATCAAACGTTGGCGAAGTGAAGGAAGCATGGGGAGGGTTCAACGAAGGTGACAGTATAGCGGTTCACTCTCTTGCGACCGCCGCAGGGCACTTCGAACGCGCGAGCGTCCTGGATCCAGGTTGGGAAACGCGTGCCCGATAGACACGCGCTGGTCGCACAAAGGTCGATGTGGCCGCCCGCCATTCTGCCGGATGACCGCCGCGGATCCGATCGGGCGCGATACAAACCGTCTGCGGCGGGGGAATGCCCTTTCGCGGCCTCTCAGGGCGGATTCGCGAGCCTTGACTGCCCCGAAACACGGAGATAGACTTTAGTGGCGACAATCCTAGGCTACGTCGCTCGGTGTTATCAAGTTTGAGGCGGTGTGTCGTTCGTCACCGCGTGCCAAGGTGGCGTCAGGCGTGCAATTATACCTGCCGTTTTATCCCATTCGCCCCTCAAACTCGGCACTACGTTGGTTCGATGTTGGTTCGATGTTAGTTGCTTGGTTGTTGCGACCCAGTAACGTAGTGGACCAGTGAGCCGTGAACCGGATCGGTGCCCGCGCTTCTCTGATTGATGTGCGGTCCGAAGCGATGGCTCACAGCCCGAGACAGGCGGCGAGCATGCCCGAATGAAAGTGCCTGAATCCGTTGGCTCGAGGCAGCTGGCTTAGATCAGTTGGCTTGATTCAGGTCGTGCGCGGGCAATGGGATATGCCGTGTAATCGAGTCGAAGCAAGGGACGCGTCACCGTCCCGCGTGTCGTGGTTGATGTGCGTGTGCTTGCACGTTTTCGCGGTTTCGGATCGGGATCGGAAATTGATTCATCGTGTCCGTCCATCCAGTTGCGCGTCCGTCGCGCGTCGTAAGCGCCTTGTAGGCGATCGTAAGCGCGTAGTGGCGGGTCAAGCGCCGACCGGACCCGGTTCCGTGGAGATGACCCCGACGCACGCAGGATTCATGCCCATACCTATTTATCCAACAGGAGCACCTTACAATGCGACCTAAGAAGGCGTTCACACTTATCGAGTTGCTCGTGGTGATCTCGATCATCGCGCTGTTGATCGGCATCCTCCTGCCCGCACTCGGTGCGGCCCGGAAAAACGCCAACAAGATGAAGAACAGCACCCAGACGCGCAGCATCGTCCAGGCGATGATGACGCACGCATCGAGCAATAAGGACTTCCTGCCCGGTCGAAACAGAAACGGCGAGATCCCGCATGGGGATATCTCATTCACCACCAATTTGGACGGCCACAACGTCCAGTCTCGCTACGCCATCATGCTTGAGAGCCAGTTACTCGACGCTCCGGTCCTGCTCAGTCCCGCCGACGCCAACAATGTCTCCTGGAATTCAGTAATTGGTGATGTTGATCCCAAGCATTACTCATACTCCCTGCTCGACATCGAAGTCACAGGGGTCGTCGGAGCGCCGAGGCAGAAGAAATGGGGCGGTGGCATCGTCGGCTCGTCGACCCCCCTGGTGTGCGACCGCCTGGACGTTAAGGGATTCACAGCGGGCACGCCGACAACGTACAAGAGTGTCTGGTCCGCCACGAACCAGAATTGGGTGGGAAGCGTGGCGTACGGCGATGCCCATACCGATTTCGAGGACGATCCGTTGCTCGACTCGACACGTTTCTCGGCGAGTTCCTGTAGCGGTATCAACGGCGCCGGTGACGATCTGTTTCACGAGGAAACGTCCCCCACATCGTGCGCTGACGGGGCTAATGCAAGAATGGTGTACAGATTCAAAACCGATATGGGGACGTGATCGGCCGCACGTTTCGGCCGCGCGTTGCGGCCGACGCCGACGCCGATGGCGGTTGATGCCGGCAAGAACCCATGAAAAGGAGTCCTGGCATGCGCAAGACACGGGCCTTCACTCTGATCGAACTGTTGGTGGTCATTTCCATCATTGCTCTGCTCATAGGCATATTGTTGCCTGCCTTGGGCGCCGCGCGCACGGCTGCCAAGAGAATGGCCAACAGCGCCAACCTTCGCGGCCTTAGCCAGGCGATGATGGCGCATTCATCCCAAAGTGGGATCATGCCGGGCCGCGACAAAAAAGGCAAGGCCGTCCCGAGTGCGACCATTGGACCCATGGCGTCTACCGCCCAGTGCACAACGGATAACCATGGCCACACGGTCGAAGGGCGCATGGCGCTTTTGTACGAGACTGAGCTGGTCGACGACTCGGCGATTTATCTCTCGCCCGAGGACGAGGCCCCGCATGCCCAAAATTGGCGACCCATCGTTTCCGGTGCGACAAACAACCAGTCACACAACGGTTGTTTAACACACGAATATTTCTCCTATGGCATGCTGGAGATCCATTCTGCCAACAACGCCAGGAAGACCGCATGGGATGGCGGTTCAATGACGGCGGAAACGGGGATCATGAGTGATCGTCTCTTCGGAGGGTTCACGTCAGGTTTTGCCTCCCACGAGAGCTACTGGAGTAAGGGGAGTATAATCCCCAAATGGATTGGTCATGTCGCGTTTGGCGACACCCATGTGGACTTCATTGACGACATTTATACCGGCGGTGGATCAATCAACCGCGCGGCGGTCGTTCGGAACAGTAAGTACACCTCGGACCCATTCAGGTCGTGTAAGATAGACGCCATTTTTTTGGCCACCGATGGGGGCAAATGCAATAAGGGCAACAATTTCTTTTCCCCCCATACGGGGAACAATGGCCTCGGTCCGTGATGGATGGTCGCTCAACGGTGCCGAATGGACAAATGAATCGGTTATAACCGGTCGCCCCCAGGGCGTCCGGTTTTTTCATTTGACACGGTGGTTGCGATCGGCTAACAGTGCGACATGGAAGTCACCATCAGCACGCAGACGGCCAAGATCGCTCGCGAGGGAATCACCTTTGATGACGTGTCGCTGGTGCCCGCCTCAAGCGCGGTGATCCCGGCGGAGGTGGACGTCTCCACACGCCTCACGCGCTCGATCCAACTCAAAATCCCCCTCCTTTCCGCTCCCATGGACACCGTGACTCAGGCGTCCCTGGCGATCGCCCTGGCTCAGGAGGGCGGTCTCGGGGTGATTCACAAGAATATGTCGATCGATGCCCAAGTCCGCGAGGTCGTGATGGTCAAGCGGTCCGCGAACGGCGTGATCACCGATCCCGTGGTCCTGTCGCCGCAGGCCCCTGTGGCCGACGTCCGCCACGTCATGCAGCAGCAGAACATCTCCGGCGTGCCCATCACCGAAGATGGCAGCACCAATGGAACAGTCGTCGGCATCATCACGCGTCGAGACATGATGTTCCTGCCCGAAGACGAGAAGAAGAACATCGCAGACGTGATGACCAGTGGTCGGTTGGTGACCGCCCCGCCCGATACGACGCTCCAGCAGGCCGAACGCATCCTGAACCAGAACAAGATCGAGAAGCTGCTGCTGGTTGAGAATGGCATGCACCTGACCGGCCTGATTACGATGCGCGACATCGATAAGATGCGGCAGTTTCCCATCGCATGCCGCGACAAGAGGGGGCGTCTGCGCGTCGGTGCCGCGGTCGGCGTCCGCCAGGTCGACCGCGTCGAGGCACTGATCAAGGCGGAGGTGGACGTCATCGTGGTCGATTCGGCCCACGGCCACAGCCGCAACGTCATCGAAGCGGTTCTCGCGATCAAATCGCGTAGCGATATCGATCTGATCGCCGGAAACGTAGCCACCGAAGAGGGGGCTCGAGATCTGATCGAAGCCGGCGCCGACGCGGTCAAGGTGGGCATCGGGCCGGGATCGATCTGCACCACGCGCGTGGTCAGCGGCGTCGGCGTACCACAGGTCACCGCGGTGATCGATGCGTGTCGGGCCGCGAATCCCGCGGGTGTTCCCGTGATCGCCGACGGAGGCATTCGCCATAGCGGCGACATCACCAAGGCCATCGCCGCGGGTGCCTCGGTCGTCATGCTCGGTTCGCTATTTGCGGGGCTCGACGAATCACCGGGCGAAATGGTGATCCACATGGGTCGCCGTTACAAGGCCTATCGCGGGATGGGCAGCGAAGGCGCCATGATGGCCGGATCGGCCGACCGGTACGGGCAGGGCGGCGCCCATCAGGACAAGTACGTTCCCGAAGGGGTCGAGGGGCGAGTCCCTTATCGCGGCCCGCTGAGCGACTTCGTCTATCAACTGGTCGGCGGTCTTCGGGCGGGGATGGGCTATTGCGGCTCCGCGGACATCGATATGTTGAGACGCGACGGCCGCTTCA
>Ga0310124_10001170_pt1 | contig 18379 bp, 19 predicted proteins | sample CB11b_AW_Bot5_MG_FD_203507 | JGI IMG/M metagenome (GOLD analysis project Ga0310124, IMG submission 203507) | Marine microbial communities from Western Arctic Ocean, Canada - CB11b_AW_Bot5 | ecosystem: Environmental > Aquatic > Marine > Oceanic | place: Canada: Western Arctic Ocean | collected... | reverse complement strand
ATGGGGTGCGCGGCATTCCTACCTTGATGCTATTCAAGAACGGTGAAGTCGCCTCCATGAAAGTCGGAGCGCTGCCCAAGGGTAAAATCCAGGAATGGATCGAGGAATCAATTTAGTCAAAACCAATGTCCTCTTGCGGGTCGGTGGCTAGAACGCTGCCGGCCAGGTACAAAGAGCCGCAAATCAGCACTCGTGGCCCTGGGCCGTTTTCCTGCGTCTGAACAATATGATCCAGGGCTGCTTCCACGCCGCCGGCGGGCGCCGCGTCCAAGCCGTGGGCCGCGGCCGCCTCGACGATCTGCCCCGGCGTCGTTGCGGTATCTTCATAAGGCACGGCGACGGCATGCAGTTTCGGGGCCAGGGACCCGAACGGCGCCAGGAAGCTGGCCACGTCTTTATGATTCAACATACCCACGATCAGGTACAAGGGCCGGTTGTCGCGCGCCTGCCAGACGGTCAAGGTCTCGGCAAGGGCGGCGCCAGCCCCAGGGTTATGGCCGCCATCCAGCCATAACTCGGCTTCAGGCCCCAGCCGGTCATATAGCGGGCCTTGCCGCAACCGCTGCAGGCGGCCCGGCCACCGCGCCGTGGTCAGACCGGTGGCCAGGCTCCCTTCGGAAAATGAAAATCCTTGCAGTTGCTGCAGGCAGGCAAGGGCAAGGCCGGCATTTTGCAGTTGATGTGCGCCGTTGAGGCCCGGCAGGGGTAGGCGTAATTCGCCCGCCGCTGATTGGAAATGCAAGTGGCCGCCGTGTGCTTCGACCCCCCAGTCATGACCTTGGCGTAACAGCTTGGCGCTGACTTTGGCCGCTTCGGCCGCGATCACCCGCGCAGCCTCCGGCGCCTGCTGGCCGATCACACCGGTTACCCCTGGCTTTAAAATACCGGCCTTTTCACCGGCGATTTCGGCCAGGCTATCGCCCAGGAAATGCTGGTGGTCCAGAGACACGGTGGTAATCGCCGTCAACAGGGGCTGTTCTATAACATTGGTGGCGTCCAGGCGCCCGCCCAGCCCGGTTTCCAGCAACAGAATATCCGCCGGACTGTCGCGAAATGCCAGAAAGGCCGCCGCCGTCGTGATCTCGAAATAGGTGATGGGGTCATCGCTGTTCGCCTCTTCGCAGGCGCACAGAACCGCGACCAGATAGTCATCGGATATCAAACGGCCCGCGAGGCGGATGCGTTCGTTGAAACGGACCAGGTGCGGCGAGGTTAGGACGTGTACCCGTTGTCCCGATGCCTCCAGTGCGGCCCGCAGATAGGCGATGGTAGAACCTTTGCCATTCGTTCCTGCCACGTGCACCACCGGGGGCAGGTGGCGTTCGGGGTGGCCCAACTTTTTCAGCAAAAGCCGCAACCGCTCCAATGAAAGATCAATCAGCTTTGGGTGCAGCTGGATCAACCGTGCCAGAACCGCCTCGCACCGCGCCGTGCTGGCGGCCGCACCCGCCGTGCCGGACGCCTCAGGCCGCGCCGCCAGGTTCACCGCTATGGCCTTTTTGCCGCGAGTTCGTCAGTGCGGGAATTTCCAGATCCGGTTGCGGCAGGCTGGTCACAGCAGCGGACGGCGGCCGGTTGCCTAGCAATTCAAGCACCCTGATCAGGTTTTCCCGCATGGCATGACGGTGCACCACCATATCCAGCATGCCATGTTCCAGCAGATATTCTGCCCGTTGAAAACCCTCGGGCAGGCGCTCGCGAATGGTATTTTCGATGACCCGCGGCCCGGCGAATCCTATCAGGGCGCCCGGTTCGGAGATTGCCACATCACCCAGCATGGCATAACTGGCGGTAACACCCCCCGTGGTCGGGTCGGTCATGACCGAAATGTAGGGCAGGCCGGTTTCCTGCACTAATTGCACCGCGATGGTGGTCCGGGGCAGTTGCATCAAAGATAAAATACCCTCTTGCATGCGGGCCCCGCCGGCCGCGGCAAAAATGATCAGAGGCACCTTTTTCAGCACGGCCAATTTAGACGCCGTAATAATCGCCTCCGCCGCGCCCAGTCCCAGGGAGCCGCCCATGAAAGAAAAATTCTGCACCGCGATGACGGCGCCATGGCCACCCAACTTCCCATGGGCGACGACTACGGCATCCTTTTGCCCGGTCTTGTTCTTGGACTCCTTGAGGCGATCCGTATAGCGTTTTTCGTCACGGAATTTTAAAGGGTCGATCAATACGCCCGGCAATTCGATGGTGGTGAATTTGCTGTTGTCGAACAGGTTGGGAAAGCGGTCTTCGGGCCCGATGCGCAGATGATGGTCGCAATGCTGGCAGACGAACTGGCGCAGCTTGATTTCCTTATGGTGGATCATCTGACCACAGTTTGGGCATTTGGTCCAAAGATTGTCTGGCACCTCGCGCTTGCGCACCAGGGCTTGGATCTTGGGCCGGACAAAATTGCTAAGCCAGTTCAACGTGTCATCTCCCCGGCGCGGCCGCAGCCACGCCAGTTGCTAGGCTGCGGGTCAGATCCAGGACGGCATTCACCGTCGCCGCCGTGGCATTGCCGTCATCCAGGCTATCACGCACCGCATCGGTAAAGGCGGTGCCTACCGCGGCGCCATCGGCGACTGAGGCAATATCTCTGGCCTGTTCCGGCGTACGGATACCAAAGCCGACCACGATGGGCAAGTCAGTGAACCGGCGGATACGGGCCACGGCGGCGGCCACCGTATCGGCATTCACCGATCCCGCCCCCGTGATGCCGGTGTAGGAGACGTAGTAGACAAAGCCCGAGGTGTTGGCTAAAACCGCTGGCAGCCGTCTATCGTCGGATGTCGGTGTCGCCAGACGAATGAAACTAAGCCCGGCTTCCAAAGCGGGCAGGCACAGCTCGTGATCTTCCTCGGGCGGCAGATCGACGATAATCAGGCCGTCAATGCCAGATGCCAGGGCCGTGGACAAAAACGCCGGCACGCCAAAGCTGTGAATGGGATTGTAATAGCCCATGAGGATGATAGGCGTTTGGGTATCCTGGCGGCGAAAATCCGCCACCATTTCCAGGGTCTTACGCAATGTAATGCCCGCCTTCAAGGCGCGTAGCCCGGCCACCTGAATAGAGGGGCCATCGGCCATGGGATCGGTGAAGGCCATGCCCAGTTCGATGATATCTGCTCCCGCGGCGGGCAGGCCCGCCATAATTTGGGCCGAGGTTTCCAAATCCGGATCGCCGGACATGACATAGGTCACCATGGCGGCGCGGCCTTCCGATTCAAGTTTGGCGAAACGCGCCTCGATCCGGTCCCGGCCGCCGGGCGTTGCGCTCATATCTCAACTCCCAGCATCTTGGCCACGGTAAAGATATCCTTGTCGCCCCGCCCGCACATATTCATCACGATAATATGGTCCTTGGGCAAGTTCGGCGCAATCTGGGACACATAGGCCAGGGCGTGGGCCGGTTCCAGGGCTGGAATAATGCCTTCCAGCTTGCTACACAATTGAAAGGCCGCCAAGGCGTCCGCGTCTGTGGCCGAGACATAATTTACCCGGCCTACATCATGCAGCCAGGCGTGTTCGGGGCCGATACCGGGATAGTCCAGGCCGGCGGAAATGGAGTGGGCCTCGATAATCTGGCCGTCGTCGTCCTGCAATAGATAAGTGCGGTTTCCATGCAGGACGCCGGGGCGCCCGCCGGTGATGGAGGCCGCATGGCGGCCGGTTTCAATGCCGTCGCCGGCTGCCTCGACCCCGAACAGGCTTACATCTTTGTCGTCCAGAAAGGGATGAAACAGCCCCATGGCGTTGGAACCGCCCCCGATGCAGGCGACCAGGGTGTCGGGCAGACGGCCCTCCGCCTGCAGGATTTGCTGCTTGGCTTCCTCGCCGATCACTGATTGAAAATCGCGCACCAGCTCGGGATAGGGGTGGGGCCCGGCCACGGTGCCGATGATATAGAAGGTATCATCCACATTGGTGACCCAGTCGCGCATGGCCTCGTTCAAGGCGTCTTTCAGGGTGCGCGATCCAGAAATGACCGGAACCACCTCGGCCCCCAACAACTTCATGCGAAAAACATTCGGCTGTTGCCGCTCCACATCCACTTCGCCCATATAGACCGTACAGGGCAGGCCAAACAGGGCCGATACGGTGGCGGACGCCACGCCATGCTGCCCGGCGCCGGTTTCGGCGATGATGCGGGTCTTGCCCATGCGCCGGGCCAAAAGTATCTGGCCCAGGCAATTATTGATCTTGTGACTGCCTGTGTGGTTTAACTCGTCTCGCTTAAAATAGATCCTGGCGCCGCCGAAATGGGTCGTGAGGCGTTCGGCGAAATACAGCGGGCTGGGCCGGCCGGCATAATGCGCCAGATAATAATCCAGCTCTTCCCGGAAGCCCAGATCGGCCTGAGACGCCCGATAGGCGCGCTCTAACTCCAATATCAAGGGCATCAGGGTTTCGGCAGCGAAACGGCCGCCGTGACTGCCAAAACGGCCAGCCGCATCAGGCCCGGTTCTATACGAATTTGGCTTTGGCATGGTTCCTTGATGCTATGTCAGAGCGCCATTACGGCGTCAAGGAAAGCTTTGATGGCGGCGGGGTCCTTCACGCCCCGCGCCGACTCGACACCGGAGGAAATATCCACCGCCCTGGCCCCGGAGATCGTTACGGCCTGGGCAACATTGCCGGCATCCAGGCCGCCCGACAACATCCAGGGCCGCCGCCAATGCCTGCCCTTCAATAGCTCCCAATCGAACACCAGGGCATTGCCGCCCGGCAGCGCATCCGCCATGTCTTCCGGCGCCTTGGCATCGAATAACAGCATGTTGGCCACGCCATCATAAGCCTTGGCCATGTCCATGTCCGCGCCTTTGGCAACCTTGATGGCCTTCAATACCGGCAGTTTGGTCAGCGCTTTGATCCAGGCGACCCGTTCGGGGCTTTCCCTACCATGCAGTTGGATCAGATCCAGGGGTACCTGGGCTAAGACCGTGACTAGAAAATCATCATCGGGATCGACGAACAGGCCAACTTTCTTCACGGCCGGGGGCACCAAGGTGGCCAGTGCCCGCGCCAGCACCGGTGTCACCGCCCGCGGCGAGGGTGGATAAAATACCAGGCCAACATAAGACGCACCGCCGAGCACGGCGGCATGTATCGCCGCCGGTTCCTTTAAACCGCAGATTTTGGCTGCTACGGAGATGATTTTGGATCGGTTATTCATGGTGCGGTTTATAGCAAGGCCCATGGAGTTTGTCCCACCGGTTGCTCACAGATTGCGCATCACCAGTTGCGCCGCGGCCAGATCTTCCAGGGCGGTGCCCACCGATTTAAATAATGTGATATCGCCGTTCTGGTTGTCCCCCCGCCCCTGGACCAGTCCCCGGGTCAAGTCAAACAGATCCCCCCGCACGTCGTCTGCCGTGATTACACCGCTGGCAAGGGGGATCGCGATGTCGCCACCTTCGACCATGGCGCCTTCTCGGTTATCCACATAGATCCGCGCGCGGGTGACCGCCGTGTCGTCGCATTCCCGCATATCGGGGCGAAAGGCCCCAACCAGATCTAGATGGCAGCCCGCGGGCAGCCAGGCACCCATGATCAGGGGGTCGGGCGAAAGAGTAGCGCAACTAACAATATCCGCCGCCCCCACCGCGGCCTCCAACTCGGTGCTGGCGCTAATTTCAACGCCATCAATTTTCAGTTCAGCCGCCAGCGCCTGGGCTTTTTCGCTGTTGTGGTTCCAAATCATCACGGTACGGATGGGTCGCACCGCCGCATGCGCCCGGATCAGATGGGGCGCCAATGCCCCGGCCCCGACCATGACAAGGTTGGACGCATCAGGCCGGGCCAGAAAATCCGCCGCCAGGGCCGAGGCGCAGGCCGTACGCCGCAGGGTCAATTGCACACCATCGATGAGGGCTTGGGGCCGCCCGGTTTTGCCGTCTAGCAACAAATATTGCCCTAATATGGAGGCCAGGCCGACCCGGCCGTTATCGGGAAACACCGTCACCAGCTTGATCCCAATCTGTTCACCGCTTTGCCAGGCGGGCATCAATAATAAAGTGGCGTCGGCGGCCCCGGGGTTGAGGATATTGTGATGGTGACGCAAGGGGACATCACAGCCACCGCGGAACATCTCGCGCAACTCTTCGACCAGGGCGCGGTCATCGAGTGCGCTGTTGACCTCATCGGCGTTTATCAGTCGCATGCTGGGGCCTCCTTCAGCGCAATCAGGCGGCCTTGATCCCGGCTGTCGCCCCGCTATCCGGGCGCGCGTACGCGGCTTCGCCTGCATTGCCCACCGCCTCCCGCAGTTCACTTTCCAGGCGGCGTATGTTCCGTTTTTCCTGCCGCAATTGCCGGCGGCATCCCCCGGCCCGCAGCCAAGAAATCAAGCCACCGGCAACGAGGCCAACGAAGATGCCCGCAAAGATAAAGCCGTACAGCGGAGCCTGAATACTAAACGGTGTCGGGTCAAGAGACAGGGTGACCCCATGGCGGTTAGCGATGGCAAAGGCCATAAAAATTAAGGTGAGCGGTAGCAGCAACAGGCAAAGCAGCAGTTTCACCCTGGCACCCGTCTGGTTAGTCGTTGGATCCGGACACGGCAGTCCCGTCTGTGTCCGCGTCGGCCCCACCGAGCCCGTTCAGACGCTCCCGCAATTCCTTGCCGGTTTTGAAGAAGGGAACAAATTTTTCCGCCACCGACACCGATTCCCCGGTTCGGGGGTTACGGCCGATACGGGCGGGGCGCCGCTTTACCGAAAAAGCGCCGAAGCCACGCAATTCCACGCGGTCGCCGCGCCGCAGGGCGCCGGTGATTTCGTCGAATACCGTGGTCACGATGCGCTCCACATCGCGCTGGTAGAGGTGCGGATTTTGCTCTGCGAGACGGGTGATCAATTCAGATTTAATCATCTTCAGCTCAACTTTCCTGCATTCCGGGTTGCCCACTCATCTGACCGGGTAAAGGTATAGGCAAAACGTCCCTAAGAAATCATGTCCGTATTCGAATGGGCCAACCCCTTCAGCGCGACGAACCCCCTAAGGTTGCCAAACAGATAACAGACCGTCAAGGGTAAGTCTTTCATTCTTAAACAGTTTTCCACTTACCGTGTCAAGCGTCCGGGCAAGCAGGCTGGACTTCTCACCCCAGCGCACGTCGATGGCGGGCAGATCCGTGGAAACGCCATGGCTTTCCTTCAGCCAGCGCCGCGCCGCCCGTTCGCCGCCCAAGGCATCAATCAGGCGCAGCTTTATGGCCTGCCGGCCGCTGAAAACCCGGCCGTCGGCGGCCCGCCGCAACTCCGTAGGGTCGAATTGGCGGCGCTTCTGCACCAGATCCGCAAACCAGTCATAGCTATCTTCCAGCAAGATACGCAGAGCTTTTCGCACCTCTTCCGTCATGGGTTCGACCGGCGAGGGCTGCCCTTTCAAAGGCGAGCTTTTCAAGGAGATGGGCGTAATTCCTAACTTCTCCATCAAGCCGGTGAATTCCGCCGTCTGGAACAGCACACCAATGGAACCGGTCAAAGAGGTTTCCATGGCGACGATATGATCGGCGGCAATGGCAACGATATAGCCGCCGGAGGTACCGATGGTGCCAATCACCGCGACCACCGGCTTTTTCGCCGCCACCCGCCGCAAGGCATGGTAAATCTGCTCCGAACCAGTGGTGGTGCCGCCAGGACTGTTGATACGTACAACGACGGCCCTCACCGCGTCTCGCTCCACCAACTCGTCGATCGCCGCGTCGCGTTCTATATCTTCCATGATAAAGCCGGTGATGGACAGGCGGGCGACATGGATTTTGTCGTGGGAATAGTATTTGCCAACGCCGACGGCGATCAACGCCATCACTGCTAGACCGGCGGCAATGCGCCAGAAGACCAGGCGTCGCTTCAAGCGCCGGCGGTCTAAAATGGCATCGGCGTCCATACGGTTCTCGCTACCCTATCGATCCCGAGGAGCATGACCCGGCGGGCCGCACCCGATGCAGCGGTGCCGGCCTCAGCTATCCGCCTTGGAACCCTTATCCCCGACATCATCGCCTTCGTCCGCATCGCCATCGACGGTGGCTTCTGCTTCGGCCTCGGGTGCGGCTTCGGCTTCCGGCTCTACTTCGGTATCAGCGGCTTCTACCACCTCGACCTCGGTGTCGCCGTAATCCGGCTCGCTCTCATCATCTTCGTCATCCGCGTCGGCTAATTCCCGTGCCCGGCCCATGGCGGGACCAAGAATATCGCCCAGGCTGGCGCCGGAGTTGGACGAGCCGTATTGCTGCACTGCTTCTTTCTCTTCCCTGATCTCCCGCGCCTTGATCGATAGGGCCAGCCGGCGGGTGTTTTTCTCGACCGAGGTGATTTGCGCGTCCAGCTTGTCGCCGACCACGAAGCGCTCGGGCTTTTGTTCCGAACGGTCGCGGGATAGATCGGCCCGGCGGATAAAGCCGCGCAGGCCATCGCCAACCTCTACCTCGATACCGCGGTCCAGGATAGCAGCGACAGTGCAGGTCACCACACTGCCCCGCTTCAAGGTTTTGGCTTGGGCAAAGGGATCGCTGCTCATTTGCTTGATGCCCAGGCTGATGCGTTCCTTCTCGATATCAATGTCTAGGACCTTGGCCTTGATCGTATCGCCCTTATCGTAGCTCTGCATGGCCTCTTCACCGCTCTTGTCCCAGTCAATGTCGGACATATGAACCATACCGTCCAATTCAAAACTCAGGCCGACAAATAGGCCAAATTCGGTGATGTTCTTTAGCTCTCCTTCGACCACGCTGCCGACCGGATGGGCGGCAATGAATTCTTCCCACGGATTATCCATGCATTGTTTCAAGCCAAGGCTGACCCGGCGCCGTTCCGGATCAACATCCAAGACCATGACCTCGACCTGCTGCGAAGTGGAGACAATCTTGCCCGGATGGACGTTCTTTTTGGTCCAGCTCATTTCCGAGACATGCACCAGGCCCTCAACGCCCGGCTCCATCTCCACGAAGGCGCCATAATCGGTAATATTGGTGACCCGACCGGTAAACTTGGCGTTCAACGGATACTTCACCTTGATGCCATCCCAGGGGTCTTCCAACAGCTGTTTCATGCCTAGGCTGATGCGTTGGGTTTCGGGATTGACCTTGATCACCTGAACCTTGACGGTTTCGCCGATGGTCAGGGCTTCCGAAGGATGGTTGATGCGCCGCCAGGCCATGTCGGTAACATGCAGCAGGCCATCAATGCCGCCCAAATCAACGAAGGCGCCATAATCGGTAATATTCTTGACCACGCCATCCAAAACCTGACCTTCGGCTAGGTTCGAAACCAATTCAGTCCGTTGTACCGCTCTGGTGACTTCCAACACGGCCCGGCGCGAAACCACGATGTTGCCGCGGCGACGATCCATCTTCAGTATTTGAAAGGGCTGCATGATGCTCATCAACGGCGTGATGTCACGCACTGGACGTATGTCGACCTGGCTGCCCGGCAAAAAAGCCACGGCCCCCGAAAGATCGACCGTGAAACCACCCTTGACCCGGCCGACGATCGAGCCCTCGACCTGCTCGCCTTTATCGTAGGCAACTTCAAGATGGTTCCAGGCTTCTTCCCGTCGCGCCTTGTCGCGGCTGATCACCGCTTCGCCCAGGGCGTTTTCGATGCGTTCTAGAAAGACCTCGATCGCGTCGCCGACAGCAACCTCTTCGCCCGACTTGGAAAATTCACGCAGGGAAATTCGGCCTTCCGTCTTCAAGCCGACATCGATCACGACATTGTCGTTTTCGATCTCCACGATGGTGCCGTGCACCACCCGTCCTTCCAATTGTTCCTGAGAAATAAAGCTATCTGCCAGAAGGGCTTCGAAGTCGTCGTCCGCGCCTAGGGCTGCGCCGCTGTTCAGATCAGTCATCAAAGGTCTCTTTCCATTATTAGTTGTCGGCCAACCGGTTGTATCCGGCGGTCTTGAGCCAAAGGGGGTCTCCATCAGGCGCACCGCAATGTCAATATGTCGTCCCCAAGGACGCGAAGCGATGGCGCATCAGGAAATTAATTACGACGGCCCCAGGACAGAAACCTGGGGCGCCAAAAACCGTACTAGTCCTCTACACGGGCAGCCACGATCCTCCGGGCCGCTTGAACCGCGGCCTCTATATCCATTTTTGTGGTGTCGAGCAAGTGCGCATCGGCGGCTGGCGCCAGGGGTGAAGCCGACCTTTCACTGTCGCGGGCGTCGCGCCGGGCCAGATCGGCCCGCACTGCGGCCAGGCTGACATCCTCACCACCGCTAACTAATTCGGTATGACGGCGCTTGGCCCTGGCCTCGGGGCTGGCGGTGACAAACAATTTTACCACCGCATTTGGGCAGACGACGGTGCCAATATCACGGCCATCCAGCACCGCGCCGGCAGCGCCATGGGGTGGGTGGGCGGCAAAACTCCGCTGATATTCCAACAACGCCGTGCGCAACGCGGGGTGCGCTGAAATGACGCTGGCTGCCGCCCCCACCATTTCCTGGCGCAAGGCGGGATCATCCAGATCGGCCAGGCTAAGGGCGCCGGCCTGGGCCACCATGGCGACAGCATCGTCCAGCGCCTGGCCGTCCCGCAACAGGCGCAAGGCCACGGCACGATACAGCCCACCCGTATCGAGATAGGCAAAGCCGAAACCCGCCGCCAGGCGCCGGCACAGGGTGCCCTTGCCGGCCGCCGCCGGGCCATCCACCGCTATGACGAGGCTCTTAGACATTGTTATTCACGGCGCCGCCTCTATTTGCGCGCCCAATCCGGTCATCAACTCAGCAAAGCCCGGAAAAGAGGTCTCTATCATTTGGCAACCGGCGACTTTCACCGGGCCTTGCGCCGCCAGGCCGTACACCAAAAAAGACATGGCGATGCGATGATCCATTTCCGTATCGATACAGATGCCGTCATTAGTCGGGGACGGACCACCATGGCCATGCACGATTAGACCATCGGCCAGCTCTTCCACCCGCACTCCCAGGGCGCCCAGGCCATTGGCCATGGCCGCGATACGGTCGCTTTCCTTGACCCGCAATTCACCAATGCCCCGCATCACAGTGGCGCCGGAGGCGAAGGCCGCCACCGTGGCCAGGATCGGATATTCATCGATCATCGCCGGCGCCCGTTCGCCCGGCACCTCGATCCCGCGCAAGGGGCCGGCGTGAACAACCAGGTCGGCGACCGGCTCGCCCTGAACCTGGCGGCGGTTGCGTTCCGTGATCCGGGCTCCCATGTCGCGCAGGGTATCCAGCAATGCAGCGCGCAGGGGGTTCAGGCCAACCCCTGTAACCGTGACCTGCGACCCCGGCACCAGTAATGCGGCCGCGATGGGGAATGCGGCCGAAGATATATCGCCGGGCACATATACGGTTTGCGGCCGCAGTTCCGGTCGGCCCGTCAGGGTAATGCGGCGGGCGCCGTCGTCATCCTGACCGATTGTCATCTCGGCCCCGAAATGGCGCAGCAGATGTTCCGTATGATCCCTGCTCGGCCGCGGTTCGATCACCGCCGTGCGGCCGGGGGCATTCAGGCCGGCCAGCAGAACTGCCGATTTGATTTGCGCCGAGGGCACTGGCAGGCGGTATTCGATAGGCATTGCCCGGTCGGTACCCATCACGGTGATGGGCAGGCGGCCGCCTGGCGCGGCCTCAAAGCGGGCGCCCATTTGTTGTAGTGGCGTGATGACTCGCAGCATGGGCCGCAGCCGCAACGAGGCATCGCCGGTAAAAATTGATGTGACCCCCTGGGCCGACGCCAAACCCAGCAACAGCCGCGCGCCGGTGCCGGAATTGCCCAGATCCAAGATATCCAGCGGCCGCATCAGGCCCCCGACGCCAAGCCCATTGACGCGCCAGACAGCGTCCGTGCCCTGCGTTATATGGGCGCCATACGCGCGCAGGATCTTCGCTGTAGCCAGCACGTCGGTGCCTTCCAGCAGGCCGTGTATGTTGCTTTCGCCGACACTCAAGGCACCCAGAATCAGGGCCCGGTGCGAAATCGATTTATCACCGGGCACGGCGATCGTGCCTTGCAGGCTGGCTCCATTGGATGCGGCGGGATGGGCGATCTTGACGGACACGGTTGGCAATTACCTAGTCGTTGATCCCGGTAATCCGGGGCTGCAGGGAACCAGCGAATTGCCTAACATATAGCCATGGCCATCGCCAGACGGCAATTCGGAATTCGGTCCTGCGGGGACCTTAATAAAGAACTTGTGGAATCTATGTTGACAGGGCGACCGCATGTTCTCTATTGGGGTGCGCCGGTAATTTCGCGCGGTGATTAGTTGGGGGATTTTATCAGTGGCCAAAGCGGAATGGGGCGCCAAGCACACCTGTTTGAGTTGTAGCGCCAAGTTTTATGACATGGGCCGCAGCCCGATCACCTGCCCAGCCTGTGATGTGCCCTTTGCCACCGCGGCGCCGGCGCGCACGCGGCGCGCACGCAAAGTAGAGGCAAAGGTTGTTGATATCGCGGTGGCGGCGGCAAGCAGCAAAAAGGCATCGTCGGATGATGGCGAGGACGCCCTGATTGACGATGACGATGACGATGATTCGCTCGACGACGATAATGTCGTTGTGGCGTTGACCGATGACGATGACGGCGATGCGTTGGCGGAAGCCGACCTCAGCAAGGCCAAAATTTCCGAAGAATGATTAATTGCGGCTGATCAGGGGTGGCCGACGGCCCATCACCAGGTACCGCAGGGGGGTTGTTGGGGCAATTATCGGGGTTTGCCGGAAAATATCGCTCCGGGCGCAGTTAGCCCTTGAATTGGCCGCCGCCGCACCCTAGTTTCCGCCCGTCGTGTTCCCGCGCCGCCGGGCACGCAGCGATGGGGCCATAGCTCAGTTGGGAGAGCGCTTGAATGGCATTCAAGAGGTCGTCGGTTCGATTCCGTCTGGCTCCACCACTTAATCTCTTAAATTTATAGTCAATGGCGATCGCCAGTGCAGGTTGGCCCGTTGCCGGCCAATCCAGCGACGCGCAGCTTGCCATCAGTCCCGGGTCTTGGGCAATTCGAAATTGGCGGCGCGTTCTACCACGCGGACGATTTCGCTGAGATCGCCGCCGCCCAAGCCCATGGCAAGGGCCTGGCGCATGGTGTGATAGGTGGCGCCGGCGACATTCTGGGGAACTTCCAAACGTTCCGCCTCCATGCGCCACAGCATCGCGTCCTTTTCAATGATGTGCATGGGCGCTTCCATGTTGAATTTCCGGTTCAGGATGAAGTTGGGAATTTTCGTCAAGGTAGCGCTGTTCTGACCGGAGCCCGCATTGAAGACGGCAAGCGCTTTTTCCGGGTCGACGCCGCCTTTCGCCGCCATCACCAGGGCCTCCACCGCGACCACCAGGTTGGTGAACGACATGATATTATTGGAAATCTTGACCAACTGCGCCTGGCCGATTTCGCCGCCAACGTAGTGGATATCCCGCGCGAAGGATTTCAGGAACGGCTCAACCTGATCAAACACCGCTTGCGGGCCCGACGAAATCACCGTGATGTCCCCATCCCAGGCCCGTTGTACGCCGCCGGTTATGGGAGAATCCAGCATGGCGATACCTTTGTGCGCCAATGCGGCCTCAACCGCCGCGACGGCTTCCGTGCCCATGGTGCCCAGGTTGACGAAGATGTTCATTCTCCCGCCGTCCAGCACGCCGTCCTCCCCGCTTACGACGGCATGGAAACTGGCGATACTGGGCATGCAGGCGAACACCACGTCCGCTTCGTCCGCCACCTCGGTCGGGGAGCCGACGATCCGGGCCTGCTTTTCGGCCAGGGGTTTCGTAGCGTCCGGGTTGATGTCGAACACGGTGAGGGATTTTTCCTGATTAAGAATATTGGTCGCCAACGGCGCCCCTATGCTGCCCGTGCCGATAAATCCCGCCTTCATCTTGCCGCCTCCCACATAAGCTTGTTGAATTGTTGCGGAAGCCTACGCTGTGCCGCCGGATCAAAAAAGGGCTAGACTGCAATAATAGGAAAGTTTGTCACGGGAGGGCCAGGTATGGCGAAGAAGATCCAGTTCGGCGTGATGCAGCGCGGTGTTTTCCCTCGGGACGAGGATATGGGCGCCCATTTTCAGGAGCTGATGGAGCAAGCCCGCGTGCTCGATAAGCTGGGCTATGACTCCGTCACTACGGGCTCCCACTTCGCCACCTATCCCCATCGTGAATTCATGCAGGTACCCTATCTTTGCCGGGTCATGGCCGAGGCGCCTAATATGCGGCTGAACGCTGGCGTCGTGCTGCTGTCGCTGCATAATCCGCTGGAGGTGGCGGAGAATTTCGCGGCCATGGATGTGATGTCGGGCGGGCGCGTGATCTTTGGCTGCGCGCTGGGCTACCGGGATCTGGAATACAAGGGCTTTGGCGTCAAAAAAGGCGAGGGCGTAGCCCGCTTCGAACAGAACCTGGAGGCCATAAAGCAGCTTTGGACCGCCGAAAAGATCACCATGATGGGCTCGCACTTCGAATTGGATGGCGCCGCCATTTCCCTGCCCTTGGTACAAAAACCCCATCCGCCCATCTGGATTGGCGCCAATGTCGACAAAGCCGTTCTGCGCGCCGCCCGCCTTGGCGATTGCTGGTATCTGGCGCCGCATCAAACCATGGAAACCTTGGCCCGGCAGATGGATTTGTATTGCGCGGAGCTGGATGCGCATGGCAAGCCGTTCCCCGCCGAGCTGCCCATCCGCCGCGAAGTGTTCTGCGCCCGCAGCCATGACGACGCGGTAGCGATCGCCGCCCCGTATATGAAGCGCCAGTACGATCTGTATCATAGCTGGGGCCAGAACAAGGCCATGGCCAAGGGTGACCAGGACATCACCATGGACTATGAGGATCTCGCGCGGGACCGCTTCATCGTCGGCGATCCGGACGAAGTTGCCGAAGAAATGCTGCGTTACAACAGCGTCCTTGGCGTCAACCACATCGTCATGAGCGTGCAAGGCGTCGGCATGCCCCAGGCCCAGGTGCTGGACACCTTCCATCTAATGGCGGAAGAGGTCTTCCCAAAGATCAGGCAAGCGCTATAGAGCAATTGTAAGTTCCCTCTAGGTCCGTGGGTTCGACGTAGTGCTCTGTCCGTCATCAAATTTTTTTAGGACTGTTGAGCCTGTGTTCATAACGGGGGATCGGGCTCATCTTGGATTGATGTTAAGTTACTCGGCGCTGATGGTTCAAGCGGCGAGTCTGGTGGGGGTGGTGGAGAAGAGAGGGATACTCGCGCTAATGTCGAGGAAAACTATAAAACGCCTCTGCCTCCGCGGAAGAAAAGCGGGAGATATCCGAAGAAGAAAAGGCAAACCTCTCAGATTTGTGGCACAAGCTTGTTAAGCTTTTCCACCCCCGACCGACATGCGAGCGATCCCGCCAAAGGTCGAAACTGCGGAACGCTCGATACACCGGTCCCGAGCGGCTAAATAGTTAGGCGAGCTACTGCTTCCGTCGCCAAAGTCAGCTAGACTCCGATTTTGCTTTTATGCTGAGTAGCTACATTTATCGAAGCGGCCAGTTTTGGAGGCCATCGTGGTGGCGCCGGAGGAGTATGCGCACATGCAATTAGTGGCACCGGAGTCCGTGGGCCTGTCGAGCAAGCGCCTGGAAAAGATGTCGTCGTGGATGGAACGGCAAGTCAGCTCGAACCGCCTGGCGGGGCTGTCCGCCATGATCCACCGGCGCGGCCAGTGCGCGTATTTTAACTGCACCGGCCAGATGGACATCGAGGCCGGTAAAGCTATGGCAGAGGATACGATCTTCCGGCTTTATTCCATGACCAAGCCGATTACTGCCGTGGCGGCAATGATCTGTTACGAGGATGGATATTTCCAGCTCGATGACCCGATCGCCAAGTTTCTGCCGGAGTTCGCCGAGATGCAGGTCTGGGACGGCAATCCCAGTGCCCTCAGCATGGTGCCGGCCGAGGGCTATATTACAGTGCGCCACCTGATGACCCACACTGCCGGGTTTTCATACGAATTCATGGAAGCGTCGCCGGTCGAGGCTTTCTACCGGGAGCACAAGATCAGCTTCAACCCGGGGAGGCAAACCGAGGGACGGGCCAATCTATCGGCCATGACAACCCGCCTTGCCCAGGCGCCGCTGGTCCGGCAGCCGGGCAGCGGTTGGGGTTATTCGGTCTCGATTGATGTGCTTGGCCGATTGGTTGAGGTGTGGTCGGGTGAGCCGCTCGATCGCTATTTCGAGGAGCGTATTTTCCAACCACTCGGCATGGTCGATACCGCGTTCTCGGTGGTGGCGGAGAAGCAGGAGCGTTTCGCCGCCTGCTACGAGCCCACCAGCGGTGGCGGCCTTAGCGGTCTGAGCTCGCAGGCAGCCGTCATCCGCAAGAGTGAGGGCATCGGCCTGAAGCTTTCAGACGCGCCGCCCGACAGCCATTATCTCGAAATGCCAGAGACCTTTTCTGGCGGCGGCGGCCTGACCGGTACGATCGGCGATTACGGCCGCTTCTGCCAGATGCTATTGAACAAGGGAGAGCTCGCCGGCGTGCGCATATTGGGCAGTAAGACGGTTGAGTTCATGTCTGTCAACCACCTACCCAACAATAAAGACATGGCCGCCATGGGACAGAAGTTGTGGAGTGAATCCAGCGCCGAGGGGATCGGTTATGGCCTCGGCATGGCCGTCGTCATCGACGCCGCGACGACGCAACTGATCCGCTCAACCGGTGAGTTCTTCTGGGGCGGCGCAGCAAGCACCGCCTTTTGGATTGACCCGGCCGAGAACATGTTCGTCGTCTTCATGACCCAACTGGTTCCCTCTACCTTCTATCCGATCCGCAGTGAATTACGGGTCACGGCTTATCAAGCCCTGATCGACTGATTGTGAATATTGCTCTTCGCCGCTACGCCGGAGGCTCAGGATTTGCGCCGCAAAGAGCTCATCGCCCATGCTCTCGAAGACCTCAGGCGATTGTCCGGCCGCGCGAAGGCGCCTTCATGACGAATTCCCAACGATGGATGTGCCAATACAAGCAATGGGAACGTACTATAGCTTCACCTATAGATACTCACGTATAGTGTAAAACAGCGTCCGACAGATGATGCGGATCTCGCCAAATAAGGAGATAACTTATGAGTAGCGATAGTGAGCGCGCCGTTTTAGCAGGTGGGTGTTTCTGGGGTATGGAGGATTTGGTACGTAAGCTTCCCGGCGTGATTTCGACCCGTGTTGGCTATACCGGCGGCGATATGCCGAACGCCACCTATCCCAATCATGGGAACCACGCGGAAGGCATCGAGATTATGTTCGATCCGACCCAGACAAGTTATAGGGCGCTGCTGGAGTTCTTCTTTCAGATCCATGATCCGTCTACCCACGATCGGCAGGGCAATGATATGGGCCCCTCTTATCGCTCGGGCATCTATTATATTGACGATGCCCAGAAGGCGGAGGCTGAAAGCACCATCGAGGATGTCGATGCATCGGGATTATGGCCGGGCAAGGCCGTGACTGAGGTCAAGCCGGTCGGCCATTTCTGGGAGGCGGAACCGGAACATCAGAATTATCTGGAGCGCATCTCGCACGGATATACCTGCCATTTTATTAGGCCCAACTGGAAACTGCCACGGCGCGAGGCCGCGGCCTGACAAAAGGGCGCGTCCCTTGCGTCTCTGATTGGGCCGATGCAACTGGCATGGCGTGCTTTGCAGCTATCAGATTGTTTGTGGCAACAGCCCATCTGGCGGGGAAGGCTCGCTATGGGGCAGCTATTTCCGCTTCTTCTCCTCCTCCGTCGGTCCGCCAGCCTCCCGCCATGCCGGTAGTCCGCCGAATAATTGGGCCACATTCTTGATACCCATATCCTGAAGTGATTTGGCGCACAGTGCAGACCGCCATTCGGCGTTGCAGAACAGGACATAGGTCTTGTCAGCGTCGCCAAAGAGATCTCGATGATAGGGACTCTCTGGATCGAACCAGAATTCGATCATGCCGCGCGGTGCGTGCTGGGATCCTTCGATCGTGCCGCTTTTCTCGACCTCGCGGATATCCCGCACATCGACGAAGACAAAGTCGTCTCCACCGTGCCCTGATAATGCTTCATCCACCGTCATCGACTTGATTTCGGTCTGCGCTTGTTCGGCCAGTTCCCGTATTCCCATCCGCTTAGTTTCCCTCAACATTCGATCCCATGCCTGTATAGTAATATCTAGCAGGCAAACAAAGGTATGTCTTATGTCGTGCATTAAATGGCGGCGCAATTACGGCGGTAGTTTACATTTTTTTGAATTATGAATTTTGGCGATATTCAATTTAGGGCTACCCTAGATATCTAGGATAAGCATCCTTTAACCCACTGTTTTATCTGCCTCAACTGGTTCTGTGGGTTAGGATTGTTGAAACGCCACTCGCATTCCTTCAAAAATAGCCCGATATGTTCCCTGGGAACACCGTTGAATTTCC
>Ga0310124_10001168_pt1 | contig 18389 bp, 15 predicted proteins | sample CB11b_AW_Bot5_MG_FD_203507 | JGI IMG/M metagenome (GOLD analysis project Ga0310124, IMG submission 203507) | Marine microbial communities from Western Arctic Ocean, Canada - CB11b_AW_Bot5 | ecosystem: Environmental > Aquatic > Marine > Oceanic | place: Canada: Western Arctic Ocean | collected... | reverse complement strand
GATGTCCAGATCACCGAACACCGCCAGGCTCAGCGTCCGTGGAATGGGTGTCGCGGTCATGACCAGGTTATGCGGGCAAAACCGCTCCGTGGCCGTCGCTGGCTGGTGTGACGAGTCTCCGCTGCGAAAGCGGGCACGCTGCCAGACGCCGAATCGATGCTGTTCGTCGGTAACGACCACCGCCAGGTCACGAAAGCGCACCGATTCGGTCAGCAGGGCCTGGGTGCCGATGACCAGATCCGCCCGGCCCGAGGCGATACGGTCGAGGACGGCCGCTCGCTTCGCCGACCCTGCCGCGCCGCGACTTGCCGTGACCAGCGCAAACCGCACGTTCGATCCTTCGAGCATGCGGCGCAGCGACAGGTCGTGCTGCTCGGCCAGCAGTTCGGTCGGCGCCATCAGGGCCCCCTGCCTGCGGTCGGCGACCGCCATGAGCAGCGCGTACAGGGCTACGACCGTCTTGCCGGACCCGACGTCGCCCTGCAGAAGGCGGTTCATCGGTCGATTCCGTTGTAGATCCAACGCCATATCGCGGATCACGCGAGCCTGTGCCCGCGTCAACTCGAAACCGAATCGCTGTCGGATGTGCGTATCGATCGCGTCGTTCCATGTCAGGGCAGGAGCACGCAGCACCGTGCGGCTGTAGTGTCGCTTCATCGCGATGCCCAGTTGCACCAGCAAGAGTTCGTTGTAGGCCAGACGGCGGCGCGCGGCCAGAGCTTGCTTCGGTTCGGCCGGCGCGTGCACGTGGCGATACGCATCGGCGAGCGGTGGCATTCTCCGATCGCGCACGAACGGTTCGGAAAGCGGATCCACCAGCTGGTCGGACACCAGGGGCAACAGCTCGGCCACGATCCGTTCGAGGACCGTGCTGGGCAGGTCTTCGGTCGCCGGGTAGACCGGCCGCATCCGTTCAGGGGCCGGTTCCACCTGATCCTGATCATCGAGACGCTGCCAGCGCGGATTGATCATCTGCGGCGCGCCGCGATGCGGCTTGGCCTTGCCCTGAACGCGCACGACCATTCCGGGGTGAATCTGGTCGCACAGATATGGACTGTTGAACCACAGCAGGTGCAACAGACCGGATTCATCCTCCATCGTGGCTTCAAAGCGGCCGGTGCGGCGCCTCGCGGCCGCGGGGATCCAGCGCGTCGAGGTGATCTCACCCCGCGCCGATCCGAACGCACCGATGATCAGGTCGAGAATCGAACCCTCCGCCTGCTCCTGTTCGTACCGGGCCGGCAGGTGGCGCAGCAGGTCGCTGACCGTTCGAATGCCCAGGCGTTGAAGTTGACGCGCCCGGCGTTGAGTGACCTGTGGGATCTGTTCAACGGGCAGTCCAAGGCGCACCGAGGTCTGAGCCGAAGTGGCCATGTGGGGAATTCTAGAGCGTTTTCAATCCGAACGTAGCGTCCTGAACTGGCTACAGCCGCACCTGGCTTTGTCGTGCTGCATCGACGACCCGAAGCGGGGTCGCCTGCTTCGCCCTCCGCGTCAGGCTTGCTTCGCCGACGCTCAAGACGCTACGTTCGGATTGAAACCGATCTAGCAGGACGCTGCAAAACCCCGGATTCTGGCGTTCGCCCAAGAATCTCCAATTTGAAACTACCGCTCTCGCTTCGCAGATCGAGTCCAAACGCGTTGAAGGCGAAACTTTTGAAAATCTCAGGCACACGTTTTTGCGCCGACCGAGTTTTGCAGCGTCCTGCTAGCCACCAAGACCCTTCAGTCGCTTCTCTATCATTTCCGACAACCCTTGATCACCCAGTTTTTTCGCAAGCTCGAGGCACGTCTTGCCGCGGTTCGGGCCTCGTCCATCCGTCCGGCCGCGCCGTAGGCGGCCGACAGCGTGTCGAGCGAGCGCGGGTCCTCATCATGAGTCACGCGGCAGGCGAGCCGGGACGGCAAGCGCCGTTGCGAGCGAAGAACGAGCAACGGAATCCAGCGTCCTGATGAGGCAAGGCTATTGAAAAACCTGGGACTCATGACGCGCAGCAGCCTCTTGCCTTGTCGAGCGAATCGACAGCGCCGTCGCGAGCGAAGAGCGAGCGACGGAAACCGGCACCGTCAGGCGCATTGAACATCGAGCTACCAAAGTCGTCTAAGGCGAGTCCGATTTCGCCTACTCCTAACCAAGATCATTCGACCGCTTCAAGCGTTCAATGGTGGGTTGCCTCCAAAATTAACAAGAAGTGAAGGGCCAACGCTTAAAAAAAAAAGGGCCTCGACCGGGGAGGCATCCGGTACGAGACCCGATCCAGGGCTGGTTAATATCGAAACCTGCGAGCAATCGGCAGACGTCGGGCCGCACGCGGCCACCGTTCGCGGCCGCCGACGATCGATCGACAAAAGTCCTTCCCGGCTGCTGCGGCCGGCCGGCTACGGTTTTCCCCGGCCCTGGTTTCGCCGGTGGTTCGTTCATGCAACTATGCCATTCAGATTCAAAACTGACGAACGATGGCGGTGGATTGGACGCGGCTCGCGACTGGTTGTGTCGGTCGCAGGACATGGGCGGGCTGTGACAAGCGATGATATACTCTGACCGCCATGCTAGGCGACGAGAAAATCGGGCTTTTCCCGGGAACATTCGACCCAATTACGAACGGGCACCTCGATGTGATTCGACGTGCTCAGTTTCTGTTCGACCGTCTCGTGATCGCCATCGCGAGCAACCCGGATAAGCGGGAATTGTTTACGGTCGAAGAGCGCAAAAACATGATCAGCCGGATCGTGGTCGACGATTGCCCCGCCACGACCGTCGAGACCTACGAGGGGCTGACCGTGGATTATGCACGGCAGATCGGAGCCACGGCGATTTTGCGGGGTTTGCGCAACACCACGGACATCCACTATGAATTTCAGCTCGCGCTCACGAACCGCGCCGTAGCCGACATCGAAACCGTATTCATCATGACCGGGGATGCCTACGGTTTCACCAGTTCCACCCTGATCAAGCAGGTCGCCGCGGGCGGCGACATCGAGCGCCTCCATCGCATTCTGCCCGACCTGGTCATCGAAAGCCTCAAGCAGAAGAAGAAACAACTTGGCCAGCGCATGGCCAGCCTGCGGACAGACGGCTTTAAGGAGTAGGCAAGCGACATTTCGCCTGTTAGAGAAGTTTCACCTTAACCTGCATTTCTCACAAGTTTCGCCGCTCCGTGGTGTAACGACCAGCAGTGTTGAGACTTGAGGCGGGGCCTTTGATACGCGGCCGGTGACAATGCGCGCACCAGCGCGGCAGGTTCGTTCGCGGGCAAGGACGCACACGCGATCCTCTGCAGACGTAGCTGAATACTACGACGAGGACGGATCGCACGGAGGACGAAGCCAGCGAGCGAAGCCGCCCGCTGGGCGGTGAAACTGGTGAAAAATTCGGATTAACTGTAGTATCCTGAACCGGCTGACCCGATGACCATCGGAAGCTTTGTTCGGCCAGTATGGGCGGACTTCGCCGACGCTAAAAACGCTGCGATTGGATTGAAAACGCTTCAGTCCAGCCGGCGGCAAAGCCCAATGGATTTTCGAATCATCAGCATCGGGACGCTGAGCCGCCACGAACTATGGGGTGAATCGGCGGCGACCCGCACCGCCCACGCCACCACCACGCTGATTCGCAGCGGTGACCGGGTGATCCTCGTCGACCCGGGCCTGCCGCCGCAGATCCTCCAGGCCAGATTGACCGAGCGCTGCGGATTGCAGCCAGGCGACATCACGGACGTATTCATGACGAATTTTCGTCCGGCACACCGTTGGGGGCTATCGGCCTTTCCGCAGGCGAACTGGCTGGTCAGCGAGATGGAACGTGAAACGACCGGCCGATATCTGATCGCCAGGCTGGATCAGGAGCAGGAGGAAGAAGCCGCAGAGCTGATCCGGCAAGACATCCAGCAACTTCAACGGTGCCAGCCGGCGTCCGACCGGCTGGCCGACCAGGTCGACCTGTTCCCGTTGCCCGGATTTACCACTGGGACCTGCGGTCTGCTCCTGAGCCACCTCAACGCCACGACACTCATTGCCGGTGATGCGGCCGGCACGTACGAGCACCTCGTGCAGGGCCGTGTGCTGCAGGGCTGCGTGGACGCGGAACAGGGCCAGGAAAGTCTCAGAGAAGTGATCGAGATCGCTGATGTGATCGTTCCCGGTCACGACAACCTGCTACTTAATCCGACGCGGCGGCCGATGTAAGTCCGGATACGCCGCGCACCACGCTGCAAACGGCGGCGTTGAAACTGATCGGCAACACACACAACATTTGCCCGCTCGCTTTCCGTATCGGATAGTTCCGTTCAGATCGGCACGCCGATAATCTTCGACGGATTGTGCGATCTGATCCTTATCGGGGGGATGGCAATAATTAGTCAAAGTGTGACTGCGTCTGTTCCGATGAATGATCAGCCCTGCATGCGGTCCGGATCCGCCAGGGGAGCCGGCGGGCGGCGGGACCTCGAACGGCCCGGTCGCAGGTAACACACTGAGGTACCCCACCACGGACGGTGACCCCAATGACCGGCCGCGCTCGATCGGCGGCCGCACGTGGAGATCCACCATGCAACGCGAGGTATTGACCGAAAGATTCTTCACGGCCCTGATCAGTGGCGCCCGCGCCGACGCCCAGGAACTGATCGACGAGGCCGTCACGGCAGATTGCCCCGCCGACCGGATCCTCAACCGCCTGTTCTGGCCGACCCTTCAGCACATTCAGAAGCTGTACCGTGACGATCAGATCAGCGACCTCGCCCATAACTACGCCACACGGCTGATGCGTTCGCTGGTGGCGCAGTTGCAGCCGCGACTCAAGCGGAGCGAGCCACGTCACGTTCGAGTCTCGGTCGTCAGCGGCGCCGAGCAGAGCGAGGAGCTTGCGGCCCAGATCGTTTCGGACCTGCTCGACGCCGACGGGTACGAGGTTTTCTACGTCGGTGGCGGAATTGCCAACGATGAGATCGTGGCTGAACTCGGTCGCACCAACGTGGACGTGCTCGTCGTGTTCGGGGCAGTCCCCTCGACCGTTCCGCAGACGCGGTTGCTGATCGATCGGCTTCACGACATCGGCGTCTGCCCGACACTGCAGATCGTCATGGGCGGCGGCGTGTTTAATCGTGCAGAAGGCCTCGCCGAAGAGGTCGGCAGCGACCTGTGGGCCAACGATCCGGAGCAGATCGTTGCGGTCATGGCCGAGAAGCGGGAGCAGCGCATGAGTGCGACCCAGCGCACCGTCGGCCGTCGCCGCCGCAGCAAGAAGGACGCCGCCTAGAGCGGCTTCGCCCGCCGGCATCGTCCTCCGTGCGATCCGTCCTCAATCCGCCGCGACGGACCTGCGTAGAATCGCGTGTGCGTCCCCGCCAGCCAATCCCGATGACCATCGGGACCGCCTTGGTTTGCACACTGTCACCGGCTGAGCGTCGAAGGTCCCGCCTCAAGTCCCAAGATCATTGGTCAATACACCATCGAGCGGAGAAGCGCGGGCTGGCCCGCACTTCTATGGGGCGACCCTGCGCAGGACCGTCTCGAGGTGACGGGCGGTGTGGGCGACGGTGTCCATGCGGGGATTGATCCGCAGTGCACCCTGGTAGCAGCGCAGCGCTCTGGCGGGCTCGTCCAGTTCCATCAGGCAGTGGCCCATCCCCGAAATCGCGCCGAAATGTGTCGGCATCAGCCGCACGGCGTTGCCACAACTGCGAAGTGATTCACGCCATTGCGAGAGCAGGTAGTGGGCAATGGCACACTGATTGTGGGCTTCGGAAAACTTGGGATCGACGCGCGCCGCCAACTCGAATCGCTCCACAGCGCGACCATAAGAATGGGTACCGAGCAATTCCATTCCATCGCGAAACGGACGCAACGCCTCCAAGTTGCAGCCGCGAAACCAGATCGACCACATCCCTTGTTCGGCTGCCCGATGCACCTGGTCGTCCGGGTCGGCCAACGCCCGGGCCAGACATCCGATAACGGTCGAATTGCCGACGATGCCTAGAGTCAACGCCGCCACTCGGCGGATGCCCACGTCGTCGTCCTTCAGCAGATGCGCCAGTTGGCGAGGTCGCCATCGGGTGCGAACCAGGCGATCGAGCATTTCCATGTCCGACTGCTCAAGCGCTGGGCGAACGACCTGCATGAATACGTCGGCGTCAACGGCGAAATGCATGGCAGATTCTAGCGTGCACGAACGGGGCGGACAACGGCCCTGCGGGCGATGAATCCCAGGTGGTGACGGTGCAGAGCGGTCTGCGCTGATCGTGGGGACGGGGGTCGGGCGACCGATGCCCGGACCGCCCCGTGCCCGTCAAGCGCTGCCGGGCCCATGACCGATAGTGACTGACGAATCCAGAGACTTGGGGCAACCGACCATGCAATCACTGAACGTCAACCGGGACCGACGCAGAGCCGCCCGCACACAGGCGGCTCTTCCAGTCAAACTCCAATGTGTCGGGACCGGTAAGTACGCCGGCGGTCACACGCGGAATCTCTCCGCGAGCGGCGTGCTCGTCGAGGTGGATCGCCCCTCGCTGCTCGCCGTCGGGCAACTGGTCCGCCTGGGAATCGCCTGGACTCCGAGGCAAACGGTGATCAGGTCGTCAGACATGACCGAGGGGACGGTCATTCGAAGCCTGGGCCTCGGCCGTCGCAACCACGTCGCCATCAGGTTTCAACAGTCGGTCGACCTCGCCGCGACGGCATGAGGCGACCGTTTCGGGCCGGATTACCTGCACCTCCTGCGTTGACGTCTTCCGTTCTAGAATTAACTGATAAGGCCAGTCCCATCACTCCGTCAGCGTCGGGCGACGGATCACCTGTGGGACACGATCTCGCCGCGCGCCCCCGGATCTCTGATGCCTCCCATGACGGAGCCGATCCATCGCGGACAACCCTGCACCGAAGACGACGAACTCGACCGGCCTGACGGGTGATCAGCCGCGCGACACCCTGCCGATCATTCTCAGCCTGATCATGACGGCACAACTGCTTACCGCGGTGGTTCTGTGCTGCGCCATGATGGCACGCTTAAAGGGAGCCCATGCATCTGAAACGCACCACCCGATCGACCAGGACGCGGCGAGCACGGCGCTGCCCGGAGCGTCGCAGACGGGCGCACGCCTTGTCGGCGGCGGTCACGACACCCGCAACATCAATGATCCCGCGATTCGACTGGGGCGCGTGCGGTCGGAATCCGAGGAGTCGCTCGCCGACGGACGCCATGACAATGCGCTGCGCTTGATCGATGATGAACAGATCCTGGGGACTGTGGGATCCGAGAATCTGGAATCATTGCGCAACCGCATTCTCGACGATCAGCGATTCAGAGCACTGCTGCGAAAATCCGATGCCGCGTTCGCGCAGCAAAAGCTGGGCCGCGCCGTCAACCTGCTGCGCCAGGCCGCCGACATGAAACCCCGCGCCGGCACCGACGACAAACACGGGAGGATCACGAATCGGCTGGTGAAGGTCGAATCCGAGCAGCGGTTTCGCCATGGTCAGACCGCCGAAGCACGTGGTGACCTCAAGGGTGCCCGAGACCACTACACCGCAGCGATCGAAGCCACGGGGCATGTCGTCGCGACCGAATCACTGGCTCGCATCGACCTGGCCGCCGAACGTCGCGTGCTGGTGGAACAGGGTCGTCTCGCCGGCGCTCAGGGCGAGCATGCACGGGCCATCGAACAGCTGCGCCGGGCCATCACCATGGGCGCCGGCGTCGAGGTCAGCCCGCTGCTGGCCGATGCGAAACTTTCGCTGAGTTTGGCCGAAGCGCGTCGGCTTGCCGAGCAGAACGATTTGGACGCCGCCGTCGATGCCTACACCAGGGCGCTGCGGATGCGACCCGAGAAATCCGAAATCAGAAGCGCCCTCGTGACCCTGCGCCAACGCCAGACCTACGCTCAGCACCTGGAACGGGGCGACGCGCTCGCCGCCGACGGACAGCACCTGGCGTCGAAGGTGCATTACCGGCGGGCCAGGTCCGTGATGGCCGACGCCCAGATCAAGCAAAGACTCGAGGACGCTGAGTTCAATAGCCTGCTCACCGAGGTCAGGCGTCGTCTGGCGTCGAAAGACATGCCCGGCGCGCGGGCCATGCTTCGGACGGCCGCACGCACGCCCGGCGGGATTCGCCAGGCCGACAAGGTCCGGGAGCTGGAAGATACGATCGGCGGGGGTGAATCGCCATGAATAGAGTAGGAAAGCGGAAGAGCAAGAGAACAGGAAAATAAAGGCGGACCACTTTCCTGCTTTTCTTCTCTTCCGCTTTCCTGTTCTCTCTGCCTCCTGCTCTCTTGCTCTGCCATTCCATCCTATGATGGCATGACCGCAAACAGCCGATAGAGCAGATTAAGTTCATATGTAGCGTCCTGAGTTGCCTGCAGCTGCACCTGGCTTTGTCGTACTGTATCGACGATACTCAGGGGTATCGCCTGCTTCACCCTCCGCGACAAGCTTGCTTCGCCGACGCTCAAAACGCGACATACAAACTTAACCCGCTCTAGCCGTCCCATGACACCGCCCAACGATCACCCTGGCGCCGCGCCGACCGCCATGCCCGACGATCAGGGCCGTTTCGGCGCCTACGGCGGCATCTACGTTCCCGAGACGCTCTTCGCCGCGTTGGATCAACTGGCGCGCGAATACGACAAGGCGCGCTGCGACACGCAGTTCGCCGAGGCGCTCGCGGAATTGCAGAATCATTACATCGGCCGGCCCACGCCGGTTTATTTCGCGCGGAGGCTGACCTCGCACGTCGGCGGCGCCATGATCTATCTGAAAAGGGAAGACCTCGCCCACACCGGGGCGCACAAGATCAACAACTCGATCGGCCAGGCCCTGCTGGCAAAGCGCATGGGCAAGAAGCGGATCATCGCCGAGACCGGTGCAGGTCAACACGGTGTGGCGGCGGCCACGGCCGCAGCCGCGCTTGAGTTGACGTGTGACGTGTACATGGGGACGGAGGACATGCGGCGTCAGAAACCCAACGTCCTGCGCATGAAGCTTCTCGGTGCCCGGGTGGTTCCCGTGGACGCCGGCGCCGGCACCCTAAAGGACGCCGTCAACGAGGCGATGCGCGACTGGATGGAAACCAGCGACGGGACGCACTACATCATCGGATCGGTCGTCGGGCCGCATCCCTTCCCGATGATTGTCCGCGACTTCCAATCGATCATCGGCACAGAGTGCCGCCGCCAATGTCTCGAACAGATCAGTCAATTGCCCGATTACATCGTCGCCTGCGTCGGAGGCGGCTCGAACGCCGCGGGCATTTTCCACCGGTTCGTGAGCGACGAATCGGTGAGCCTGATCGGGGTCGAGGCCGGAGGTCGGCGCACCGAAGTCGGCGATCACGCCGCGCCTTTGAGTCTGGGCCGACCCGGCGTCCTGCACGGATCCCTCAGTTACGTTCTTCAGGACGACGACGGTCAAACGGCGCCGGTCCATTCAGTCTCGGCGGGACTGGACTATCCAGGGGTGGGCCCGGAGCACGCCTATTGGAAGGACTGCGGACGCGTCGCCTACACCCATGTCAGCGACCGCGAAGCGCTCGATGCGTTCACCGTGCTGACGAGGCTTGAGGGCATCATCCCCGCCCTCGAATCGGCGCACGCCGTCGCCCATGCGGCAAAGCTAGCGGCCACTTTGGCGCCGAACAAGGTCGTGTTGATCAATCTCTCCGGGCGCGGTGACAAGGACCTCGATGAGGTTCTTCGCCTCGAGGATCGGACGATGGATTCGGATTGATTATTGCGTGAACGCGATCAATTGAAACGCGGCCAGCACGACGGGAACGGCGGTCATTCCCGCTGCGAGTCGCGAAACGAGACGACCCAGATCGTCGCGTTGGCGACCGATCGTCTCGCAGAGGAGAATGATCAGCGCGACCATCGACAATTTGAAAATGATCAGGCCGAACAGGTCGTAACGACTCACGATCAACTCGGCGATCGGGTTCACCTCTCGGCCCATTCGTCCGTCGAGGATGAAACAGGTCAGACTCAGGTCCAACAGGGACAAAAGGACAAAGAATACGTAGGCCCACCGATACCGCATTGCTTCCGCCTTCACCCGGCCACGCAGTCGCCCCGGACCGCGCCGCATGGCCCCGGACCATTCATCGATTCGTCCGGCCCGGCCCCTCCTGAGAGTACAACGAATTTCGCGGTCGCTCGGTGCTGCCCGGAGTAAAAGTAAAAAAAAAGTGGCCGAATCGCCACTTGGATTGGACGGATAGTTAATACAACTATGCGCCAATACTCCACTTAAAATTCAACTCATGGCCCGTTGACCCATATCACCTTATTCAGAATGGCCGGTCCGGCCTCTTCTCGCAGGCCCACGCGAACCGGTGCCGCACGCACGCTATCGGCGCCACCGGGAAATCGGAATCGGCGCGACACGCGCGCAGCCGGACCGAGCCGCGGGATCATGACTTCCTGCCGCCCGAAACCGGCGACGTTGCAGAACGCGTAGAGCGCGACCGTCTGCGAGCCGAGATTCACGATCACTTGCGTCACGACGGCGTCCAGTTGATCCGTGTTCGGGTTCAGCTCTACATCCACCGTCGCGTCCAGAACCAGATCGGGCAACCCCAGCGTCAGCGCCGCCGTCAGGTCGACGGTATACGGACGGTCGGCCTCGACGCTGACCCGCGCGGTAAGCGTCTTGTACCCGACCACCTCCGATGCCGGGAACGTCAGCTTCAGGGGAATCGGCAACGATTCGCCCGCCGACATCGTGAACGACTGGCGCTTTGGTTCGAAGGTCCAATCGGCCGGACCGATGATCTCCAGGCTTCCGCTGATCGAGCGCGGCCACGGGTTCATCAACCAGATCTGATGCGCGAGAAGCGACTGCCGCGACTCGACAAACGCGGGTTCAACGGCAAACGATGCTCGAAACAGCGCCAGGTGACGATCCACGCCTTCGATCAGGACCGGCGAGCGGGACAGCGAGATCCGGTGACCGCCCGGTTCCCGCGGCAAGGGGGTGCGGTTGCCGAACACGTCCACCGCGAACGGTTCACCGCCCAGATCCATTTCCACGGTGGACCGATCGCCCGGTGCGGATCTGTTCCACGCGGCCAGCACCGCAGTGTCCGATCCATCTTCGGAGTCGAACAGGATGCAGCGAAGACCCGGCCCCAGCGGTAGACGTCCGACGGCCCGTCGCCCTGCCAGGCGGTGGGCCACTGTGGCAAAGACACCGAGCAACGGGTCGGGCACGAGCGACGATTCAAAGCCGTCGCTCTGGGTCCATGGGCTGTCCGGGGAAAGGCCCGACGCGCCACATTCCCAGGCGTACAACATTCGCAGCGCCAGGTCCGCACAGCGTCGCGGTTGGGTCAGAGCCGTCGCGGAGGGGATCTGCAGGTGAATCGTGAACGGGGTGCCAGACCATGGCTTGGCATACGGGCCAATCCGGTCGGCCTGCACCGATGCCGGGACGCCGAGCGCCGCCTCCACCACGCCGTCCAGGCCACTCACCGGTGATCGTGTTATCTGCCACGGCAGGACGATCTGCGGCGAAGGAAGAAGGCGGCTGACGTGTCGCCTCGCTTCGCGACAGGCTTCAATTCGCGCCGGTGTGTCGATATCCGCCGGCCGGCTCGTCGAACCGAGGCGCCATTGCCGCACGCGATGTCCGTAACGCATCAACATCGGGTTCAGGAGAGGTTCCCATCGCCGTTTCGACCGGCTGAGCATCCCGAGTGCGTCCCAGGATTCAATGTCGAGCTCGCGGCGCAATTCGTCAGGGACCGGGTACAGGCTCAATGCCACGGCGCCGCCCTGCTCCGATATGCGATCCACGACTGAGTCGAGCAAGGATCGTCGTTCGGCCAGGTTCGAAGGCGTTGATCCGCTCTCCCAAGCGCTGAGTCCGACGGACTTGAGTCCCGACTGTTCGATCAGGTTCGCAAGCAGCGCAAGCTGGCCACGATTCACCCCTTCGGCCAACAGCATGAACGGTTGGATTCTCGACGACTCGATTTCCGGTTCGTCAGGCATCCAAAGGACGGCACTCAGGGCCGATCCGGCGGTCGACCCGGCCGCAGCGTCGGAACTCGGATCCCCATCGACGACGGTCAACTCGGTCAGATACCAGCCGAATCGAGGCAGTGTCGGCGTCCAGGGCCGCGGAGGCGGCATACCCCCTCCGATTCACTGCGTCGTCGAGGCGACCAGCGTTCCCGCATGATCATGGATGTCGAGGCGCGCGGTCAGCGACTGGCCGCTCAGGTCGCGGACCTGCATCGTAAACTGCGGTCGCTGAGGCGCCCGAACAACGTTGACATTGCTCTGTGTCCGCACGGCCGCGAGCGGCACCTGCCAGACGCAGATGTCGTCGAACCACGCTCCACCACGGACCTGCTCGTGATCGATCTGGTGTTTCGCGCGGTCCGTCTCGGCCCGGCGGGCATCCTGGATCAACTCGATCTGCAATCCGATCCACGCGGCTTGCGGCTGGTCTCCGACAAGCCACAAGACAGGGCGGTGCCACCGCTCGTTCGCCCGCAGGGGCTCGCTCGCACAACGGAATCGGCAAGTCGCCGGCCCGTTCCATCGACGAAGCTTGCAGACAGCCGCACCGCAGCGTGATCCAGTGGCGTGGTGCGAACGGAGGCGGTGATGACGTAGTCGCTACCGGGCACCGCCGGCAGAGCGCCCACGCGCAGGAATGCCCCCGCGTATGCCGCCGTCCAGCCCCAGGAAAAGGCTGTATCTGCCGCTGGTGCTTTGCCGGTCGTCGTACCGAACTTCCGTCCAGGAGGCGTATCCCGGTGTCTCGACCAACTGCTTGTGCATCGGCACACGGGTGAAATTCACGTCACCAACGCCGGCAGTCCGCCCGATGGCATACCAGTCGATCGGCAACCGTTCAAACTCGCCCACGTACCTGCCGTTGATCGTCTCCTCGAAGTCATAACACCGCAGCAGCCGCCGGTCTTCCGCCGGTTCGGCGGAAACAGGAGGTTCGTCAGCAATCGCAGGTTCGTCAGCAACCGCCAGAGTCGCGACACCAGGCAGGGTCAACAGCGCAGCCGACAGAAAGCATGCCCGCAAGTGATGCATGCTTCCGTTATCGGAAGCGTGTGGATCGGGGCTGTACGAAATCCTGTCTACAACGCCGCCAGACGCTGTGCACGGTCGACGGCGATGATCGCGTCCACCATTTCGTCGAGTTCGCCATTGAGAATGGTCTGGAGGCCGAAGGACCGATCGAGACGGTGGTCGACGACGATGTTCTCCTTGAACCGATACGTACGGATGCGTTGCGACCGCTCGCCGGAACCAATCATTTTCGAACGTGTTTCGGCGCGTTCGGCGTCCTTGACTCTCTGAAAATGATCCCAGACTCGGGCCCTCAGTAGTTGCCACGCGCGCTGTCTGTTCTGGTGCTGGCTCTTCGACTCCTGCATTCTCACTTCGATGCGCGTGGGCAGATGGATCATGTGCACGGCGGTGGCCACCTTGTTGACGTTCTGGCCGCCCGGACCCTGCGCCGTCGTGACGTGGATCTCGACATCCGACTCGGGCAGATCAATCTGAACGGTCTGCGGCTCGGGCAGGACGGCCACCGTGGCCGTCGAGGTGTGGATCCGGCCCTGCGACTCGGTCTGGGGGACGCGTTTGACGCAATGCACACCGCCCTCATACCCCAGCGCCTGCCAGACCCCGGCCCCCTGGACGCTCGCCACAAGATTGCGCACGCCGCCCTGCTCGCCCTGTGACGCATCCAGCGTACTTACGGTGAATCGCTTACGCGCCGCGTACCGCTGGTACATCTCGATCAGGTCCCCCGCCCACAGCGCCGCTTCGGCACCACCAGACGCCGCGCGAACCTCCAGGATCACCGACCCGATCGTCAGATCGTCAGCGGTAACCAGTTCGTCGGCGATTTCATCCAGAAGTTTCCGGGCCTGAGGTTCCAGAGTGCTCATCTGCTGCCTGGCCAACTCGACCAGCTCGGCATCCTCATCCTCGGAAATGATCTGATTGGCCTCGTCAATGTCGGCGCGACATTGACGGTAGGTACGATACCGCCCGACCAGGTCGGCAAGGGCGGCGCGCCGGATACTCACCTGGCGTGTCAGGTGGTGATCCGCCATGACCTTCGGGTCGGTCAGCTCCAATTCGAGCGAGTCGTACTGAGACGACATCTGCTCCAGCTTGGCGATCAGCGTGTCATGGGTTTCAGGCATTGGGGGTCGAGTTGCGAGTGTCAGGTGGCGGCGGCGGACGGTTGATGGCAGCCGCACCCACCGCGCACGAAAAAACCGCAGGCGGGGGAGCCGGCGGTTGTGCCGTTGCGCTCAGCTAGTCCTTCGCTTTACCACGGGCCTTGAAGTAGTCGCCCTGGAACTTGCGCTGGAACTTCTCAATGCGACCCGCGGCATCAACGTACTTCTGTTTGCCGGTGAAGAAAGGATGGCATGCGTTGCAGATGTCCACGTGAAGCTTGGCCACTGTGGTGTGCGTGGTGAACGCGTTGCCACACGCGCACGTGACCTGGCACTCGACGTAATCGGGATGGATGTCGGTCTTCATCGGAAGCTCCAAGATCGGCTGACGCTACGTCGCGCCCCGAGGTCGCGCCCACCGTGCAGAAGGCCTTTTTGCCACCGCCGGTGTAATCCACCATGATAGCTGCGGCTCCGCGTGAATCAACCGCTAGAGCGTTTTCGCCTCGGATGCAGCGTCTTGAGCGTCGGCCAAGTCCGCCAGTACTGGCGGAACAAAGCCAGACGCGGCTGCAGGCAGCTCAGGATGCTACGTTTGGATTCAAACTGCTCTAACCCCACCAATTAAACGACTCGAGATGACTGCCACGGGCCAAGCATCCGAGATGGACGTCTGCCTGAACGGCCGTATGGTTCACTACGACCGGGCCAGGATCGCTCACGACGACGCGGGGTTTCAGTACGCAGTCGGACTCTTCGAGACCATGGCCGCCCGGCACGGGCGAGTTTTTCGCCTCGATGCCCACGTAGCGCGTCTTCTGCACAGCGCCGACGAACTGGGCATCGCCGCGAAGCCCGACCCCCATCGGCTGCGTGCCGCAGTGGAACGCACGCTCGAGCACAACCGGCTCAAAAATGCTCGGGTACGTCTTACGGTCACCGCCGGACGCCTCTCGCTTCTGCAGACGCCGACGGGAAAGCCCCCACCGCCGACGAGCCTCGTCGTGGCCACGCCACCGTCACACTACGATCCGTCACGATTCGAGCGGGGCAGTGTGGTGACGGTGACCCCCGCCGCGGCCAACCCGTTCGACCCGACGTGCGGCCACAAGACCCTCGCGTACTGGCACCGCCTGCACTCGCTACGCGAGGCCGCGGCGGTCGGCGCCGACGAATCGATATGGCTGACCACCTCGAATCACCTGGCCAGCGGTGCAGTGAGCAATATCTTTCTAGTCCACGACGGCAGATTGCTGACACCATTCGCCCACGGCGAAGAGGTCGCCGGTGCGCTGCGGGCCGCCGTCCTGCCGGGCATCACACGGGCCGCGGTGATCGAGATCGCCGAATCCAGAAGCCTGTCCGTCCAGCGGCGCACGCTCGACGTCAACGACCTGCTGGAGGCCGACGAGATCTTCCTGACCAACTCGAGCTGGCACCTACTGCCCGTGACGCGCGTCGAGAAAAAGACCATCGGCGACGGCAAGCCCGGACCGGTCAGCAGGGATCTGCGCGAGACGCTGCTGGATTTGATTGACGATGAAACGCGAGAAGGCGCATCTGGTTAGTCACAAGTCGCAGGTCAAGAGTCGCAAGTCAAGGAGTCGGACTATTTTGGCGCACGCGTTCCGATCAGGGACAGCGACCGATCGCGCAGGACTTGCGACGCGCGGCCGCGGCCGAGGCGACGGGCGCAGACTTGCGATTCTTCGCTGACGTTACGGCGCCCCGGCCGCCGTCTGCTCAGCGATCCGCGCCCTCAGGGTCTGATAGTCCATCTTCCCGCTGCCCAGCATGGGGATCTGCTCGACACGGCGCACCTCGTCGAGCCGCATCACACCCCGAAAGCCCTCATCGTGCAGCAGCGAGTTGGCTTCACGCAGCGTGATCGACTCGGTCGTGAACAGAACCACGTGGCGGCCCGACCCGGTCTCGATGCCTTCGACCGCGACTCGGGGTCCGGCCTCGATCGGTGGATACTGCTGACTCAGCGGTTGCTCGAGGGCCGGCAACGAAATCATCTCGCCACCCGCCTTGATGAACCGTCGCATGCGACCCTCGATGTGTATGAATTTCTTGCGATCAACCCGTGCAAGGTCACCGGTGATGTACCAGCGCTTACCGCCGGTGTCGTGAAACGGATCCGGACCGTCATAACCGTGATAGCCGCCGAACACGTTGGGCCCACAGACCAGCAACATGCCCGTGCGGCCGGCAGCCAGCGGCTTGAGCGTGCCGGGATCGACGACGCAAACTTCAATGCCCGGCAACGGGGTACCGACCGAACCGTGTTTGATTTGACCAGGCCGGTTGCCGCTGATCAGCGGCGCGCATTCGGTAATCCCGTAACCTTCGAGCAGCGCTGCATCGGGCGCTTTGGCGGCCAGGCGATCGTACAATCCGAGCGGGCATTTCTCGGCTCCGACAACGACCAGGCGCAGCGAGGCCAGGTCTGCTGAGGTACTGCGTTCGAGAATGAGGCTGAAAAAGGTCGGCGTGGCGCAGACGATTGTCGGCTTGTAGGCGGCGATCTTTCCGGCCAGTCGGGCGGCGTCCGTCGGATCGCTGTGGTGCACGACGCGACTTCCCGCGAGGATCGGCATCAAGGTGGTCATGGTCAGACCGAAGCTATGGAACGGCGGCAGGAATCCCAGAACCGAGTCGTTGCGAGTCAGTTCGTACGCCTCGAGCACCCCGCTGATGTTGCTCAAGATGTTCCGGTGAGAAAGCGGTACCGCCTTGGGCGCTGTTTCTGATCCGGATGTAAAGAGAATCACCGCGGGGTCGTCGGGGTGCGTGGCCGGCAACGCTCGCCGGATGGTGGCCGGGGCGAAACGTATTTGCAGCAGGCGTCGCAGCAGGCCGCGTCGGCCCACCTTGGCCCGCAAGTCTTCGATCGGCAGAAACTCGGCACCCGCCACCGCCACGTCCACCCGGTCCAGGAATCGTTGCGACGTCACGATCTGTTTCAGGCCGGTGATCCTCGCCGCGTGATCGAGTTGCGCCGGGCCGGTCGTCCAGTTCAGGAGCACCGGCAGCTTGCCGGCCAGCAGGAGGGCCATGTACGCCACGTCCGCCGGCACCGACGCCGGCAGCATCAGACCCACGTTCGTGGCCCGAAGCTGCCGCAGCGGCTCGCTGAGGGCCAATGCGGCCGCCAGGAAACGGCCGTGGGATAACCGCCCTGCAATGTCGTCGGCAGCCACAACGTCATCTGGATGGCTCAGGGCCCTGTGGACAAGGGCCTCCAGGATGGTTCGACCCTTGAGGCTCGCCTGGCCGGGTTGCCGCGGCGGGTCGAACCATCCTGGGGGGGGCGGCGGCGGCGGGCTTCTGTCGGCAAGACCCTCCGCCAATGCTTCGACGTCACCGACGGTCAACGCCACCTGATCAGAGGTGAAACCGAAGCGTTGCTCGACGGCGAGTGAAAAATCTACCCGGTCGAGGCTGTCCAGTCCGAGAGATTCCAGAGTCGTGTCTGCCAAAAGCTCTGCGTCGTCCAACTCACGTTCAAGCTTTTCGGCAAGCATCTGGGCCACCGCGGCGCGCGTACGGTCGCTGACCTTTCTCGTGGCGGACGGTCCGATCACCGCAGGCTGCGGGAACACGAACTGCTTGCGTGCCAGCAAGAAGTGGTACGGCACGTGGGTGGGCGGCTCGGGACCCGGTTCGTTGTACCACTGCTCGAGCAGGCGGTTCACCGAATCGCGGTTCAGGTCAGAGAATTGATCCGATTCGATTCTCTGGATCGTGATGGTCACGTCACGTCTGGGGGTGAAGAAGATCAGGTTGGCCACCAGGACGCCGACACCCCTGGCCAGGCACCGCATCAGGTCGGGCTGTCGGCCGGTGCGGGCATAGCTGAAACTGCTGCCCCAAAGTCCGCGTGTCCGCACGAGCACGACGCTCACCTCGCCCGCCCGGCCCAATATCTCGGCCGGGCTCCTCACTGCTCCTAAAGATTCGAGGTCGCCCCGCCGCGCGCGGCCGGCGGGCCAGAGAATGTGGTTCGTGCCGCACCCGAGTCCGGAAACCACCGCGTCGATCGCCGCCTCGGCCTGCTGCCGGTCTGCGGCACTGTGTCGATCGATCTTCGGTACGGTAATCGCGCCCACGACCCTGGGCAGCCAGGCGATCAGAGGGCTGTTGAACATCGCGGCAAGCAGCAGAGGCCGCGGCTTCAATCGAGGCCAGACGCTGTGCAAAACAAGCAGCGGGTCGACGTACG
>Ga0310124_10001167_pt1 | contig 18401 bp, 10 predicted proteins | sample CB11b_AW_Bot5_MG_FD_203507 | JGI IMG/M metagenome (GOLD analysis project Ga0310124, IMG submission 203507) | Marine microbial communities from Western Arctic Ocean, Canada - CB11b_AW_Bot5 | ecosystem: Environmental > Aquatic > Marine > Oceanic | place: Canada: Western Arctic Ocean | collected... | reverse complement strand
AGACCTCGGTCGGTCCGTATCCACTGAAGGCCAGCTCGACGTCGGCCGATTCCAGGTTGAAGATGATCACTGTCGTGTCCGAGCTGTTGTTGATGTCCGGCGTGAGCTGACCCGTGCCACCATCATAGCCGCCGCCCAGGGCCTCAAAGCCGATGAACGTGACAGTGCCGTCCGCGTCCATGGCGAAGTCGGCCTTTGTCACCTGACCCAATACGGCCGGAGAATCGAACTGCACGCTGAACGACGAACCGTGCGGCACCGTGTCGATCACATCCCCGTCACTGGTCTCGTCGCAGACCCAGGCCCCGCTCTGAATGACGCACATGCTGCGGTTGTTCGATTTCGGCAGAACGTGATGGGCCAGCTGCGGCATGATTTCCTGCGTCGGGATCGGGATCGGCCCGATGGTGATCAGGCTCGGCGACGCACTGTTGTCGATCGTCACCTGCAGCGTGCCGGTTTCTGACACCGCTGCTGCCGCGGCGACATCACCCGTGGCCAGGTCGAGAGTGAACTCCAGGTGCTCGTCATCGAAGTTAAGCCCGAAGGTGTCGTAGTGCACCGGTATTGTCGCACCGGATATGGAGCCGAGCGAGTAGTACCGCGAGTGGCCGCCTACGCCGGAGTAGGCCGGCTCCCAGAGAAAGACCTCGGTCGGCCCGTAACCACTGAAGGCCAGTTCGACGTCGGTTGATTCCAGGTTAAAGGTGATTACTGCCGGGTTCGAGCAGTTGTCGATGTCCGGCGCGAGCTGACCCGTGCCACCATCATAGCCGCCGCCCGGTCCCTTGAAGCCGGTGAACGTGATATTACCGCTGCCGTCAATCGCAAAATCAGCCTCGCTGACCTGGCCCGATGCGGCTGGTGAAGCGAATTGCACGCTGAACGACGAATCATGTGGCACGCTACCCGTCACATCGCCGTCGCTGCTTTCGTCGCAGTTCCAATTTCCGCTCTCAATGAGGCAGATGCTCCGGTTGTTCGATTTCGGCAGAACGTGAGAGCCCAGCTGCACCGTGACATCGCGTGTCGTCAGTTGCTCCCCCGTGATCTCAGCGAGGATAAGGTTGTTCAGGTGCTCGCGGCATTTGTCTTTGCTGCCGCAGCCCGGAGCGGCGTCCGTGATACAGTCGGTCGTGGCAAGTATTTCATCGGCGGCTATTTCGACCAATCCCAGAAGCTCCGCGGTGGAGGTGGTACGGTCCGCGATGACGCAGAGTCTGGTTTTAACTTCATCTTCGAGCGACTGACAGTCCACACATGTGGTCTCTCCATTTGCCGTCACCGTGGATACTGCCATCATCCAGATCGTCAGGCATGTCAGGAATCGAGTGATTGTTCTCTTCATTAGTCAAAATCTCCTATTAAACAGATGTTGTCATTTCGTTGCGTGTAGCCAGTTCGCTGCAATCCTTAACGATCAAACGACCGTCTACGACGTCGAAAAACCACCAGCGAACTAACGCAATCAGAGCTGTATATGAAATTTTAGTTAAAATTGCAAGTTTTTTTCTATCTTCACTTGTAAAGGAACTCCACATTTGTGGAGTGTTTTCGAGGCGGATGTGGATCGGGCCGGCAACGCCACAATCAGGGACGATTCAGTTGCCCTGCAATCGCGAGCGGCGAAGGATCACTTCATCACCGGAATGACGATCCCGCGCATGATCAGACGCTGGCAGAAGATGAACATCAGCAGCAGCGGAATGGAAGAAACGGCCAGCGCCGCCATGACCAGATGATACGGCTCCTGCTGCTGGAACTGGTAGACGTATACCATGATTGTCCACATTTTGGGATCCTGACAAATAATGAACGCCCACATGAACCCGCCGTACGCCGCGGTAAAGGCGCCAAGAGCTTGTACCGCCATGATCGGCTTCACCAGCGGCAGGGTGATGCGCACGAACATGTCGAACTCCGAGGCGCCATCGATGCGTGCGGCTTCGTAGAGCTCGGGCGGCAGACTGTCGAAGAAACCCTTCATCAAAAAGATGAAATAACCGCTGGCCATCGTCGGGATGATGAGTGCGTAATAGGTGTTCAGCATGTGCAGCTGTTTCATCAGAATGAAATTCGGAATCATCAGCACCATGCTCGGAAAGGCCATCGTTGCGATCAGATACATCAACACTTTGTACGTGTAACGCGGTTGAAATCGGGACAGCGCATAGGCACACATGGGATTTACGGTCAGCTGTGCCAGGACGGTAAAGAAGCAGAGGATCAGCGTGTTCCACAGTGCCCGGCCATTCAGGGCGATGTATCGCCAGACAACCAAATAGTTGTTGACGATAAAATGCCACCGCCACCTCGTCGTCTCGCCGGCGAATGTCGTCAGGTCAGCCGCCAGTTGCTGTGGTCGTACTTCTGCAAAGGTCTCGTAGTCTGTGCCCCAGGCATCGTTGAGTGCTTCAATTCGGCCGTACTGTGCACGTACATGTTGGCGGAATCGCGTGTCATTTGTTTCCACGCCAAGGTCATCGGCCCGCGTCGTTTTTGCGAGGAACTGAGTCCAGAGACCGACAGCGGTGGCTGTCGTTGGCACAGTGCGCGGCACCGGGATCTGATCGAAGTCATCGTAACTTGTGCCGATGAGGCTGTTGTACTTGTCAATCCCGCCGCCCATCCGGGAAGCAGCAAATGCACGATAGTCACCGGGCCGGCAGTTTAGCCGGATATGTCTGAGCGGTAATCGGTCACGAACAAACGCCAGCCATTCGCTGCGGAGTCTACCGACCGGCGGCTGTGCGGTCAGGCGAATGTCGGCGAAACTCTCGTAGTTGGTGCCCAGTGCGTTATTGACCGCGGCGATCGTCGGGTGCTTCGACCGCAAAAAGAGGCTGAATTCGCCATCGAAAAGCACCGGTACCGACCAGTAGTCGGGATCGTAGTTGCGCAGAAACTCGCGGTACTCGCGGTACAGCGGGGTCTGCGGTTCGACCCAACCGCGTCGATACGGATCTTCAAAGGGCAGCATGACGGCATCATAGTGAATGGACAACTGCTGCCGAATACCGTCGCGGCCGCCGAAGCGTCGTAAAAGATCGACCCGAAAATCCTGGGTCATCAGACCATCGAGGCAGCGGATGCGCGCCGTGAGCGGCACGGTATCGCTGAACTGCCGCCAATCACCGGCACGTTGCGCGAGCGTCGGGTCCTGCCGTTCGCGCCTCAGCAACGGCAGGAGTTCCTCTGTCATCGTCGCAAACGATGTCACGCCGGTGAGCCATTGGCGATTGAGATGGCGCGTCGGGTCGCGCAGCACTTTCTCGCAATACCGGGTTTCGGCGTACTTGACGAGCAGCATGTCGTCATCGCGCAGATAGCGCGGCAGCAGTTCATAGGACTCGGCATCAACGCCGCTGCTGATGGAACCTGCGATCATCAGCGCGAAGGGGTACAGGGTCGTGATGCTGCCGAAAACGACCAAAATATAAATTATCACCAGAGCGAACCGGCCAATGGCCGATTTGCGTTCCACGTCGTTCATGATCGGCATTTTAGATACTCACATTTCCGATTCAGTTGTCTTCGGCCGCTTTGAAGTCGACACGTTTCATGATCCTGATTTTCAAGGCCGTGAAGGCCAGCAACACCGCCCCGAGGATCCAGGCCACGGCAATCGCATAGCCGAAACGCAGATAGACGTACGCCTGAAAGAAAATCTCGAGGCCGATCACGTGTGTTTCCCGATCGGGCCCGCCGCCGGTCATCACCAGGATGTTGTCCATGCCCTGCATAGCGCCGAGAAAGGCGCCGATGAAATTGATGAGGATCAATGGAAAGAGAATCGGTAATGTCACGAACCGCAACTTGTGATGCCACGATGCCCCATCGATGGCAGCGGCTTCATACAATTCGGTCGGGACAACTTTCAACGCGGCCAGATAGAGAATACTGCCGGGCCCTGCGTGTGCCCAGGCACCGGGTATGACGACGCAAAGCAGCGCGACATTCGGATTCCGCAGGAACTGGAACGGCCCCAGACCCAAGTAGCCGAACAACGTGTTCAGCATTCCTGCGGGGGTTGGGTCATAGAATTCCTTCCACATCAACATGATGATCAAGGCGCTGGTCACCGCCGGCAGGTAATACACGGTGCGGAAGAAGTATCGGCCCCAGGGGATTTCATCGAGTAGTAGGGCAACGAGGATCGGTAGCCCGAAGCCGATCGCCAGGCTGACGAACATGTACTTGAAGGTGATATACATCGACCACCAGAAGTCGGGTGAAAGGATGGCTTCGAGAAAATTGTCGATTCCGACGAACACGCTGTCGCCGATGATTCGATAGTCAAACAGCGCCATGTAACTGCCGCGTACGAGCGGTAGATAGTGAAACACCGTGATCACCGCCAGGGCCGGAAACATGAATAGCAGCGGATAGAGGCGGCGCCGCCAACCGACGCGGCGCTTGCGCTTGGGTTCCGTCGTCTCGGAGTCGTTCTGCAGCGTCTGCAATGTGAAGCGGAAGGTGATCAAGAGCATGCCCGCGGACACCAGAAAAATGATGATCGCCGCGCCCCACTTGACGGCAGGTCGCAGTTTGCGCGCCGCCGAGTCGCCCAGTTGCCCGAGGAACACCCGGTCACACTCCGCCGCCCGCTGCGCCATCACCGACCGGACGTCGATGTTTTCTTGCGTGTACATAGTCTCGAGCATCTCCCCGATCTTCGGCGAGACCATACGCCAACCCGGATCATTGGGGACACTGCGGGCGGATTTCACCAACTCCCGGTTGGCGGCCACCCAGTCCTTCGGCACATCCTCGATGTATTGCGGATAGCCGGCGAGCTCCAGGTGTTTCGGCAAGACGAAAGCGGCCTGGCCCCGCTCGACCATCGCCTTAACTTTCAGCTTGCGGGCCTCGTCGCCGCACATGAATTGGATGAAGCGCCAGGCTGCCTGCCGTTTCTCCGGGGCGATCTGCGAGTTGATGCACCAACAGCCGGAATTGGCAATTGTCACCGGCTTGCCGAGCGGGCCAACGGGCATCGGGCCGAGTCCGACCACCGCAGGATTATGATCAGGGAGCCGGCCGTCCCGCCCGCCCGCGGAGGAAAGGATCATCATGCCCAGACGCTTCTTTTCGAAACGTTGGTAGACCTCTACCTTATAGGCGCGGCCGAGCGGCGCGATCGCAACGCCAGTGTGAAGTTTACTGTGATGACTGCCATCGGTGACGTGCGTGCCGTCATCGGTTGTGCGGTACACCGATCCGGACGTCGGGCTGACTACCTTGGCATGATCGATGAAACTACCGGTCTCGAGATCGACGTCACGAAACAACATCTTCGAACCGGAGGCGTCGCGGGCCCATTGGCAAAACAACAAACGGCGCAGGAAATTGACCGCCTGTTGTCCCTCGCGATGGTGAAAGGTACTGCGGATGGTCACTCGATCGCGCCCCGATTCAAACGGCAGACCGTTTTTCTCGCAGCGCTCAGGCAATTGGCGGCTGCCTGGCGGCGACGGCGTGAAATGACCGCTCTTCGCATGGACGCCGCCGTAGGTCAGGTATTCGCCGCCGGCCTGCCAGAGGATATGCGAATAAAGCCAGGTACCACCGTACACCGCATAGCCTACAACTCCGGCTTCCGGATCATGCAGCGCCAGCGCGAATTCAAACCATTCATCCCAATCCAGCGGCGCCCGTAACGGCAGGCCTGCTTCCAGAAAAAGGTCTTTGCGAAAGGCGAAGCCGTGCGCCTTGTAGAACATCGGGACTGCGTAATACCGACCTTCGGGCGCGATGATCGGTTTGACGAAATCGCGAATCGACGCGAGCAGGGGATCATTCGGTGACGCGACGGCATCGATCGGTAACAGGAATCCCTGGTCGTAATAGGTGCCGACCGTCTCCAGTGGCGAGTAGATGACATCGGCAGCTGTACCCCCGGCCATTGCCATGTAGAACGACGCGTCCTGCCCCGTGCCCTCGATCGAGATGCCGCCCGCCGGTGCAAACGTAATGTCAGGGTTCTGATCGAGAAAGCGGTCGTAGATCTCACGGCTGGGCGTGCCCGGCTGCGGCACGACGAGCCGCAGTTCTGTTTGCCGAGTGGCATCCGATGTGGCCGCTGCCGCGGTCACGATCAGCAGCAGTATCGCGACAAGGCTGGCTCGAGTAAATATTGACATCACCGGAGTTTTACATTCCAAGACTTTCACCGCCATCACAACCCGAAATGCCGCGCCGCTTCGCTCAGTGCCTGATCGATGCGGTCGACGACCCAGTCGATCTGCTCGGCGGTGATGATCAGGGCTGGTGCGAAGACCAGGATGTTGCCGTTGTTGCGCAGGATCATACCGTGGTCGAAACACCAGTCACGAATCCAGTCGCCAAGTCCCGCGACGTCGTCGACAAGGTTGATTGCGCGCAACAGCCCGATGCCGCTGACATGTGAGAATAAGCGGTGCCGCCGCACCGTCGTTTCCAATTGCTCGACGAGATAGTCGCCCATCTTTGCGGCGTTGTCGACGAGTTTGTTTTTTTCGATCACGTCGATCACGGCCAGCGCCGCGGCACAACCGAGGGTGTGGCCGCCGAAGGTGATGCCGTTGCGAAACTCCCTGCCCACTTCCTGGCGGAAGCTGTCCGCTATCTTCGGCGTGGCGATTGCAGCGGCCAGTGGGACATAGCCGCCGGCGAAGCCTTTGCCGACTGTCATGATATCCGGCGTGATGTCGAAATGCTGGCAGCCGAACCAACGGCCGGACTTGCCGAAGCTGGTCTGGACTTCGTCGAAGACGAGGATGATGCCGTGTGTGTCGCACAGTTCGCGCACAGCCTGCATATACCCGTCCGGCGGCATGGGATAACCGGTGTTCGAGCCGGGAATCGGGTCCATGATGATGGCGCTTATGGATTCCGGGCCTTCAAACTCGACCATTTCCCTGAGTCGCACAAACGACTCACCACCATCGTCCTGCCGCGCTTCGGGAGCGAATAGACAGCCCGGCACCAGCGGCTCGAAGTATTCCCGGAACCACTGCAATCCCGTCGCCGAGACGCCGCCAAGCGTGACGCCGTGATATGACAGCCGCCGGGCGATTACCTTGAATCGACGTGGTTGGCCATTCTGTAAATGGTACTGTCGCGCCATCTTCAACGCCGATTCATTGGCCTCGGATCCGCTGTTGGTGAAAATGCTGACCGCCAGCTCGCCGGGGGTGATTGCGGCCAGCTTCTTTGCCAGCCGGATCAGCGGGATTGTGAACGTATCCTCGTAGTTCGGATAGAACTCGATCTCGTCGAGCTGGGCGCGAATCGCGGCGGCAATGTCGGGGTGATGGTGGCCGCAGATGGAGGTAAGCAGCGAAGCAAATGTATCGAGGTACTTGTTGCCTTCGGCATCGTACAGGTAGACGCCGTCACCCCGGGCCATAATCTTTACCCCCGCGGCCAGGCGATCGTTGCGCGCGAAGGTGGGCAGGATATACTCGAGCGCATCACGTTTCAGTTGCGCGATATCCGGTTCGGAAATCTGAGAGCCGGCGCCCATGTACGGGTCCTCCTGTTCGATGTTTGCGAGATCCGATAAACGTTGAGTATTCTCACATGTCATTGTCAATTATACAAGTTGCGTTAGCGTAGTCCGCCTGCCGCAAGCCGGCCATGCAACACGGAGCATCCTATGAGCAAGACGATCTCAGGCGAACAAGTCAAATTTTTCGACGACAACGGTTATCTGGTATATCGGGGACTGGTTGCGGGCGACGAACTGAAACAAATGACAGATGAATGCCAGGCGTTCATCGACAACAAACGGGAAACATTTTTCCGCGATGATCTCGGCGGCGACGACGAGACTCCGGTAGGCAAGGAAAACTTTCTCCAGATCCTGGGCCTCTGGAAAACCAGCCCGATGATGCGTGAAATCGCGTTGAGCGAGGAACGCGGCAGGATCGCCGGCGCGCTGCTGCATACAAAATCGGTGCAACTGTTGAGTGATATGATCTTAAGCAAGCCGGGCCAACTATCGCGTCCGACCCATTGGCATCAGGATTACGTGGACCACTCGACGTCCATTCCCGAAGTTACCATGTGGATCTCGCTCGACGTCGCCACGGAAGAAAGCGGCTGCATGCGATACCTTCCCGGCAGCCACAAGCTAGGCGAGAAAGTCGGTTACGATTATGACGGCGGCCAGAACTATGAGAAGGTGGGCATGGACATTTCCACCGCGGTGATGGTCGAGGCGGAACCCGGCGACGCCATCTTCCACCTTGGACTGACTCTTCACGGCGCCGGCCCCAACCAGACCGAACAACAGCGCCGCGCCTACATCATCCGCTATGCCGCCGGTGAGACGGTCTTTCGCTGGAACGAACCGATCTACGGCCCGAAAGAAGAGAATGTCATCGGCAAGCACCTCGACGAAGAGGATCATCCCTTTATCGTGCGAGATGCGTGAGCGCTTCGAGCTCCCGCTCAGTTCCGAATCACCCACCAAACCGCTCGCGAAGCCGTGATGCGGCGGTGCAAAGCCGCTGGAGTTTTTCGTAGGCCTCGTCGATGCTCGGCGGTTCGCCAAGGTCAGGTGCAAAACCGCAATCGGGATTCAGTGCGATACGTGCCGGGTCAATGGCTGCAGCGCCCGCCGCTCCCAGCGATTCAATTTCTTCGACAGTCTGGAGCCGTTCATTGCGTATGTCAATGACGCCCATGCCCACACCGATGCTGTCAGGGAGAAACTGCAGATCCGAGATGTCGCCCGTGTTCTGATAGGCAAACTCGAGATTCACGCGGTCAATGGCGGCGTCGGCGAGACGCGGCAGGATGGGTTCGTAATTACCGGTGACATCGCTCTGCCGTTTACAAACGCTGTGGCAGCAGTGCAGATGCACCTCCGCTTGCAGGCCCGACACCACGGCGTTGATGAGGTCGACGGCCTCCGGCATCTGCTTGTCGATATCCCAATTACGACGAAGCCTTTCGTCATGCGTGTCGCCGGCCCCCATCAGCTCGCGATCACAAAAATAGGTCAGCGCCGGATCGTCCAGCTGCACGATGTCGATGCCTGCAGCCACCAGCGCCTTTGCTTCAACAGCCAGGATTTCCGTCAACTGTGTCATGAAATGCTGCATCGTGGGATAGGCATCCTTCGAGTATTCCTCGTCCCAATAACGAATTCCGATCAGGAACGGGCTCGGCAGCGCGAACTTGCGGATACGATCCGTGTGCCTGGCCAGGAACGCGGCGTCCTCGGCAAACACCGGATCGGTGACCTGCATCCTGCCGGTGCACACCATTCCCATCAGGGTCTCGCCGCCATGCTCGAAAGGGCGCACCGTCTCGAAGCCGCCGATTCGCTCCAGGTACTCCTGGATATAATGGGTCCGGCGCCACTCCCCGTCGCTGACAACGTCAAGCCCGGCCTGCTCCTGGAGGCGGATGGCGAAGACGGTCATTTCATCGAGGCGCGCGGCAAAGCGGTCGGCGTCGATTTCTGAACGGCGTGCATGCAGGTCCTGCACCAGTGCCGGCCGCGGCAGTGAACCGATGACCTGGGTTGGAAAGAGGGGCAGGGCAGTTGTGCGATCGGTTTTCATGAGTGGGATCTCGCGGTTTCGATGTTACGATTTTGTTACCGATTCAAAAATCCCGTCCGTTCAGGTCGATACGGCCCGTGGGCCAGTCTGCGTTGTCCGGATAAATCATGATGTTGGGATCGTACCACGGGTATGCCTTGGGATTGTCGGCCTGGCTGTTCCACCACTCGTTCTCGACCAGTTTGCATCCAAGTTTTGCATAGTAGTCCGGGATCGCGGTTTGCAGCAGTGCGATCGGATAGCGCCCTGAGTCGACTTGCGCGAATACGGCATTCATGACATCCCGGGACAGGCCCTCGCCTCGGCGTTGCTCATCGACGCAGACCACCCCGATGGCCATAATCACCAATTCACCGTTCTCAAGGCCGAGCGTTCGCGAAAATATCTCAGCGTGAGCGATCGGCATGTCGTTGTCCCAGACCACAAACACCTCTCTGCCGGCACTGTTTGCGGCCATGTCCTCGATCAGTTCGTCAACAGATTTGTCTTCAGGCCAGATCGCATTGACAAGCACTGCAATCTTCTGCGCCTGTGCGCCAGTCAAGTCGCTCATCTGATAGTGCACCACAGCCGTCATCGTCTGCCCTCATAGTTCAGCCCAGGTACGGCCGCAGTTTGTAAAACCGTGTCGTTTCCGAGCCGGGCCCGCTGTTATAGAGCGGGCCGTACCACTGCAGCGGTCCATTGAACTGGGTGAAGTATTTCATTTCCGGCGCGCGATCGGGCTCGAGGCCTGCTTTCTTCAGCACCTCAACGAAGGCGCACTTCTGTTTTCGTTTCATTGACGGGATGTCCATGCCCGCCGACGCGATCCGCTGGGTGACGTTCCATTCCTCAACCGTTGCGTAGGCCACCCAGCCTTTGCCGAGCTTGCGTACAAATATTTCCACCGGGTGATACCACATCCGCGGGCTGAACGCACCGATCTTCTTTTCATTCAATAGAAACAGGTCGGTGCCGGGTTTGAGTTCAATCCGGTTTCCCGGGCGTTCGCGCAGCCCGAACAGACCCAGCAGGAAATGGCCATACGCATCTCTCTCGATGATGTCGTCGGACGTGAAGATCAGTCTGCCGCCACCGGATACGAACCTGCGCACAGTGGCGAGATGGTCATCCCAATCGAATCCCGCCAATTCGTGATTGATGTGGTCCAGGTAGTAGTAGGTGAAGTCCGTAGACCAGGGCTCGGTCATGTCGGTATCGTCGTATTCGCCGCTGTACAGGTGTTTGTACGCCAGCCCCTTCAACAGACTGAGGAACGCCTGGTTGCGGTACTTCTTTTCCGTCGCCCCGCTTGCCGCACCGGACAGTTGCAGGTAGAAGTACGCGGAGAAGTACTCGCGGAACAGTCGAGCGTAATTGAGTGTGGCTTCGGCTGCGCCGAGGTATTCTTCAACAAGAAACCGGTTTTTCCGGACGACCTTCAGAGCGCGCGCAAATGCCCGGCACATCACTACAGCCTCGGGTTCTGCATCAACACATGCGATCGCCTTGCGCAGGTCGCGCGCGGCGAGACGGGGTTTGCCGGTGATCCAGCCTACCGCAGACCGGCTCTCGGCGATCTTGCGGCCATCGGGCATGTGGGAATAGTGTGGGCAGACCCGCTTGTAGAAGCTGTACGGCCTGATCTGCCTTCGCGGATCAATGCTGTAGGGCAGCGGCTGCAGCTTGTCGGCGATGGACTCGGAATCCTTCAGCCCGTTCCAAATGTGTTTTGCTGCCTTGTCGCCGAACCGTTCCTGGAACCAGCACTGCAGTTCCCTGGCGGGATCGATGCCGGTCGGGTCCCAGCTGAGCCTGGCCAGCAGCGGGTGGAGATGCTCGCTGAAGAGATTCGCGCCTTGCACCATCCGCCGCCGGTTGTTGTGAAACATGATGCCGCGCATGTCGCTGATCTGCGACAACGCCTGTATGTCGTGCTGGAGCCTGCCGTGGCAGGAGGTCAGGAAGAAGGAACTGGGGCTCAGCATCCACTGGAAATCGTAGCCCAGCGTCGTGATCTTGTTGACCTTCGGCATCGTCAGGTGCGGCGAAACGGGGCTCCGCCAGCTGAAGTCGTAACACGGCGGCACGCACCACTTCACTTCCCAGATGATGCCCGACGGCAGGCTTTCCATGATGCCTTTTATATCGAGATGGAAGTTATACCAGTACCAGTCACCGGTGTTGTGCAGCCTGATTATCAGCATGAAATCCGGATCGATCGCAGTCAAGGTCTCGTAGCTTGTTGTTGCGAAATCCACGATTCGCTGCGCCAGCGGATAGTCCCGGCAATTGTTGCACTGGCAGAAGATCTCCCCCAGCTCGCCGGTGTTCACCATCATCGCACCCAGTCCCGGAAACGTTGCCATCAGCTCTTTCAAGTGCTCTCGATAGTAATCCCAGAATCCCGGCGTCGCCGAGCATATCGCATCGTAACCGACATTGTGGATCGGCACGCTTTTGTACTGCGGATGCTGTTTGACAAACGTCTTGACAAGCTCCGCGGGGAATGACGGTTCGTTGTACCAGAGGCAGGGGATGAGACCGAAGCGGCGGCATTCATCGATTGTCCGGCGGCAGTCTGCGATGCTTGCTTCATCAGCCCCGGTGAAAGCCGATTTGCCTTTCTTCTCGACAACTTTTCGAAAGAACTCATAGGGCAGAACCGGCCGTGGCCATTGAATGATCAAATTGAACCGGTCGCGGACGTAATTCTCAACGTGGGCATACATCCCGGGCCCGTGACGGCCGTCCAGCCGATTCAGCATGACCCGGTGTTCAAACGCGGGTTCGTCCACGATCCGATCTTTAGCAAGGACGAGTTTCCTGCCGGGCACGTTCAAGCTGGTTTCGAGACGATGCGCACCAAAGACGCAACCCCGAGGCGAGCTGCTGATCAGATAAATCCGGCCCGGCCCGGCCTGGGCAATCACATAGCCGTCCCAGCGCGGTGGCTTGAGTCGGGTTTCATCGAGATACCGGCCGATCGCCCTGCAGCTGTCCGCTGTCCCGATGATGATTGCCGGCGATGCCCCGTCCCCGGCGCGTTCACTGATCCGCCGGCTGCTCTTGCCGCGACGCTTTAGAAAGCCATCGACAATCTCCGCCGCGGTCTTCTCCGCACGGGAACAACCCCTGCCAGTAATAATATCGATAGTTGCCATTGATCGGATCCTTAGTTTTTGCGCGTCAGAGAAAACCTTCCCATTCGCAGCCGGGTAATTGCACCTATGCTAACGCCTCATCCCATGTGTTCCAACCCATTTGCGTGGCGGGGGTGAATAAGAGATGAAAGGGGCAGGTCCGTGTGGCCTAAGTTTCCGGCTCCTTCTGTTCTGTGCAGCATTTGTTAGACGATGCCGGCCTGGCCACAGGTCTAAAACCTTCGTGCCCGTAACGACAAACGAACGACAGGCGGTGCCTTGAAACCCGCTTTCATGCCATGGCCCCCTGCAGGGCTGGAAGGAGGAAGGGAGAACGAATTCCCATCCGAGGCACGATTATTTGACTCCCAAAGTTGAGCGCTTAGCGTTACCAGAGGTTCAGTCTGACCGAAATTCGAGATACGAAATAATGCCTCCTGCCCCTGTCATCCGAACCGCATTGGTCGGCTGCGGCGATATAGCCGAAACCGGTCACCTGCCGGCATTGCTCGCGCATCCGCGCTTTGCGCTCACGGCCGTATGCGATGTTCGCAATGAGCGAGTGGAACTGCTCGGGGCCCGCGCCGGCAATGTCGAAAAACTGAACGACTATCGCACTCTGCTGCCGCGCGGCGACATCGACGCCGTTATTCTCGCGCTGCATCCCGAACACAGTATCGACATCGCCATTGAATTCCTCCGGAACAACAAGGGAGTCCTCGACGAAAAGCCGCTTGCCGTCACCCTCGAAGACGGTCGCCGGCTCGCCGATGTCGTCGCGCAATCGTCGTCGCCCTACCAGATCGGCTTTGTATTTCGCTATTGCGAAACGGTGCGACGCATTGCGAAATTCGCAGATCGTATCGGCAGCCCGGCGATATATTCCGTCGGCATTTTCGACGAGCTTCTGGATCGGGAGAACACCGAACATTACAACCGGATGCAGCAAATCCTCCGGGAAAGCTCGGCAGTGAATCACGAGGGATCGCACGTCTTCGATTTTCGCCGCCTGTGGAACGACGCCGAAGTCGTCGATGTCCATGCCACAGCCGTCCAGACCCGGGCAGAGTTCGACGGACCGAACCTGTGGTCCGTGCAGCAGCAGTTGGCGGATGGTTCGGCGCTGCGGCTGCAAATCGGCTGGCTACTGCCGGCAATCCCGTCGAGTACGGTGCAGATCGAGGGCCCCGGCGGCACGCTGTATGTGGAACTGTCTGATGGCAGAGGAACCTTTGATACCGGCGACGGCCCGAAACAGGTGGAAATGACGCCGATGGCACAGGCGTGGGACCGGCAGTTGGATGCCTTCGCCCACGCACTGGACACCGGCGAAGTCACCGGTGCGACGATCGAGAACGGCCTTGCCGCATTGACCGAGGCCCAGGCCTGTAGCGTCGCGGCAAGGTGCACGTAATATTCTGCCATGTAAGGCCCGCCCCGAATGGCACTCTGACAAGAGTTGGAAAAAGGCGGAAGAAGCAGTGCCAAGTGGCGTTCGTCGCGTCGCGCTGAAGGCTCGCCAGTAGCCGCCCGGGATAACTGCCGCCGCCAATTGCCAACCCCTTGACGTTGGGTTCGCGCACTGCGATACTGTTATCTCGATTCATCCTTCCCAACCCAGAACCCGGACCCCTTCTTATGAACTGGCAAGCAGGCATTGGACGACGCATCATCACGCCGGAGACACCGGTATGGCTGGCGGGATACGGCACGAAACGTGAACCGGACGGCAAACTCCACGATCTCTGGGTTAAAGTGCTGGCGCTCGAAGCACCGGACGGCAGCCGCGCTGTCCTGGTCACGACCGATCACATGGGCATGACGACGGCGATTTCCGACGGCCTGTACGCCGAAGTCAACCGCCGCTTCGGTATCGAGCGCTCGGCGTTTATGGTGACCTTCTCCCACAACCACTGCGGGCCGGTACTCGAAAACGACCTCTTCGACTACTACCCGTTCGACGACGAACAGATACGTTTGGTCGCCGAGTACACCGACTGGATGTCGCAGCGCATCGTCGACGCCACAGCCGATGCAATCACCAGTCTGCAGCCGGCCGAGCTCGCAACCGGCGAAGGCACATGCACGTTCGCCGTCAACCGCCGGGAGAACAAAGAAGAAGAGGTCGCCGTCGGCAAGCCGCTCAAAGGTGTCGTCGATCATTACGCGCCCGTATTGACGATCAAGGACGGGGCGGGCGGGCTCATGGGTATCCTGTTTGGCTATGCCTGCCATCCGACGACGCTGAGCTTCTGCACCTGGTGTGGTGACTATCCCGGGTTCGCTCAATTAGAGCTGGAAGCCGCACATCCCGGCGCTACCGCGATGTTTTTCAATGCCTGCGGTGCCGACATGAATCCCATCCCGCGGCGTACCGTTGGGTTGTGCGAGAAATACGGCCACATGCTCGCCGAAGCTGTTGAGGACGTGCTGGCAGGGCCGCTGCAACCGCTCTCTGCCGGCCTCGACTCAGCATTCGAGTTCGTCGATCTCGACTACGACGAGATGGTCACGCGCGAGACGCTGCTGCCGATCCTTGACCACGAGTCGCAGCTAAAGGTGCGGTGGGCAAAGCGCATGCTGAAGTTGATCGACGACGGCGTCGAGTTCCCGACTTCATACCCGTACCCGGTGCAGGCGTGGCGCCTCGGCGAATTGCTGTTGATTGGCCTCGGCGGCGAAGCCGTCGTCGACTACAGTCTGCGTTTCAAGAAGGCGTTCGGTCCCGCCACCTGGGTGTGCGGCTACGCCAATGACATGGCGGCGTACATCCCGTCACGCCGCGTCTGGGAAGAGGGTGGCTACGAAGGAGGCCCTCACCTCGACGAATACGGTCGCCCGGCCTGGCGTTGGGCCGGCGATATCGAAGACCGGATCGCCGCCACCGTGTTGCAGGTCGTGACCAGCGTACGAAAGTAGAACGGAACTTTGTGTCCGTTCGTTCCGTCACCGACCACTTCCTCGCCGAGTCGATCGAAGTGGCGTCGAAGCGACGTGCGTTTTCACTCTGATGGGATTCTACGGCGATTGTCCGGGTGCGAATGAACGCCTTTTGGCGGAAGTGAGAAAGCATCCGGAGCGGCGCATCCCGTTCGTAACTGTAGACCCGAAACTCGATCAGTCAGCAGTGGAAGAACTCGAACGTTGCCTGGCCGACTACGTCCATGCAGCAGCAGGCCTGATCAAAACGCAACCCGACCTTTACGCTTGTACATGCGTTCCACGCGCCGGGGATCTTCGCTATCTCGTAAAGATGGGCGGGGCCGGCAATCCCCGCCTCAACGCTTTTGCTCGAAGGTGGGCAGCATGCCGCGGGAATTGGCCATGAGCGCCTTCAGCATCTTCTCGGCGCGTTGCGGCGGGATGGCGCACGCATCGACCTGCATCGCCTGCAACGCCAGTCGCCGGTCGCCGGTCACCGCCGCATCGACGACGAGCTCCTGCCAGGTAATAAGCTGACGCAGCATCAGCTCGAGCGCCGGCGGCGCCGTGCCGGCATGAACCGGACGGACGCCGGCCGAATCGGTGACCGCCTCGAGCTCGAGCACTGCTTCGGCAGGCAGGTTCGGTACGGCGCCGCGGTTTGGCACGTTACAGATGTGCACGCGCCGCCGTCCGGCCGCGATATCGGTGATGAGGCGGGCGGTGCCCTCGGCAGTTGTTTCGCTCTCCGGTTCGTCCGGCAGCTCGACGCGGGCCAGGCCGGCGGCGTAGTCCTTCAGCATCTGCTTGCGGCTGACCGTCTGATCCTGCTGCCGCAGATTCGCCAGTGTCTCCTTGCCACTGTAGAGGGCCTGCACGGGTTTGGCATAGTAGTTGTCATCCAGGGCGAACGGCAGGTTGTTCTGATCGGTCTGCGTCAGATAGGGGTAGAACTCGATCAAATGGTCATCTTCCGGATATACGATCCAGTGGCCGTACACCTCGCTGAGTGCGGTCGTCATTTGGTGTTCCGGTTTCGCTTTCAGACGACGCACGCACTGGCGGAATCGCGGTATGACATCCTTGCCCTGGTGCCGCATCCGGGTAAACCAGTGGTAATGATTCGTACCGATCCAGACCGTCTCTAGCTCATCCCCCGGGATACCAAGAATACGAGCTGCATTGGCGATGCCGTTCTGGACGCCGTGACAGATTCCGACGATGCAAGGCACATCGGAATACTTCTCCATCGCCCGGCACAACGCTGCCATGGGGTTGGCATGGTTGAGCAACAAGGCGCCCGGCGCATGCTTCTCCATGGCGCGACAGATTTTCATGTGGATCGGGATGCTGCGAAACGCCGCCATCATCGCTGCCGGTCCGGCCGTGTCACCGACGACCTGGGGCACGCCGTGTTGCGAACAGATCAGCTTGTCACCGAGGTGTACCGGTGAACTGTAGTAGCCGGCATTGCCGGAGGCGCCGGCACCGCCGATCGACGTTAGAACGAAATCACTTCCGTCAACTGCTTCCGTCAGGTTTTTCGCAACGCGGAGCCTGAGGCGCGCACCGGTTTCGCGACTGAAGCGGCGCGCTGTCTTCGCCATCAGTTCGGCGCGCTCGTGGTCGATGTCGTACAAGACAATTGTGCTGCCGCGCATCTCTGCGGTCAGCGCAAAATCAGCCAGCGGCCGGACAAAATACAGGCCGCCGCCACCCAGGCAGGAAATTTTCATGGTCGGTTATATCCTCTTGGTCCGAGTCAGACCCTAATTTCTCGTCTTCTCCAATGAAAACAAGGAATTGAACCACGGATGAACAGTGATGAACACGGATCATGTCGAACGGTGAAGCCGTCAATGAACAGCAATTTATATTTTTTCGGGCTGTCGGTTTCCATGCTTTATAGTGTGCCATGAAGCGTTTGACCCTTATCGAGTTGCTTGTCTATCACTCCGAGAACTGGTTCGCTGCCGGGCCCGATGATTCCGGGGCAGCACTCAGTTACGGCTGGAATGTTTTGACTTTCGCCGACTTCAGCGGAGTTGACTGTGGGTGGACCTGTTGGGAGCCGGACCCGAATATCGTGAAGCAGAGTAAGTTTGAGAACCCATCGGAAACGATGCACCGATGGATATGGACAGTGCTTACACGGGAGGGTATATCGAGCCGCCGACTTGGGCGGCGATCTACATCGCCTGGCCGAATTTTAATACAGGAAATTGGTGGGATGCGACATAACACCCAGGCGCGGAATTAAATGGTGGGCGGTAATGGACTCGAACCATCGACCTCCTGGATGTAAACCAGATGCTCTAGCCAACTGAGCTAACCGCCCGCTGTTTTGGGTTCGGCAGGCACCGGTGACAGTGCTGGCCGATTGTTAGGATAACATACCCGAGGTCGGCTGAAATTGAACCGAGCCCCGGGCAATCTCGCCGGCCGTAGGCCGAGCCGATCGTTCGCCAGGTCCCGGTTGTGTGCCGGCACAGGCATCGAATACTCGGGATATCACCGCGTTGCGACCATCCCCGTCCGCCTGTAAAATGTTGAAATCGACAACGGCTACCGATTCGGGGTAATCCCCATCTCGATCCCCCACAGGTCGCCGATAATTCGACAGATTGCAAAGGCCGTTCCGTAGGATTCCATCAATCTGCGGGTGAATAATTCTGTGAGCAATAGGATTGCCTGCTTGGTTGCTTTCGCCTCTTGAATGGTGGAACAGAGGCAACTAATTTGAGTTCGCCTTCTCACATTCGCTCAACAAGGACATCCAAGGCATGAACGTATTAGT